>ERZ1031954.641-NODE-641-length-14484-cov-5.011505_pt1 | contig 14484 bp, 10 predicted proteins | sample MGYA00516701_ERZ1031954 | MGnify/ENA primary metagenome ERZ1031954 (study PRJEB33719, sample SAMN04261284) | wastewater metagenome | biome: rural village; feature: human; material: feces | host: Homo sapiens | place: El Salvador | collected 2013-01-07 ...
GGTGTGTTTCACCGTCCGGAGGAACCGCCCCTGCCCTGTCCATTACCAGAACGGCATGTCTTGAAGGAAGTGCTATATCTTCTACAATCTGGTCAAAGGAACGCTGCATGAATGTAGAGTAAATTGCCGCAACAGGAACCATTCCTCCGGCTGCGAGTCCCCCTGCAAAAGTTATGGCATGTTCTTCTGCTATTCCCACATCATAAAAACGCCTAGGGAACCTGCGGGAAAAAGCATCAAGTCCTGTACCCTTTGACATTGCTGCAGTGACAGCCGCGATTTTGGGATTTTCTTCGGCAAGTGAAACAATTTTTGAACTGAATGCTTCGGTAAAGCTGAGCGCGTCGAATTTTTCTACAACACCGTCACTTGTATTGAAAGGTCCCACCCCGTGGAATGCAGAAGGATTGTTTTCTGCCGGACTGTATCCCCTGCCTTTTTTTGTAACAACATGGATTACCACAGGACGCGGAATCTTTGCAGCCTTCCGCAAAACCCGTTCAAGCTGTTCTATATTATGGCCGTTAAGCGGCCCCACGTATTCAAATCCAAGGTCTACAAAAAGATTATTTGTAAGAAACATTCCCTTAAGGCCCCTTTTGAGCCTGTAAATCAATTTTCCGATATGGCGGTTGATGTAAGGAATATAGTCCACTGCCCTGTCAAACTTGTAGCGGAATGACTGGTAGGCGTCTGTCATCGTAAGGCGCGAAAGATAACGTGAAAGTGAACCTACGTTGCGACTTATGGACATCTGGTTGTCATTTACAATTACAATGAGATTTTTTGCAAGCTGGCCGGCATGACTCAGTCCCTCAAAGGCCATTCCCCCTGTAAGGGCACCGTCACCTATTACGGCAATAACCTTTCCGTCCTTTCCTGTCTGCTGCCATGCAGAAAGAAGTCCCAGTGCAGATGAAATGGAAGAAGAAGCGTGTCCTGCATCAAAAAAGTCATGAGGGCTTTCTGTAATTCTTGTAAAACCCGAAATTCCGTCTTTTTCCCTAAGAGTATAAAAATTTTCAAGGCGGCCTGTAAGAAGCTTGTGCGGGTAACACTGATGGCTTACGTCCCAGACTATTGCATCATGGGGACTGGAAAATACCCTGTGAAGCGCTATTGAAAGCTCTACTACACCCAGATTACTGGCAAGATGGCCTCCGTTACGGCCTACGACATCTATAATTTCGCGCCGCATTTCCGAAGCCAAAGCCGGAAGTTCTGATTCTGGAAGGGCCTTTAGGTCATCTGGTGAATGTATATTCTGAAGGATCAAAAAAAACTCCTAAACTGCGCGGAATTCTGTACCGCCATGCAGATATAAAAAAAACCGGGGTTTTCTCCCGGCCGGACGCAGCGTGCAAAATTTCCCCTGCAAAAAAAAGACCGCAGTAAGTCCGAAAACAACCGCGGTCTTTCAAGGGAAAAAGGCCAAGATACAGTCTTTCGAACTGTTACTTGCTCTTATGCCGATTTCTTCTAAGCTTCTTCTTTCGCTTATGTGTCGCTATCTTTGCGCGCTTTCTTTTCTTTCCACAAGGCACGATAGAACTCCTTAATTAAGTAAGTATTTGTAATTATCGTTTTTTTTGGTAATTACGTCAAGTACCATACAGTATTTTTTTGTTTTTTTCTCAATCAAGTTCCACCAGAAGACGGTTCAAAAAGAGTATCCCCTTTTCGTTGAGGGCATAAAATGTTTCACCGCCGCAGGAAGAATAAACATTTGTCATTCCTTCATCATAAAACCTGCGCCACACCCCGTTTTTTTCACCAAGCCTCAGTGAAAGATTTCCGTTCCATGGAGACACACCGGAATACAACCTTTCATATTTCTGCGCGCTCACCCCCTGTCTTGTTCTGAGTCCCATCATAAGAAACTCAAATTCCATTGTTTTTGCATCCAGATTTTCTGTTTCCAAAGGGACACCGCCTTTGACAAGCTGTTCAAAAGACAGACCGTCGCACGAAGAGGCGCTGTATGTTTTCCAGAAGTCAATGTAGGCTTTTACATCTTTTTTTACATTCCATCTGAGCCCCTCAGAACCGCAGTAAACTGTTCCCGAAGCACCGGCTCCGGCTCCTATATAGCTCTGCTGCTGCCAGTATGCGCTGTTGTGACGGCTTTCTTTTCCCGCAAGACAGAAATTTGACACTTCGTACTGTGAAAATCCATGCGAAAAAAGAATATCGCGCCCCAAAAGCCACTGTGAGTCAGCTTCATCTGCATTCCATTCCATTCCATTGTCTATTTTTTTGCAAAGGGGTGTACCTTCTTCTACCGTAAGCGTATACAAAGAAAAGTGCTGCGGTTCATAGGAAAGCATTTTTTTGAGCGAAAGGGCAAATTCTTCACTGTTCTGGGCTGGAAGTCCTGCAATGGCATCCAGACTCAGGTCGTTTTTCCAGCATTTTTTTACGAGTTCAAGTGCCTGCTGTGCCTTCTGTACAGTGCAGTTTCTTCTTACCGAAAGCAGCGCTGCGGAATTAAGGCTCTGTATGCCAAGAGAAAGCCTGTTAACGCCGCAGGAATCGGCCGCAGAAAGCAGTTCTTTATCAAGGGATTCGGGGTTCATTTCGACAGTAACTTCTGCACCGCAGGAAATACCGCCCTTGCATGACTTTTGTATTCCGTCAAACAGGCTGTTCAACTGAACGGGTGACAGAAGGCTTGGTGTTCCACCGCCGATATAAACTGTAGTCCACTCCTGTACACCAAAGATCCGGGCATAAGTTTTCACTTCCTTTACAACGCAGTCCACGTAGTCATCGGGAACAGATTTACACAAACCTATGCCCGTGCTGAAAAAGTCGCAGTAGTCGCATTTTGAGGTACAGAAAGGAATGTGCACATAAAGGGAAAATTTTCCCATCAGAAAAGTTTTATTCTGTTAAGCGGAAAAAACTGAAGGACGGCACTTCCTTTGAACATGGAAGATTTTACGGGACCGTAACCCCTTGAGTCTACAGCTTCAATTCTGTTGTCTGCAAGAAGGAAATACTCGTCACTGCCAAGCACGGTTTCTGCCATATCACCAATACAGCCTATTCCGTCCCACTCAACCGGAACAGAATAAATACTTACGTCATAAGGCTTTGAGGCAAGTTCAAATTCTGTCAGAAAAAGATTCTGTCCTGCAGGCTTTACGTAAAGAACATAATCCTTCATGTAAATTGTATCGCCGGGAAGCGCCACAACGCGTCTGAGTGTTTCCTTACCGCTCATTTTGTGCGTATAGCCGAACGGAGCATATTTCTGAAGTGTAAAGAAACTTACCGAAGTATTTATGAATCTCTGGAAAAAAGAAAGTCTGCGGCCGTCAGTTCTGGACAGAAGAACAACGCTGCCTCTTTTTGGACTTTTTGCAAGCGGGCACACAAAGACCATTCCGTTTTCTGCAATTCCGTTTTCCATGGAATCTGAGCGTACATAAACCGGAAAAAGCACATAATTCAGGAAAAGCGATATAAAAAGAACAACGGAGGCAACAAGAATAAAACCTCTTGTAACGCGCCTGCGTCTTTCACGCCTCATTTCAAAGGAATAGTCATATACATTCTGTTTCATTTATAAACAATAATACCACATACAGCAGGTGCTTTCAATCCCCGCAAAAAACGCGAGCAAAAGAGACAGCTGGCACCAGACGGCGGGCAGCATACAACTGTAGACTTTTGGCCGATGCTTTGATATTATGGAAGATATGGCAGAAAGTCGCAAAATAATAGCACAAAACAGAAAAGCTCACTTTAACTATACAATCGAAGATAAAATTGAATGCGGAATAGCCCTCGAAGGAACAGAAGTAAAATCCGTAAGGGACGGAAACGTTTCGTTCAATGACAGTTTTGCCCTTATAGAAAACGGTGAAGTCTGGGTTCAGAATTTTCACATTGCCGAATATATGTTTTCTTCTGTGTTCAACCATGACCCCGACAGAAAAAAGAAGCTTCTTCTGCATAAAGAAGAGATTAAAAGACTTCAGCGCAAGGTAGAAGAAAAAGGATACACGCTTATTCCGCTTGATTTTTACCTTAAGAACGGGCTTGTAAAACTGACGCTCGGTGTCTGCAAAGGAAAGAAACAGTTTGACAAGCGTGCAGACATAAAGGACCGTGACGTAAAGCGCGAAATTGCAAGGGAATTCCGCTCCAACCTGAACGGATAGGAAAAGCCATTGCACGCAGGAAAAATTCTTCTTGGAATACTGATGCTTCTCTATTCTGCTGCATACGCGGCCACAACCGTAGACTTCTATGCAACAGTTTCATCTTCTGATGATGAAAATATGATAAAAATGACGACAGACCTTTTTTACAGCCAGTTTCTGTCAATAAACGGTTATGCAGTCAACGACAGAAGGGACACTGCCTACCCGCCGCAAACACCTTCGCCCAACATCGCCTTTTATGCAGAAATACAGGAAGACTCAAACGGAAGCTGGATCTGCACGCTGAACGCAATTGACAGTTCCCGAGAAAAATCTGTAAACGCAACAAAAAAATATGCTTCTTACTATAAAATTCTTCTTGACGCAAAGGCTTCACTTGAAAACCTGCTTAAAAATCTGAGTACGGGGGGTTCCGGTACGGCAGAAGAAAGTACCGCGCAGGAACCTGCACAGACTGCTGTACCGTCAGAACCTGACACAGAAAAACAGACAAGCCCTATAGAACAGCTTGCAGGAACATGGAACGGTGAAGACCATATAGAAAAAATACTGATTCTGCGCAGCGGAAGAGGATTCGTAATCTTTGAAAACGGTGCGAGCATGAATATTTCTGTAGAAGAAGCAGGCGGTTCAGTAAAGATAACGCAGACTTCAAGGCCGAATGCTTCTTTCTTTCCGGAACTGCCCAGAGCCCTTGCCCTAAAAAATGCAGCCCAATCACAGCCTGTCGAATGGAACCTTACCCTTGCAGAAGACGGTTCACTCAAAGGTTCAAAAACTACTCTGGTAGAGTCCCGCTCTTCTGACACGGGTGTAAGCCGTGGAACTGTCGCCGTAGAATGGAAAAGACGCTGAAATTCAGACTGTAACGGAACCCTGACGCAACACTTCTATTTTTTCACCGTTTATGCGAACAAGTGTAGAAGGAAGGCAGCCTTTTTTGTCACCGTCTTCTACAATAAGATCTGCTTCACTGCCGAATTCATCTTTTATTGCACTGATTGTATCCAGAACAGGACTGCCGCTTCTGTTTACGCTGGTACTGTATACCGGGCAGCCGCACAGCTCAATCACTTTTCTGATCCATTCATCACCGGGACATCTGAAAGCCACGCACGGTGTGTCACAAAACAGCGGCACATCTTTTTTGACAGGTACAATTACCGTAAGCGCTCCGGGCCACTTTGACATGACGGCTTGGGGAATTTTAACATCTGTATAGAGATAAATATCTTTTGGGGAAGCAATAAGTTCAATAAGGGGCTTGCTTTCCGAACGGCCTTTTATCGCGCGTATTCTGTCATCAGAATAAAACCTTTTTCTTCCCGGAACATCAACTGCGCCGCTGAAGCCGTAAACGGTGTCTGTAGGCAAAACTGCAACACCGCCTTTCAAAAGACATTCCGCGGCGAGCTTAACGGACTCACAATCACACTTACTGACAGTCATATACCACAGTTCCTCCCATGGAAGCAGATTTTTTTGTAAAACGGGGAAGATTTATATACCCGCGCTGGATGTCGCAGACAACCATAATTGCATAAATAAGAAACATAATTGAAAATCCAGAAACTTTACATAGCCATTCCGGAATATAGGTAACAGGAGAATGCCTTACAACCGTTCCCGGGTCAAAAACATGGGTTTCCCTGGCTGCAAGACCTGTAATCTTTACAAGTTTTTCACCTTCAGAAACGTAGCCGAGTTTTCTTGCGTAAGCGGCAATAACATCTGCGTCCTTCTGAAGGGCAAGTTTTTCAAGAGTAAGTTCATCAAACTTTTTTTCAATTTCGGCGGTGTGTGCGCTCATAACTCTCTTCTGTTCAAGAAGCTGGTTCATTGCCCAGATACCGTCGCGGCCGCCTATTACAGCCATGGCAACATAAAACATTGTTCCAAGACAGGCGGCAACAAGTAATCGACATCTTCTCATTATGCTTTTTTTTCGGCACAAATTCAAAGTTTCTGAATTTAAAAGGTGGAAAAAAACGCCGCATTATAGTAGAATAGTATTGTTTTGCAAATAGTTTGTTTCTTTTAAGGAAGACTTCTCAAGAAACACGCGGAATATGCCGATAAACAAAACTAGAGAACCGTCAAAAAAACTCTTGCATTCTTTTACAGAGGACGTTTCGCGTACTTTTCTACAATTTTAAGGGGAAAATATGAGCGATATTTCAGAACAGAACAAAAACCTGGCAGACAGCGAGCTTGATGAATACGGCGTTTGGGTAAAAAACCAGCCGCAGACGGCACCGGAAGAAGAAATTCCTATTTCGGATGATGAAGAAAAACTCGACAGCGCCCTCCCCGACTTTTCGTTTCTGGACAATCTTGACACCAGTGAACCCCCTGTCAAAGCAGAAGACGCACCCGACGGAGAGATTTCACTGGATGAATTCATTACGGACGGGTTCAGCGACGGTTCGGCAGAAGACAAGCCTGCAAAAGAAATTACACAGGCTGCAGAAAGCGAAAAACCGCAGGAAAGTGTACCGGTAGCAGAAAAAAAAGAAGATGAACTTCACGACGGAGAAATCGATTTGGACAGTTTTATGGGCAGTTCTGACAGTCCGGCAGGTGACTCTTCAAAGGAAAGCCACAGTTCAGGAACACAGGATGTGGATCTTTCTGAATTCGGACTGGACGGAGACATTCCCCTTGACGCATTTATGGATATGCCGTCCGAAAGCGCACCTGAAAAAAATGATACTGTAGAAGATTCAGAACCGCTTGACATAGACCTTTCGTTCAGCGATGAACCTGCTGCACAAACCGAAGAAGACGCACAGGAAGAAACTGTTTTTGATGACTTTGCCGGAACAGAACTTGCCGGACAGACAAAAGATTCCCCCAAAGAAGAAGAAACAGAAGATTTTGACGCTCTGTTTGACAGCATTGTAGACGAAACTCCTGAACAGAAAGAAAGTGTTCCGGTTGTACCCGAAGTTTCATCTGATTTTTCAGACGACACACAGACCGTTGACCTTTCTGAATTCGGTTTGGATGACGACGATTCCAACCAGAATCCTGTTCTTGGAAATGAAAAAGAAAAAGTTTCGGAAGGCCCCGTTGACTACGTTATGAATGTTGACACAGATGATTCTGACGGAACAGAAAAAGATACACAGAGCGCAGCGGCTTCTGTAGAAACAGATGACGAAGATGATAATGTCATAATAGAAATGGATGAAACTGCAAAACCTGCCGGTGACAAAAAGAATGACGAAGATTTTGGTGCACCTGACAACGATTTTGATATAGATTCAATTTTGAACAGCGTACAGGATGAAGGCGGAAACACAGTTGACCTTTCTTCTGCCGCAGATACTTCTTCAAAAACAGAAGATGCACCCGAAGATAAATTTGCGCTTCCTGCAGAAGAAACGGCTGTAAGGGCAGATGACTTTACCCTTCCTGTAGAAGAGCCTGCTGCCGGTGCAGATGAATTTACACTTCCAGAAGCAGACGCTAATGCAACAGAAGAAGAGCCTGCTGTAAGCGAAGACAAACTGGCAATTCCCGAAGAACCTGCTGTAGTAGAAGATAACTTTACCCTTCCCGAAGAAGAAACTTCTGTTAACGAAGATGAAATTGTTCTCCCGAAAGAAGAAAATTCCGCCGGCGAAGAAGAAAGTGAAGTAACTGAGGAAGAGCCTGTACTTGACGAAGAAGACAATGCATTCAAAATAGACGACTTTGCCCCTGGCGAAAAAGAAAGTGCCCTTAAAGATGAAGATACCGCTTCTGGAAACGAATCTGTGGACATTGACGACTTTATGAACGGCGAAGGATTTACCGACGGCGGATTCGGTGTGACAGGACCTTATGACGAAGAAGGAAACCAGATTCACCCTATTCCGACTGATGATGACGAAGAAGATGTTGCGGCTGAAGATTCAGATGAACCACAGCTGGCTGATGCTTCGGTACTAGCAGAAGAGTATGAAATAACCGCAGATGATACGGCTGTTGCTAAAGAAAATGCAGAATCTGCTGTTGAAGAATCTGAAGAAACTCCTGCAGAAGAAAGTGCAGAATCTACAGAAAATACAAAATATTCCGTAGAAGAAAATGATTCTGAAACCCAGGAAACAGTACCGGAAGAAACTTACAGCGTATTTGAAAAGAAAGAAGATGATGTCACGGAGGACAAATTGAATACAATGGAACCGGTAGAAGATATAAACGGTGCAGCTATTCTCAAGCAGATTTCAGCAGAGCTTGCAAACCTCAGAAACGAAATAAGTTCACTAAAAACAGAATTTGAAGACTTGAAGAAAAATCCCCCGAAGGCAGAAGTTGCTGAAGTTGAGCAGCCAGTCGGCACAGAAACTGCTGTTCCCGAAGAAAATGCAGAGCAGGTTGCAGAAGTTTCAGACACGGTCAGCAGCGATGGCGGATTCTTCAGCGAAAGTGATGAGGATGATACAATAGCCCTGAGCGGTGATGAACTGAACAACATTCTTACAAGTGCACAGTTTACCGCAGAAAACATAGAGCCGCAGAATCCGGACCTGGATGAACCGGTGGACTTTGGCGGTAAAGAGCTTGAGGAACCTGTTTTTGACGAAACTGAACCCGAGCAGGAAGAAACAGAAGAAAATATTCCTGACGAAATAAGCGTTCCAAAGGCAGATGATATTCTTGTGGAATCTTCTGCAACAGACATGATGGATGCTCCTGTAAGAACAGATGAAACTGTTACCACAGAACCGCAGAATTTTTCCGCAAAGCCTGAAGAAGTTGAAAGTGCAGAAGAGGCAGAGCCGGTAGAAGAAGCAGGAAGTGCAGAAAAGCCTGAAGTAATTTCAGAAGATATTCCTAAAGCACAGGAAACTGCATATTCATCTGCAGAAGAAACTGTTGAAAAAGAAACTGAACAGCAGCCACAGGAAACAGGTCTGGAGTCGCTTTCAAAGCCGATTGACGTGTTCAAGGAAGACGATGAAGTGCTTGAAAAGGGAATCGGTGAAGAACCTGTAGGCGAAGTATTCTCAAACTGGCAGTCAAAGGACGAAACCCCGGACACCGAAGATGTTCCTGAAACAGAAGATGTTGCCGATAAAGAAGAAATTCCTGCACCTGCAGCAGAAGAAAAGAATGATAACTCTTCAGATATTCCGTCAGACATGAAACAGGAAATAAAGTCGGTTCTTTCTTACATGGATCAGCTTCTTGAAAATCTGCCCGAAGAAAAGATTGCAGAGTTTGCACGGTCCGAGCAGTTCGAGACATACAAAAAACTCTTTGCAGAACTTGGACTTTCTTGACGCTGCGGACGGAAGCAAAACATGTTCCGCAAACGGAATACGGCTGCATTCGTTTTACAGTCCTGAAAAAGAGGCTGAACGTTTTGCAGACGGAATTCCGTGTGACTTTAACCCCAAGTATATTCTCATAACAGAACCTGCCCTTTCCTACTGCGCGCCTTTTTTGCGCAGACGGTTTGCACATTCAGTTTTATGCTGCACAAGATTCTGTGCTGATTTTTCACAAACCGACAATCTGTGGGACAAAGTATTTTATTCAGATTCAGCATTGGGAGAAGCACTGTTTTCTTTTATGGGCGATGAAGGAATTGCTTCCTGTCTTTTTGCGTCATGGAAACCTTCTGAAAAAGCTTTTCCAAAACAGTCTGCTCTTGCATGGAACGAAATAAAGGCAGCTGTTCTTAAAAGCCGCAATGTTTTGTGTACAAGAAAACACTTTGCAAAAAGATGGGCAAAAAATGCAGTAAGACTTTCACTTTTTGCAAAAAATATTTACGGAATAAAAAGCGGAACTTCACCTGTTGTTGTCTGCGCGAGCGGCCCGAGTCTGTTTTCTTCACTGAAAAAAATCCGTGAGTACAGGGATTCTTTTTTTCTTATCGCCGTTTCTTCGGCACTCTCTCCCCTTGTTAATGCCGGCATTGTTCCCGATTTATGCGTTTCTACCGACGGGGGATTCTGGGCAAAAATGCATCTTACTTTTGCCGAAAAAAAATTCCATGTTCCGCTGGCTGTTCCCGCAGAAGGAGCCTGTCCCGGCGAAGCTGCCGCCAATGAAAAAATAGTTCCGCTTTTTTACGGGGACGGAATTGGTGATGATATTCTTCGCGGCTGCGGAATATGCGGTTTGCGCTCACAAAGAAACGGTACTGTAAGCGGAACTGCCGCCATGCTTGCCCTTTCTATAACAAGCGGAAACGTATTTTTTTGCGGACTGGATCTTGCTCCTTCCAAATCTTTCTGCCATACACAGCCCAACGAACTCGAAAAAACAGATTCCCTTTGTGACGGAAGACTCTGTACACAGGAAACACGGCTTGCACCGGGAGGATTCACTTCGCGCGCGCTGGACATTTACCGTTCATGGTTTTCTGCAGCTGATTTTGGAGGACGCCTTAAAAGACTTTCCAACCACTTTGACTACAAAAATACACTTGGAAAAATACAGGACACAGACTGGGAGTATTTTGCAGAGCGCAAAGGAACAGGAATAAAACCTGAACTTTACAAACAGGACATAAAACCGCTTTATGTTTGCCGCGAAGAAGCTGTAAGGCGGACGATACACGAAAAGATCGGCAGTCAGGAATGGATTTCGTGCGCTCTTCCGTCGGAGGCTGTTGTTCTGGAAAGAAGTTCGGGAACTCAGTTTGAAGAAAATGCAAAACAAACAATCCAAAGCGGAATGCAGGATTTTTATGCTTCACTGATAAAATCTGTTCCTGACAGAGGCAGAATATGATTTATTCCGGCATAATAACTTCAAAAAACGGCTCTGAAATTCCCCTTTTTACTGACGGGCTTCCGATGCATTCAAAGTACAATCCGGAGCGTGAAGCTGTTCAGTTTGCAGAAGGTATAACGGCAGGATTTGCGCTTGTTATCGGAATAGGCGGTGCATACCATATAGCAGCCCTTCTTAAAAAAAACACGCGCATTCACATACTGGCAGTTGAGGCAGACAGAGAAAGCCTTTCTTTTTGCAGACAGATCGAGTGCGCCACCAAAACCGAAAAAGACAGCCGGGTTACCTTCACAGATGCTGCAGGAATGCAGAGGGCACTAAGGGAACTTTACAAACCTGCAGTTTACGGAAACCTTTGTGTACTTTTTAACAGGGCATGGGAAAATGAAAACAAGGCGGCGGCTCAGGAAATACGTGAAAATGCAAAGCGCGCCCTTGAAGAAATTTCGGCGGACTATTCTGTTCAGTCACATTTTGGAAAAATCTGGCAGGAAAATATAATACGCAATTCTGCTTTTGTACACAACACAGAACCTTGCGACGCAGACACGTCAAAAACAGCGGCGGTTATTGCAGCGGGACCTTCTTTGGACAATAGTTTTTCAAAACTGCGCGATAACAGAGACAAATATTACATTATTTCTACAGATACTGCATTCAGAGCACTGTGTTCACGCGGAATAAAAAGCGATGCCGTTGTTTCGGTAGATGCGCAGATGGTAACTACAGGCCATTTTATGCCGTCCAGACAGGTGGAAAAGTCAAATTATTTTAAAAACACAAGATTTGTCATGTCACTTTCATCCCCTGATTCAGCAGTACGGCAGATTATGGCAAAAGGCGGAACTGTTGAATTTGTAACTACAGGACACCCGCTTGAAGCCTTGTTTATAGAAGAAAACAAAACTTATATGCCAAAACTCGACTGCGGTGCGGGAACTGTTACCGTAGCAGCATGTGACTTTGCACGTCAGGAAGGCTTTAAAAAAATAGAACTGTTCGGAGCAGATTTTGCGTTCAGTCTGGGGAAACCCTACACGCGCGGAACCTATCTGGACGCAAATCTTACAGGTACGGCAGAAAGGCTTGAATGTGCAGAACAAAAATTTGCTTCCCTTATGTTCAGGACAGAACTTTTGTCTGACAATAAAAAAACAACAACGACCTCACTTAAAAACTATGCACGCTCGCTTTCGGAATGGGCAGAAAAAAATGCCTACTTTTTTATTGAAGAAAATCTGCTGTATTCCGAAAAGCCTGCTGCCGGGCCGCGGAAATTTCTTAAAAAAAATTGCAGCTTTTACGGTGCAAAGGATTTTATAAAAAAAATCCAGAAAGAATTGCAGAAAATCTGTTCCGCCGGGAAGGAAGAATTCAACGGTGACAATAAAAATACCGCTCCTTTTCTGCCGCTGGTTGCCTGGATCAAAAAAAATACGCCTGAAGGAAACAATATGGACGTTTTGGACTGCATGAAACTTGCATACAAGATGTCTCTGCGTTATAATTGTATACTATGAAAGCAAAAAGAAACTATTTTACAGTCGCCGTCTGTACGGTATATATCGCTGCGGTTCTGGCCTTTGCCGCTTCACTTATTTTTGAATATTCAGGCGGAACAAAGCGCGCGCAGGAAAGATTTACTTCCCTTACAAAAGATTTGAGCCGCAACCTTAAGGAAAACGACATCGGTTCTGCTGAATTTAGCAGGGCAATTCTTGAAAGTCTTGGGAATGTTTCTGACATTGCCGCAATTCAGGTAAGTTCTGATGGTAAACTTTTGTTTTCTTATCCTGTAAGCATTGATGAAAATAAAACGGCTTCTTCACCGCTTATAAAACAGCTTTCAACTTCGGTAAAAGGCGGAGAAAATTCGGCAGTTCTTACAGCAGCCCTCTATACATTAAAACCCTCTTCTATTTATTACAAAGGCCGAGTGGCTTTTCTTGTAATTCTTGCTGCAACACTGGCCGCTGCCCTTAACTTGATTATTGTTTCCAAAAAAGATACAGACGAGGACGGACAGGAAGATACAGATGCAGAAAAAGACGGCGCAGAAGATTATTTTTTTGAAGAAGAAATGCCCGATTATGAAAAGGTAGCCCGTAAGGAAACAGATGCAAAAGAAGATGCTACTGTTTATGGAAATGACGCAGAAGAAGAAGCGGCTGTTACCGAAAGGACGGATGCAGAAGAGTCGGCTGTTACCCGAAATGACGTTGCAGAGGTTGCTGCAGTTGCTGAAGTGACGGCTGCAGAAGATACCGCTGTTAGCGAAGTGACGGCCGAAAACAATGCTGTTGCGGAAGAGAATTCTTACGGAACAGAAATTGATTCTGACAAAACACTGGACTTTGAAGACCAGACAGACATTGAAGAAACAATACCTTCTGTACAGGAAAAAGAGCCTGTTTTGGAAAACGGCCAAAATGCCGGCGAAGAAGAAGGTGCTGCTACCGAAGATGCAAGTTTTGCAGAAGAAATTCATGAAGAGCCTTCCCTTGCAGAAAACAATGCAGCACCGGTCGGACTCTTTGATGAAAAGACAGGTTTCGGCTGGGAACAGTACATGCCTACAAGACTGGACAGTGAACTGATACGCGCTGCTTCAAGCGAACAGGATCTGGCCCTTTTTACAGTTAGAATTCCCGGCATAGACTGGACAACACCTGAAGGAAAAGAAACGGCTTCCATTATAAAAGACTGGGTTAAATTCAATGATTTGGTATTTGACTATGGAAGCGACGGATTTACTGCAATTTTCCAGAACCAGAATACAGATGCAGCACTTGCAGAAGCAGAAAAAACGCATACAGAAATTGTTTCTGTCCTTAAAAGAGCAAACAGCAGCGCAGAGACACCTTTTGTAGGAATTTCTACGCGTTCATTAAGGCTCATATCGGGCAAACGTTTGTTCAATGAATCAGAGCAGGCACTGTTCCATGCAATGGAAGACAAGGACTCTCCTATTGTAGCATTCAGGGTAAATCCCGACAAATACAGAAGTTACCTTGCAGGCGAAGCTTCGAAACTTAAGGAACGAACTCAGGATTCAGACGAATCTGTAGTAACGCTAGACTGAGAATTTTCGTCGGTCTTTTCTTCAGATTTTGGGGCCGACAGTTCCTGAAGTTTTTTTTCTATTCCGGAAATATCAGCATCATCGGGAAACTTTTCTTTAAGTACGGCCAGTTGCACATTTGCTTCGTCAAACATACCGCGTGCGCACAGTACAGAAATGTAGTTTTTAAGTATAGACACATCGGTTAAATTCTCTGAAACCAGAGTGGAATAAAGCTGTGAAGATGCTTCCAAGTCACCGCGCATGGCCATTATATATGCAAGGGAAATTTTTATATTTGTGTTGGAAGGATCCTTTTTAAGAATTTTTTCAAATCCTGCCTGTGCATTATCCCAGTCTTTTAAAAGTGCATAACAGCGTGCAATCTTGTATTCAGAAGAAGCACGCATTTTTTTATTTTTTTTTGCAAGATTGTAGTAGTCTATTGCTTTTTTATATTTTTTAAGTTCTTCGTATGAAGACGCAATCGAATAATATTCAACAGAAATATTG
>ERZ1031954.646-NODE-646-length-14451-cov-10.756530_pt1 | contig 14451 bp, 13 predicted proteins | sample MGYA00516701_ERZ1031954 | MGnify/ENA primary metagenome ERZ1031954 (study PRJEB33719, sample SAMN04261284) | wastewater metagenome | biome: rural village; feature: human; material: feces | host: Homo sapiens | place: El Salvador | collected 2013-01-07 ...
AGCGATCCTTGATAATTAGAAAGTTACGCTCCTATACCCTGCAATGTGGGTTAAGTTTCTTTATGGTGCTTTGTTCGGTCTTTATGCGACAAACATTATTTTTCTCTGATTATTATTAGAATCGTTTCCGTAGTACCGGCAAAAGTTTCTGTAGTTATAGAGAGTTTTCGTAGTTGTTTCCGTAGCGATACAAGAAGTTTCCGTAGTAAATTTATGGTTTTCCTTAGCATCTTTGACGATACATCGTTTATACAAGACATAAACATCCTCAAATCCGCAGCTAAGCCCTTCAACGTCCTTCTTGCGTGTAGATGTCCTCTCATTACTGAATTTTAAGATAAATTGAGTCAGGAATACTCACTTCTGCCTACAGCATCCCCTTACCCCACAATGCGACTTGAGACAATACGCAGTATAATACCCATAAGTTGTAGACGTTATCTGATAACCGAACGATCTACATCTTAGACCGAGGGTCGAGTCGATTACAGATGACAATGTGGAGTCAAATTGCTCCATGACCCGAAAATATTCCCCCAAAAGGAGTGAGTTTCACAGATTTAATTCGTATTTTTGCCATGTCTACCGTCGGATTCTCTTGTTTATATTTGCAACACTAAGATAAGTGAAATCTTCGATATGACAAAATCCCGGGCAACTTTTTGTTGCTCAGGAACTTAAAAAGTTTAATTTATAATAGTGTTGCGGAATTAAGGAATACAACTATCTGCTGACAAAGGACAGCAAGTCGAGAACCCACATAAAGCGTCTGCTTACGATAATGTAGCTTATGAATCTTTCAAGAACGACATTGGCAAATCTCCTGCGGCTCAGCAATGGCGAGTCGATAGCGGCAAGCGGCTTGCGCAAGGATATTGCCGAGGAACTTAGAAAAGAGGGCTTGTTGACTGTGCGCGCGCAAGGCAGCCGACGTACCATGCGCGCCGTTGATTGTGCGGCGTTAAGGCTTTATGTCGAGGCCAACTATACAATGATGGGCCTTGATGAGGCTGCAGCTATTGGAAGCGGCGATAATGAATTGACGAGAGCCTGTCTTGCCGAGGCAACTGGCGATTCAAAGCTTGTCAATGTCCGCTCATGTCCAGGCTTCCCGGTTAATGCTTATTCGCCAATAAGATGTACGTTGCACGGACGGGAATTGACAGTATGTCCACCAGAAGGCAGCTTTATGTTTATTTCCGACTGGAAGGAATTCGCGGTTGATGCGGATGCGTTGGTTGTCGGCATTGAGAATATGGAGAACTTCCGCAAGGTCAGCATGCAACGCCATTTGTTCGAGTCGGTTTTGGGCTGCAACGCAAGGCTTCTTTTTGTCTCACGCTATCCGCAGTCTACCGACTTGCGCTCGTGGTTGCGGTCAATCCCGAACAGGTATATTCATTTCGGCGATTTTGACCTTGCCGGGATAAGCATATTCCTCACCGAGTTTCATTGCTGTCTTGGCAACAGGTCTTCCTTTTTTATCCCGAATGACATAGAAGAACGCTTGCGTAACGGCTCGGCTGACAGATACAACAGTCAGTATGTGCGTTTCCATAATCTGCGGTGCAATGACGTGCCGGAACTGCAATCACTTGTTGATTTGATAAATAAGTATCACAGATGTTACGACCAAGAGGGATATATAGAAGGGTGATGTAGTGGATTCTTTATTCCTGTGACACGGAATCGCCGAGTCTTGTGATGCTTTTCAGTCCATTGATGACAGCGTCAAACCTCCCTTGGCAGTTCCTTTGCGATGTCCCACTTCCCAAATCATCCTGGAAGCCTCAAAAGGCATCTCCACATAATCGGCAAGGATTAATACCTTATAAGTGGTCTCGCCGATACCCATTGGCTCCCCCATAGTCCAGTCTTTGAAATTATGGGCTATGGACGTGAGGTTAACACCTTTGTCTTTCACGATCTGGCGTTTTGCCCTGCTTTTGTAAAAATATTAAAAAAGAGAATGATAAATCAATAATGATACTCTATTTTATTAACTTTGCATTGATAAAACTAAGCTGGATGCTTTTTAAGGTATGAGACAACAACCCACTTTTTGGCTGGAAGTGCGCAAGGAATACGTGATAGAGAATTTCGCGGCCTTGCTGCCGTATTTGCGTGGCTATCAATACGACTCGAGGATGGAGGCTGATGATAGCGATTTCAACAAGACATTTCGCTGCTTGAGAGAAGTGGTGGACGACATTTGTCAGTCCATGAGCGGCGACAACGTGTATCTCCACACCCCATTGCGATGGGACGAGGACACGCTGAAGAAAAACGTGGGATTGATGGCCTCTTATCTCCTCGCGGCGCAAAAGAAGGGGCTGACCGATGATCATGCCTTGTTGTCGTTGTGCGACATCCTGCTTAGCGTGGAAAAGAATCCCGACCTTGTCGTGCTTTCCTATTTGAAGGACGTGGTTGTCCATTGCGCCGCCAACGCGGAGGTCGTGGTCTACGGGTTCAACTGGGACGACATCGAGAAGATTCCGCAATTCTCGCTGTCCTTGTTCTTCCAAAAGGCCGTGAAGACCACATTCCGTAAGCCAGAGGAGGAGACGGCGATGTTTTACGAAGGCAAGGGATTGGTCATGATGGCCGAAGGCGGCGTCAAGCTGCTGCCCATGAACAAGCAGGCTTACGACAAGGGCAATTCGGTGTCGCAATTTGAGCTGCCTGTTGGCGTGGGCATAGCCGTGAACAGGACGGACAAGAGCAACAAGACCGAGTTTCCGGAGCTTATAGACACGTGCACCGACATGCTCCGCTCGCTCGACAATGTGGTGCCGAGCATAAAGAAGGAGCTGAAGGAATATGAGGATGGCGACATGCTGAAGGTAAGGGTCTTGGGCAAGAAGTTTGGCTATGTGGAGTGTGAGACCATTGACCCCGACTACGAGAAGATACGGGGCAACGTGTTCATTCCGTCTGTGCTGTTCAAGTATTACAACATCTTCTCCATATCCAAGGAGAATCTCATAGGCACGTTGCAGACCAACGACGTGTTGATGGTGAAGAGGCAAAAGATAGAACGCTACAATTTCTACCCGTTCATCCTCGACATGCAGGTGTTCAAGGATTTCAACAGTTACCAGATAGAGCATGTCCAACCCTATTCGTGCGATGCCATCCATCTTACGGAGTTCGGCAATGGCTTGGGCAACCGCTGGCTCACCGACATGGGAATGCAAGTCAACGTGATTGGCGATTTGACTGAGGACCAGCAGTATTGCGTCGACAACGACCAGCCTGTGCGCATACAGGTCTTTGAGTCTAAAACCGACAAGAACGGCAACTGGATTGTCAACGGAAGGTACCTCTTTGGGGAGTCATCCACGTTCGTCGGCTCTCGCAACGAGTTCGTGGAGAACGCGCGCGACAAGTTCATTGAAGACTTCCTCGACTATTATTATGAGGAGCCAGGTGAAGACCAGCAAGTGGCCACGAGGCAACTGTCGCCCACGGCCATCCCCATGCTTGTCAACGTCTTGAGCTGTTGCTCCCAGCTCGTTGGCGATACCACGCTGCGCTATCTCTATCTTTTCGCCGCCCGCTTCCTGGCGGCCATTGTCTCCGACGATAAGAGCCGTGCGTTCTTGCGCCAGAAGATGCGCTACGTGGAGTGCCTGGTCCACTTTGCCATGGGCGACGAGACGGCCTCCACGCTTAACCTGCGTCACGATGACGACCTGCCAGAGTTGTCGGTGCTGAGCAAGGAAGAGGCCGTGGTGGCACAGATTGCCAAGTACCAGGACATGGACGTTGAGCGCAAGCCTCGCTCGGCAGGGTCTGACATCAACACAGCCTACCTTGAGGAGATGATCTCAGCGTCTAACGTGTTGCGAGGCAAGCTGGAGCCATCGGAGCTGAACCGCATAAAGAAAGGCATTGCCGACTACTTGCACGTGGCCGACGTCTACCGCAACATCACGCGCGAATACACCGACTATGGCGAGGAGAGCGACACGCTCGAGTTCAAGACATCTATTGTGTTCCCGCCAAACAACGGCATGCAAGCCGACCCGCAGCAACAGCAGTGGGCCATCCTCAAGGCCGTGTGCGGCTTCCTCAACACCGTCTCCGGAGGCGAGATATTGCTCGGCGTTAACGATTATGGCAGGGCCTCGGGGTTGAAAAATGACATAAGCTATCTTTGCGCCCACAGGTACATAAGCACCATGACGATGGACAGCTATCGCCTGTATGTGAAGACCGTCATCGACAAGGCCTTCCGCGACAACCGCAACGTTGAGGGCCTTGACGTGACCTCCACCGTTATCACTTACGTTATTGAGCGCAACAACGAGGGCGACGACTTGCTGCGCATCCATGTCAATCCTTACGAGCATGGCATAGTGTCGTTTAGGGAGGAGCACTTGCCCGAGGGCGTCTCGCGCTCCTATTACCGCACGAGCGGCGCCACGGTGAGGATGGACGACAAGCTCATGAAGCTGGTAAAGCAACGTAAAAACTTATAACTTGAATGTCGCCACTATGGGCAGGTGGTCGCTGAAGCCGCCCTGGTAGCGTGGACCGAGATATGTGCGGTGGGGTTTCGCCCCACCGTATTTTTTGTCCTCTTCCATCAGAAACGGCGCGTCGTTCACGCGACAGCCCGTGAGCAGCCTTGCCATCGTGGTGTTGCAGAATACGTGGTCCAGGCTTCCCCATTCGCCCTTGTAGCGGTAGGTGCCCTTGGCGCCGTTGGTCCCCCTCGCGCCGAGCGACACCTCTGTCATGCCGTGGCTCTCGATGAGCTTTAGCGACGCGTCGGAAGAGTAATCGTTGAAGTCGCCCGCGATAATTATCAATGGATTATCTGAGGCGCTTCGTATGGAGTCTATCATCTGGCAAACCCTCTCGGCCACGTGCAGGCGATAGGGTCTTGTGCGTGTCTCGCCGCCTGCCCTGCTTGGCGCGTGCACCGCCACCACGTGGAGGGTGTCGCCGCTCATCACCATGCCCGAGGCGTAGAGGATGTCGCGCGTGGGGCGTTGGCCTTTGAGCGGATCGACGCGCACCGAGTGGCTGTTGATAAGGCGGAAAGAGAATGGCGAGTAGACCAGCGCCACGTCGATGCCGCGCTGGTCAGGGCTCTGGGTCATAACGTAGTCGTAGCGTGCCGCGCGCAGGGACGACCGCCGTGTGAGGTCGCGCATCACGGAGTCGTTTTCCACTTCCGTCAGCACCGCCATGTCGGGCAGACGCCCGCCGCCGGCATTGTCGCCACACGCCACGAGGGCCTGACCCACGTGGTCGAGTTTTTGCCAATAGCGCCGTGGGGTCCAGTGACGGGGCGAGGAGGGCAGGAACTCCGTGTCCTGCTTGCCCTCGTCGTGAACAGTGTCGAAAAGGTTCTCGACGTTATACTCCACAAACGTGAAGATAAACAGAAGCAGCGTCCACGGCGTCATTGGCAAGTCTTCTGATGAATGAATTGTTTACAGGTCGTCGGCGAACAATGGGTCCTCCGGCATCACCATCACCGGCTTTTGGTCAAACTCGCCCTGCAGCTTGGCAGGCACGTATTTCTTGTTCACCACGAGGCGGAACATGTACTCGTTGAACCATCTGTTCGACATTATGAGGCATCCGGCCTGTCCGTACGACGCGCCCCATGAGTTCTCCACCTTCCATTCCGTTGGCTTTCCGTTGGCGTCGAGGTTCACGGCCGTGAGTGTCATGGCGTGTGTGGAGCCGCTGTCGAACGTGGCTATGCGGTCGGCCTTGTTCATCGGGAACGTGGTGCCGAAGAGCGTGCCGTAGTCGTAGTTGTCGAGGTCCATGTATCCGAGCTTGCGGTCGAGCTGCTTGCCCACGTCGTAGCTTGAGTACATCTTGTGGCCGTCCTTGAGCGAGGCGATGGCCAGCTGCGCTATCTCGTCCATCGGCAGGTTGAGATACTTCCAGTTGTGGCCGTCGTAGACGTGGCGGTCGTAGTCCACCTCGTAGGTCTTGTGGTATGGTCGGCGAGGGTCGTTCATCACCATGATGAATGTGCCGTTGAGCTTGCTGCCCACGGTGGCGTCGTAGAACGACTTTGGCGTGTAAGTCTTCGCCTCGCCAACGGCGTTGCCCTTGCTGTCGCGGAAGGTGTAGCTGAACTCCTTCGTGGGCTCGCCGAGTGTGAGCGCGAGTATGTGGTATATCGTGCCAAGCATCTCCGTCTTGCGTTGCTTTATGGCCGCGTCTTTCTTCTTGGCCGCCACCATGCCGCGCAGCTCAAGTCCATATTCGCGTAGCTTCGACGATATGATCCTCGCCATGCGGCTCGTGTTGTCTGAGTTGTAGGTCTCTGGCATAGCCTGCATTGGCACGAGGCCGTATTTCTCGGCCAAGTCGGCAACTCCGCAGAAGGTGCCGCCGTCGTTGATGGGGTTTTTGAAGAAGAACTGCACGCGCTCGTCGTCGATGGGCTTCGAGGCGTTGTCTATCGAGCCTTGCAGCATGAGGTTGGCCTTCTCCAGCTGGTCGTAGAAGAAGAGGTAAGCCTGTGAGAAGTCAACCACCTGCTTCTGGTCGTGGGCGGCAGCGAAGTTGGCGCGCAGCACGTTGAGGCCGGAGAACATCCAGCATCTTCCGGAGCTCTTCTGGTCGTGGATGCTCTGCGATGGTGTCTCCACGTTGAACTTTGTTGTCATGCCCGACGCGTTGCGGTAGTTTTTCGCGAGGTCATCAATCTTGTTTTGCGCTATCGCGTTGGCGAGGGCCTTCTCGGCGGTCGACGAAGGCTGCGCCTTCACTATCTCCTGGAGCATGGTGGCCGATATGCCACCGTCCTTGCACGTTTTCTGCGCGTTGATGGCGGTTGCCGCAAGCAAGAGGCAAACGCTGACTATTATTTTCTTCATGTCGTTGTTGGTTTTTTGGTTTGTCATTTCAGTTTTCCGGCGGCGTCCAGGGCCTCAAGTTTCTGGAGCATCTCCTCGGTCTTTATCGTGGCGAAAGCCACCTTGCCCTCCGGGTCTATCAAGTAGGATGTCGGAATCCATGAGATGTGGTAGTCCTTCGAGATTTTTGTCTCTTTCCATTTCTTGAATTCCGAATACTGCGTCCATGAATACTTGTTTGTCTCCAGGTATTTGGCCATTTTCTCCTTGTCGGTGTCGAACGACACGCCTATGAGCTTTATCTTCTTGCCGAATTTCTCGTTTATTTGCTTCACTATCGGCATGTCCCTCCTGCAATCAGGGCACCACGACGCCCAGAAGTCGAGCACGGTCCAGACGCCATGCCTCACCTTGCCGTTGGTGGCTTTCTTCGCGCGCAAGTCGGAGAGGCTCAATGCCTTTTTGCCATTGCCGTTGGCGATGGTGAAGTCGGGAGCCAATGTGCCCACGGTGAGCAAATCTTGTTTGGTTTGCGCTCTACCGACAACGACAGCCGTTATCAGGAGCAAAAGCAAAACTAACTTCTTCTTCATTCTGTGTTTTTCGTATATTGTTTCTCTTGTCTGCAAAATTAAGCAAAAAAATGCGACAAACGGCTTACCTTGTGGATTATTTCAAAAAACCTTCGTCTTCGCACGACCTCTTGTAAGACGTTCTCCCCTCTGTGGCTAACAACCCCCATTTTTAGGTATTGCGCAATTCGCTGTCACACCGTAACTTTGCAAACGGAACAAAAGAGATTATAACAACAGAAAAAACAGACAAGCTCATGAAATCAACAATCGTTATTTATGGCTCTTCCACTGGCTCTTGCCAGTCGATAGCCGAGACCATAGCCTCTAAGTTGGGTGCCGAGGCAATAGATGTCGCCAACCTTGACAACGATGTCATAGCCACCCACGACAACCTGATACTCGGAACCTCCACATGGGGTGCCGGCGAGATGCAAGACGACTGGTACGACGGCGTGAAGACCCTCAAGGCCGCTGGCTTGGCAGGCAAGACCGTGGCACTCTTCGGCTGCGGCGACAGCGAGTCGTATTGCGACACGTTCTGCGGCGGCATGAAGGAACTTTACGACGCGGCAGTGGAGGCCGGCGCCAACGTGTTGCCTGGCGTGTCGACCGAAGGCTACACTTTCGATGACAGCGACGCCGTGGTCGACGGCAAGTTCGTGGGTCTCGCCCTTGACGAGGTGAACGAGGACGACAAGACCGAGGAGCGTGTGGACGCATGGCTCGAGGCCATCAAGCCATCACTCTAAGCATATAAGAGTTTCTAACACCTTTATTTAATAGCGGATAGTATGCAGCAAAAAATAGCAACGCCAATCGACTTGAAAGTACTGATGAATCATATCTATGAGTATCAGAAAGGTGTGCGCCGAATGGTGCTCTTCACTTTCAACAAGAAGTATGAGGCTTTCGCCAGGACGCGACTGGAGCGCCAACACATCGAATACGTCATCCAGCCCGTGGGCAACGACCGCCTGAACCTCTTCTTTGGCAAGCGCGAGTGCCTGGACGCTATCCGCATGATAGTCACGAAACCCCTTTGCCAACTTTCGCCCGAGGAGGATTTCATCCTCGGGGCGATGTTGGGATACGACATCTGCGCGCAATGCGAACGCTTCTGCGAGCGCAAGAAGAGGATTTGCTGACAAGCCCAATCGCCTTTTCACATCGAAAAGGCGTTTTTTTATTCACGGGGGATGATTCTTTTCGCCTAATGGCACCTTTTTCGGCATAAAGCCGTAATTTTGTAGTGAAAACCTAACTCACAGAAAATTATGTTTCGAAGAATCATCCTTACCATGGTTCTCTTGGCAAGCCTTTCACTTTCTGCCAAGAATCAAGACACCGGCAGCTGGCGGATAGTGCCATTGCCGCAAGAAGTGCGGGAAACGGGGGGCGCGCCGTTCCAGATAACCGCGAAAACCACAATACTCTATGCCGCCGGCGACGAGAAACAAAGGAAAGACGCCGAGCTCTTGTCGGCCCATATCAAGGAGGTGACGGGCATAGAGGTCAAGACTACCGTCAAGCCATCCAAGTCGCAGATTCGCCTTGTGCTGAACGCGGGCGACGACAAGTCGGAGGCTTACTCCATCTTGGCTGGCAAGTTGGGCGTCACCGTCTCGGCTACATCCCACGTCGGCCTGTTCCGTGGCATAGAGAGCATAATGAAGGCTCTGCCCATCACCGAGGGCGAGAACACCAAGAGCGTCTTGTTGCCTGCCGTGCAACTGAAAGACTCGCCACGCTTCGCCTATCGCGCGTTCATGATAGACGTGGGCCGGCATTATTTCAGCGTGCCATATCTCAAGAAGCTTATCGATGTCTTCGCCATGCACAACATCAATTACTTCCATTGGCACCTCACCGAAGACCAGGGCTGGAGGCTTGAGATAAAGAAATACCCGATGCTCACCAAGATAGGCTCGGTGAGAAAGCAAACCGTCGTGCAGGGCAGCAAAGACGCGTTCGATGGCGTGCCCGTGTCGGGCTATTACACCCAGGAGGAAGCCCGCGAGATAGTGAAGTATGCCGCCGACAGGTATATCACGGTCATTCCCGAGATCGACATGCCGGGCCACATGCTTGCCGCCCTCGCCTCCTATCCGGAGCTGGGCTGCACCGGCGGCCCTTACGAGGTGGCTTGCCGTTTCGGTGTCTTCGAGGACGTGCTTTGCGCTGGCAAGGCCGAGACCCTACGCTTCGCCAAGGATGTCATCGACGAGGTGATGGACATCTTCCCATCGGAGTATATCCACATTGGCGGCGACGAGTGCCCCAAAGACCGCTGGAAGGTGTGTGCCAACTGTCAAAAGAAGATAGCCGAGCTCGGCATCCAGGAGTTGCCGGGACATTCAAAGGAAGAACAACTTCAGACATGGTTCATGGGCGAGATAGAAAAAGAGATTAGGGGCCACGGTCGCAAGATGATGGGCTGGGACGAGATACTGGAGGGCACTCCGGCAAAAGACATCACCGTGTGTGGCTGGACCAGCAGGGAGGCGAGTGTTCGTTCGGCGCGCGAGGGTCATCCCACTATCGTGGCACCCATCACCAACTTCTATTTCAGCAACCCGCGCATCAACAAGATAGAGGGCATTCCGAGCATCCAGCGCGTTTACGACTTTGACCCTTGCTCCGACAAGCTGACTCCGACCGAGCAGCGCAACATCATCGGCGCCGAAGGCTGCATCTGGACGGAATGGGTGAAAGACGCTGAGAAGATGGAGTGGGAGATGTTGCCAAGGCTTGCAGCCCTTTCCGAAGTTCAGTGGACAGCCAAGGACAAGCGCGACCTTGAGAGCTTCTATCCTCGCTTGCTCCACATGCAAGACCTGTATCGGCTCTATGGTCTCAACTACAAGGCCGACATAGAGAAGGCCGTCAAGAAGCATCTGAATAAGCAATAACCCCCAACCTTGCGTTTCGGCTTTTCACTGTAAAGGCGTCTCGCTGTAAAGGCGCCGGCTTTCCAGTGAAAAGCCGATGCTTTTACAGTGATATACCAAGTATGCACCAATGTTAACAATATAGTATGCCTTCTGCGAATTTGCGTGTTTAGGCGATATGATTGGCAAAAAGTTGTAAAATAGCCATTGATTTCTTGGCAAAAAGTTGTAAATATATGCTTAAAAGGAAGATAATCAATGATTTAACCGAATGGAAAAAGAACGTGCCAAACAAGGCTCTTCTTATAAAAGGCGCACGTCAAGTGGGAAAGACTACGGTCGTCAGGCAATTCGCAAAAGCGAATTATAAGAATTATCTTATCCAGTAGGGTTCGAGCACGAATTGGATATGTTTCCGCTCGACTTTGAGGAATTTTTGTGGGATTGCTATCAAACAGGCATCGTGAAATTCAATGGCAAGAAGGCTAAGGTGACGTATTACCCGGAAGCGGATTTGGTTGTAAGGGAAAGCGGCGGCCTTGAAGTATTCCCAAAAGACAATCTTGTCATGATAGGCATAAAGCATTCTGGTGATGAGAATGGTCTTACAACCTATTGCCAAGGATATATCATAATCTCATAAATCTCATAAGGACATGAAACTGAAAAAAGCATTTTTTTTGTGTTGCGTTTCTGTGGTCTTGTCGGGATGCATTCCACCGGACGACAGTCCCGGTCAAGACAGAAATCCAGGGCACTTTTATTTCGAAAAAGATCCTGCCATAGCTGATCGCCATGCAGGAACATACGACGGGGTGGTTTGCGTAGTAACATCAGATTCAGTAATAGACACTCTTTCCACGTGTCACATAACATTTGGTGGCCATAAAGATATGCACATATACACGAACATCCCAGCAAATGTATTGGCCAAGCTTACGACTTCCGACGAGGATAAGGATGCTTTTGATAACAGCAGGGATTCTTTCCCGCTTAAATTGGAATATTATGTGCTAAGATGGGAAGGTGAAACAAAAGACCCTCTTTACAGCTATGAGATAAATGATTGGAAGGGGAGCATGGGATTTATAATAAGAAACCATGTTTACAAATTTTCTTTTTCCATAAAACAGAAAGAATTAAATGACTCCAAATTTTCTGAATATAAATACTATGGATTACCTGCAAAAGGATTTTCCTTCAACTTCTTAACCATCACGAAAGACGGTGAAGAGATACCATTGGAAGCGGACAAGGAGTTGACAGTGATAGGCGATTGGCTTTGAAAATATAAACAACAATAGTAGCAATTGCTGACATATAGATATTATCGTCAGTAACTGTTACTATTGTCTTTGATATCTCGTATCTGCTGTAATTTACAGAACCTTGCAAAAGGCCGTGCCTCAAAGCCTTTACAGTGGATACTCGTCGAAAGCATAGAGCACGGTGCTCAAGTAGCGTTCGCCGGTGTCTGGCAAGAGGGCCACGATCTTCTTGCCATTGTTTTCCGGGCGCTTGGCTATCTCTGAGGCTGCGAAGGCTGAGGCTCCGGAGGATATGCCCACGAGCAAGCCCTCAGACTGTGCCAACTCACGTCCCGCCTTGATGGCATCGTCGTTTTGCACGTCGAACACCTCGTCTATGTAAGCGGGATTGTAGGTCTTTGGAATGAAGCCCGCGCCGATGCCCTGAATCTTGTGAGGGCCGCTCTTGCCGCCATTCAGCACTGGCGAGGTGGCTGGCTCCACGGCGATGACCTTCACGTCGGGGTTCTGCTCCTTCAGATACTTGCCAATGCCCGATATGGTGCCGCCTGTGCCCACGCCTGCCACGAAGATGTCTATCTTGCCATCGGTGTCGGCCCAAATCTCAGGGCCGGTGGTGGCATAGTGCTTGGCTGGGTTGGCAGGGTTCTCAAACTGATCAAGGATGACAGAGCCGGGGATGGAGTCGCGCAGCTCCTCGGCGGCCTTGATGGCGCCTGGCATCCCGTCCTTGCCGCTCGTCAGCTTCACCTGCGCGCCATACGCCTTCACGAGGTTTCTGCGCTCCACGCTCATGGTCTCAGGCATGGTCAAGATGAGGTGATAGCCTTTCACGGCCGATACCAACGCGAGCCCCACGCCCGTGTTGCCACTGGTAGGCTCTATGATTGTCGCGCCGGGTTTCAACAGCCCCTTCTTCTCCGCGTCCTCAATCATGGCGAGGGCTATGCGGTCTTTAACGCTTCCACCAGGGTTGAAAAACTCAACCTTTGCCACGATAGGTGTGTCAAGTCCCTTGGACGCTGAATATTTTCCCAGTTCCACCAAAGGCGTCTTGCCAATGAGGTCTGTTATTTGCTTATATATCTTTGCCATAATGTTTACAATTTTAAGTGATGAGTGGAGAGTGAAGAAGTTGATGGCTGTTGAAGTTCCGCCTCTTGATTCTTCACTCTTCGTTCTTGATTCTTCGTTCTTAATTCTTTGTTCTTAATTCTTCGTTCTTCTGTCCATTCGGGTTGCGGACGGGCACAGGGCCCGCCCCTGCCTTGCTATTGAACTTAATTCTTTACTGCCTTGAAAGCCTGGTCGAGGTCGTCGATGAGGTCTTGGTAATGCTCCGTGCCGATAGACAGGCGAATGGTGCCGTCGAATATTCCTTGCTCAGAAGCCTCCTCGTCTGAAAGCTCTGAGTGGGTGGTGCTCTTCGGATGCACGACGAGCGACTTCACGTCGGCCACGTTGGCCAAGTCGGAGAATATCTTTAGATGGTCGATGAAGTTCCATGCCACCTGCTGGCCACCCTCAATCTCGAACGTGAAGATAGAGCCTGCGCCGTTGGGGAAATACCTCTCATAGAGGTCGTGGTTGGGATGGTCTGGCAACGACGGGTGGTTGATTTTCTTCACGAGCGGTTGCGTCTTGAGGTAGTCGATGACTTTCAGCGTGTTGAACACGTGGCGCTCCACACGCAGCGACAATGTCTCAAGTCCTTGCAGGAGAATCCAGGCGTTGAACGGAGAGATGCAGGCGCCTTCGTCGCGAAGCAGCAGGGCGCGGACGCGTGTCACGAAAGGCGCGGGAAGCTTGCCGAAGACCAGGCCGTGGTAAGAGGCGTCGGGCTTGGTGAAGCCAGGGAACTTGTCGTTCTGGAAATAGTCGAACTTGCCGCCGTCAACGATTACGCCACCGAGACTTGAGCCGTGACCGCCGATGAACTTTGTGGCTGAGTGAACCACGATGTCGGCTCCGTGCTTAATTGGGTTGATGAGGTAAGGCGTGCCGAAGGTGTTGTCGATGACCAATGGTATGCCATGCTTGTGGGCAATCTCGGCCGAGTGTTCTATGTCGGAGATGTTGGAGTTGGGGTTGCCCAGCGTCTCAATGTACACGAGCTTTGTGTTTGGCTTGATGGCCGCCTCCAGTGCGTCGTAGTCGTCGGGGTTCACAAACGTGGTGTCGATGCCATACTTTGAGAGTGTGTGCTTCAGCAGGTTGTAGGTGCCACCGTAGATAGTGTCGGTTGCCACCACGTGGTCGCCGGCATAGGCAAGGTTGGTGATGGCGTAGGTCACGGCGGCGGCTCCTGAAGCCACGGCCAGACCGCCCACACCGCCCTCAAGGGCTGCCACGCGATCCTCAAACACGCCTTGGGTAGTATTGGTCAGACGGCCGTATATGTTTCCGGCGTCCTTGAGATGGAAGCGGTCGGAAGCGTGCTGTGCGTTGTGGAACACATAGGATGTGGTCTGGTAGATAGGTACCGCGCGAGCATCGGTTGCAGGGTCTGCCTGTTCCTGGCCTACATGAAGTTGAAGTGTCTCGAAATGAAGGTTTTTCTCGTTACTCATAATATGTATCTTTTATGTTTAATTTCATGTTGCAAAATTACGATGAATTATCGACATGGAAAATCCCACATTATGGGCATTCCGCATACCACGTTTGTGGTATTTGCAACATCAACTGGAAATGCGGCAACATCAGCAAGAAACAGTTCGGTTTCTCAAAGATGGAGATACTTACACCAGATGAATTGGTGGAACGAATCAATAGAAGATAAATACACATTACTATATATGACTGGGGAAATAGCGTGAACCGCAACTGGCGCCCACGTGGAATTGTAAAATATTATTGCCAAAATTTAACACTTGGAAAC
>ERZ1031954.647-NODE-647-length-14448-cov-20.300980_pt1 | contig 14448 bp, 7 predicted proteins | sample MGYA00516701_ERZ1031954 | MGnify/ENA primary metagenome ERZ1031954 (study PRJEB33719, sample SAMN04261284) | wastewater metagenome | biome: rural village; feature: human; material: feces | host: Homo sapiens | place: El Salvador | collected 2013-01-07 ...
TAACTGGCTGATACTGCAAGAGAAACGGTTTGGCTATGTTAAACTTGGGTTAATATGGAGACAGATCGTTCCTTTTGATTAGTACAATCCTCTGATGATGTTAATACAGCGTTCAATTTCATAATACTCTAACGTTTGTTGCGACAAAATTATAAAGAAAGAGTGAAGGAGCCATTTGGAATCCTCAACTCTTTTATTTTGAACAACCCTCATCTGAAATATTGAGAGTTGTTCAAACGATAAATTTGCAAGCTAATTATAGGTAATTTAGATTTTTTGAAGAAATTCTGCAAGATTTGCTTTTTCATCTAACCCTAGTTTCTTTCTTAATCTATAGCGATTAATTTCAACTCCTCTGACAGAAATATTAAGGAGGGGTGCTATCTCTTTAGACATAAGATTCATCTTGATGTAGGCACATAGCATCTTGTCTTTGTAAGTGAGTTGAGGATATTGAGTGTCGAGTTTCTTGAAGAAATCATCATGTACCGCATTGAAGGAACTTTGGAAGTTGTCGAGGTCACTGTCATGTTCCATATTGGTATCTATCTGGTTAATGAGTCGTAACATACCCCGCCTTATGCTAACCAAATTTCCCTCGTTTATAGTACGTGATAGATTTTCTGCGTCTTTTTTGATTTTCTGCAGAATTTCATTTTTTCTCACTACGTTGAGAGTTGTTTTGATTAACTCATCTGACTTATAGTTGAGTTCATTGCGCAATTTTTCCTCTTCAAGCTTGCTGATTTGCTTTTGTTTCTGGTCTATATCCTTTTCTAATACATACTTTTGCCGGTTCATCTCGGCATCTTTTAATTGAATGAGGCGTTTTCGTCCCTTTTTATATCGAAGGTAACTATAGTAAACACTGCTTAATATTACTACAATATAGAAAACATAAGCCCACAATGAACGGTACCATGGCGGAAGTACTTTTATGTGAATGCTGGTTATGATATCTTTGCCATGCGAATCTGGGCGGATCTTTACTTTAAAGATATAATCGCCTTCAGGTAAGTCTGTATATTCTTTTTTGGTAGAAGAAGTATATTCGCTCCATGACTTATCAAAGCCCTCTAATATGAACGAGTATGAGATGGCTTTTGTTGGGCAGAAATTGTTGCAGCCATATTCTATTCTGAAAGAATTGTCTTTGTATTTCATTTCAATTACTCTCTCATTATTGTCATGAATAAGCCTGTTGGAAAAAACAATGGAGTCTTTGCCATTGGTCGTATATATTTTCCGGATAAAAAGAGATAACTTATCTTTTACAGTTTCTTGCTTCGAAGTATTGAGAAGTGCAAAGCCATCTTCTGTTCCGATGAAAAACTGATGTGAATTTGCCGAAAATACATCTTCAAAGTCTTCTATCATGGCATCATTCCAAAAAGAATGCTTGGTATGCTGTTGTTGATTGTAGCATTTCAAAATACCATTGGCTACATACCAGATGTTCCCGAAAGAATCTTCTTTGATGTAAGTGTATGCACAATGTCCATCCAGAATCTGCTCCAGATGTTCATCTCGTTGTAAAATGTCTTTCTCTGTATTATAGCGGAAAAGACCTTTGCGAGAGGCAATGATAAGATCATAACCGATTTGGGTAATATATGCATTATCACCCTTTGGTAGTTGCTGATTATTGTAATTCTTCTGTCGTAAGACCTTTGTATACTTGGAATTTAAAGTAATCTTCCAGACGCCATCGCTTTTATTGGCAATCCAAACCTGATTGGATTTTGGGACCAAATACATGGTCTTTGCGGATAGGTTAACCTTTGGTATGTTATTCGTCACAACCCATTTTCCCCCTATTTTTCGCATTACTTCCAGTCCCCAATAAGTTCCAATAAGCATAATATTGGAATCTAAACTACAGGATTGGACATGCCAAACGCCGCGTTTATTAAACATTTCCGTCTGGTTGCCATCAATTATTCCAAAGAAATTTCTTCCTCCACAGAACAGTTTTCCGTCATATTTGTATATGCAGTGAACCTGTCCTGTCATATTAGAGAAAGCATGTAGGTTAATAGGCACATTGATTGCATTAGGCATACTCATGGTGAAAAGGCCTTGATTTGTACCTAAATATAAGTTATTCTTGTACACTGATGAGCAATATCCTGCACCGATACTTGAGAGCTTGCTGTTGAGAAAATACAGTTGGGTGTTCAGTGAAACATAATCGATACCATTATCTAAACCAAGCCATAAGTTTTTTTCTTTATCAAACCTAAGAGATAAAATAGACTTATTTTGCAAACCGTTTTCTATGCCTATTTTTTCTATCTGTTGGTTTTTTATATTGATAAGCAGTAATCCGTCACCTGAAGTTCCAATGGCTAAGAGATCATTACAGATATGGGCACTGGTTACGTGGTGCAGGAAAAGATGGTTGTCTATTGTAGTGAAAGGTCTGCTAAATACTTTCCCGTCATATAAATATGTACCATGTTCTTGTGTGATAATGAGTAATTTGTCTTTGTAGGGCAAGAATTCAACAATCTTATTTTTGTTTAAAAAACTAGAGTTTGGAATATGTACGATTTTCTTGTTTATGATGTAAGATATTCCTTGTCTATTACAGAAATAGAGCTTGTTCTTTACAAGACCAGAACATGATACTCCATTGCAGTCAATAGGTATAATCTTTGAGTTTTCGTAGCAAAATATATACCTGTCACCTTGAAAGTAAATTCTATTATCAATGATGTGTATATTCCAAATGTTAGAAACAATCTGCGGATTAAGCCCAGATGATAGACTATGATAATCCAGCCCTCCAATTCTATTGGTAGAAAAATAACCAAATTCCTTTTGTGCTCCAACATATATACGTTTATCACTGTTTATCTTCAAAGATCTCATTTTGGCAAGGTGAGGAAGGGCATAGAGATTCCAATATACACCATCAAATTCAAGTAATCCTTTATTGTTGGCGAAGTACATCCAACCGTTGCTGTCTTGTTCTATGTTCCAGTTTTGACTGGCAGCATTGTAGGTATGACGATTGAAATTGGCTACTGGACGTTGCCAATACATCTGCGCTTGTAATGAGGGTGTCAATAGCAGAAGAAAGATAATAATAATATATTTAAACATACTTTTATTTTGTTGTTGTTTGTAATGAATGATGCAAAGATACATAAAAAAAAAGATTTCTCCAAATAAAAGCATGAAAAAGTTTGTAGTGGTAAATATTTGCATAAACCATTGATAATGAGGTGTGTTTGTTTTTGTTGAGAAAGTGATGAAGTAGCGGAAGTTCGCATTTATAGTATTTATGATGTAGTGGAAACTGACCAACTAATGATAAAAAAGACTATCTTTGCCAACGAATTATTTGTCCTGGGACTGTAATGAAGTTTGATATGGGGTACTTCTCTTATCCTACAACTGTGTGACGGGAAGCTGTCGTATATGGTCTCTAGAATAGGGATGTGAATATCCTTCTCTTACTTGACAATGATTTTTAGTATCTAACAATTAATAATTTTCTATGAAAATGAACAGTTTAAAACCAAAAACCGTTTACCGTAGATTGTTATCTCTGCTAATGCTTTCGCTGGTGTGTTCATTTGCGCTTGCTCAAGGTGGTTTGATGACAGTAAAAGGTAAAGTAGTTGATGGGGCTTCAGAAGAAGCACTCATCGGAGTAACAGTAAAGGAAGTTGGTAGTAGTCGAGGGTCGGTTACAGACTTGGACGGTAACTTCGTGTTGCAGGTTAAGCCTAATTCTTCGGTTGAAATCAGTTATGTAAGTTTCAAAACCAAGACTTACAAAGCTAATGCTATACCTAAGATTATTCGACTGGAAGAGAGTGTAGAGGCAATATCTGAAGTAGTGGTAGTAGGTTATGGCTCACAAAAGAAAGTTAATCTTTCGGGATCTGTTTCTGCTATTGAAGGCTCAAAGTTGGCTTCCCAACCAGCTACAGATGCAGTCTCTGCGCTGCAGGGACAGATGCCGGGTGTAACTATTTTGCGTTCTAGTGGACAGCCTGGAAGTGAAACTTCAGGAATGCGTATTCGTGGATTCTCTTCAGCAAATAGTACATCTGCTTTAGTTTTGATTGATGGTGTAGAAGGAGACTTGGCATTGGTCAACGCTGATGATATAGCTTCCATTTCTGTCTTGAAAGATGCTGCAGCCTGTGCAATTTATGGTGCTCGTGCTGCTGCAGGTGTAGTTCTCGTAACAACTAAGAATGGAACAGAAGGAAAAGCTAAGGTAACTTATAATGGATACTTTGCTTTCAATACTCCAGGCAATATGCCTGAACGACTTCCCGCATGGGAAGAGCAGAATATGATTAATATTGGCCGCATGAATAATAGCGGAAAGGTAGAATGGAACGAGGAACAGAGTGGTTGGGTCGGTAATCCTAATTTTAATTATCGTCCAAATAATAGTAACGGCCGCTGGGATTTATTTGAGGCAACCAATTGGGTTGAAGAAGGAACCCGTGATTTCACTACCCAGCAGAACCATACGGTAGCAGTGTCTGGAGGTACCAAGAACTTGAATTATATGGTATCAGGAAAGTACTATACCAAGAATGGTCTATTGCGATATGGTCCAGACGCCAATGAACGTTGGAGTTTAAATACTAAGGTGAATGCTAAACTTAATAAGTACGTCACTTTAGGTACTTTGGTAAGATATCAGTCTACCCGTACAGCCCAGAGTTCTTATGGTGCAGGTGGAATATTTAATCTGCTTTATTCTACCCGTGGACGCCAACCTATCTACAATCCTTCTGAGGATATTAATGATAGTCCTTATAATGGTGATTTGCAGGCGAATGCTATTGATATTATGAAGAATGGTGGTGCTAACCGTTCCAAGTATGAAGCCTATACAGGAAAAGTTTCTTTGAAGGTGGATAATCTTGTTAAAGGTTTGCATTTAAATTTGAATCTGTCCCGTTTGGCTGGTGTTTATACCAATAGTAACGAGAAGCGTATGCTCGTTTGGTATGATAGAAATGCTGATAAAGTTCGTTCTAAGGTTAACGATCCAAACTCTCTGTATAGGCAAAAGAATACCTCATACCAGGATTTGGCAGAGTTCGTTGCCAATTATGAAACTACCATTGCCAAGAAGCATAACTTCAATGTTCTCGGTGGTATGAGTTATGAGAATTATCGTAAGGACCAGATGGATGGAACCGTAAAGAATTTACTTTCAAACGATTTCTTCTCTTTTAACTATTATGATGCATCAGAAGCAACTAATACTTCTATAGGAGATTATATCGGAACATGGTCAATGATGTCATATTTTGGTCGTCTCAACTACAATTACGATGAAAAATATCTCTTTGAGGCCAATGTTCGTTATGATGGTAGTTCTCGTTTGGCACCAGATAAACGTTGGAAGGCGTTCCCTTCTGTTTCAGCTGCTTGGCGTTTGAGTCAGGAGAATTTCATGAAGGGGATTACATGGCTAAGTAATTTAAAACTCCGAGCATCTTGGGGACAGCTGGGTAATGGTGCGGTTCTTGGTATGTATGATTATATCCCAACCATCAATAATGGAAATTATATGGGTGAAAAGTTCTTCTACCAGAAGAATCTTGCATCTACTGATAAAACATGGGAAACAATTTCCACAACCAATATTGGTGTAGACTTTGGTGCTTTAAATAATCGTTTGACAGCGTCTTTCGATTATTACTGGAAGGTTAATGATGACATGCTTTCTTCATTACAGATGCCTCATGTAATCGGTATTGGTGTTCCTAATGTTAATGTCGGAAAGCTGAAGACCTGGGGCTGGGATTTTGAAATTGCCTGGCGAGATAAGATCAAGGACTTTAGCTATCAGGTATCTTTCAATCTCTCTGACAGTCAAAACCGCTTGGAGAAATATGATGGAGCAAATGTCATAGGAGAAGGCAACAGAGCACTTCTTGAGGGCTATGAAATGAATACAATTTGGGGCTATAAGACAGATGGGTATTGGACTAGCCGTGATGAATATTTGGCATACAAGGAGGCACATCCTGGTTATAAGAGTTTTAATGACGGTAAGGTCTCAGGTGGTGATGTGAAGTATCTTGCTCAAGGCAATCCAGACCATCAGATTGGCGCGGGTTCTGGTACTAAGGAAGATCATGGAGATCTGGTATATCTTGGAAATTCTAACGCTCGTTACCTGTATGGCTTCAACATTTCAGCACAATGGAAAGGTTTTGATTTTTCAATGATGTTCCAGGGTGTAGGAAAACGCAAGATTATGATTGATGCCGCAGCAATAGCACCTTTTTATACAACATACCAGATGCCGTGGACGATTCACCGTGACTATTGGACCGAGGATAATCAAGATGCATTTTGGCCACGTCTCTATGATTATAAGACCAATAACGGTGGAGAAAACTTCAATTTCTGTCCATCAGACAAATGGGTACAGGATGCATCCTACTTGAGATTGAAGAACATTACTTTGGGTTATACAATTCCTTATACAAAAAAATATGTGAACAGTGTACGTGTATATATTACAGGCAATGACATTTGGGAACATTCAGATTTGTTGAAGGTATTTGACCCAGAGGCAGGCAACAATGTTGGCCGCAACTATTATCCATTTTTCCGGACGTGGGCGTTCGGTGTAAATATAACTTTTTAAATAGGAAATACAATGAAAAAGATATTTGTTCTAATGGCCTTTGCATCCTTGGGATTGACGGGGTGTGAATTGGATAGGTTGCCAGAGACAACCTTGGCCGATACTAATTTCTGGAAGTCAGAAAATGACTTTCGAGGAGCATGTAACAAATTATATGTTGATCTAGGGGGATTCTGGCAGGATACTCGTTCTGATGAAATAGTATCTACATCTCCAAATTCCGTATCAACCGGTAACAGAACAGTGCCAGCCACTTCTTCTGATTGGACAGATCCATATAATAAAATAGGTGTAGCCAACAATATTATTAAGCAGATAGGTGCTTCGGCGCAGGCAGAAACTGTCAAGAATCGTTGGATAGCAGAGGCTTGTTTCTTCCGTGCATTCCATTATTTTGATTTGGTCAAGAAGTATGGTAATGTCCCTTTGATATTAAAGCCTTTTACTTCCACCTCCGATCCAGATATCTATACGGAGCGTACTCCTCGTGAGCAGGTAATTCAGCAATGTTATAAAGATCTTGACTTTGCTTATGAAAATCTGCCAGATATAGACAAACTGAGCGATGATGTCAATTGGGGACGTGTTTCAAAATCTGCAGTTTTAGGCCTGTTGACCCGTATAGGTCTTTACGAAGGCACCTTCTCAAAATACCATAACTTGGGAAGCGATTATAAACTTCATCTGAAGAGAAGTATAGATGCTGCAGCGTTGTTGATTGCAAGCGGTAAGCATAGCCTGTATCCGGATTTTGAAAAAATGTTCCTTTTTGATGGTGAGGGACGTCAGAACCGAGAGAATGTGTTTGTTAAGGTTTATGGTCCTAATGGGGCTGGTACTACCACTCATAATAATTCACGCACATTGGAAAATTCTGTTTCAGTTACGCGCTATGTTATCGACCAGTTCCTCTATACGGATGGTTTGCCAAGGGAGAAGTCCCCATTTACGATTCAGAATGAAACACATTATAATGATGTTTTTGAAAATCGTGATCCTCGTCTGGCGATGACTTGCTATAAGTATAATGAAGATGCTTATAAGGGTGGTTACACTCCATTTAATAATGCTCATGGTTTTGGTTATCCTATTAAAAAAGGATTCATGTATGATGAGTGGCAGTTAAATGGAAAGGCAACGGTTGACAAGATGATTATCCGTTATGCTGAAGTTCTGCTTTCATATGCCGAAGCTCTTTATGAATACAATGGTTTCATTTCTGATGAGCAATTGGATAAAACGGTTAATACAGTTCGTAAGCGTGCAGGTATGACAGCCAGATTGACCAATGAATTTGCGGAACAGAATGGTTTGAACATGCTTGATGAAATCAGAAGAGAACGCTTGGTTGAGTTTGTAGACGAAGGTATCCATTATGATGATATCATACGCTGGAAAACAGCAGAGAAGGTTCTGCCAGTCTGCATTCTTGGTCTGAAGTATATTAAGGGCGAGACTACTGCTAGTCGTGAGGATTTAGCCAAACGATTGACAACAGAGAATGGAATGTTCAATGGGAAGAAGGTTGCCGGTCAGGCTGATCTATATGTCATAGAGGCAGAAGATACCCGCAGCTTTGATCCTGCTCGCGACTATTATTATCCTATACCAACTTATGAGATTGCGACCAGTAAAGGAGTGCTTGATCAAAATCCTAAGTGGTAATATGTTTTACGGTTTAAAATTGAAGACATGATGAAAAAGTTATTATATTGCATATTGATACTCATTACCGGCTTCACTGTAGTGAGCTGCAGTGACGATTCATGGGGGAGTGAAGGAGAGCCAGACAAGCAACATTGGTACTTCTTTGGCTTTGAGCAATGGCATAAAAAGCCTAATGATATAAAAAAGGATGTGAACCAAGGTGAAACTCTCGTCATCCCAATGCATTTTTGGAGTGAGCGTCCTCAAAACGGTGTTCATGCAGAAGTTGAATATTTCATAGTGACGTCCTTACAATTAGGTGTTGACTTTCAGATTGTCAACGAATCGGGGACTGTCATTGCCCCAGAGACAGATGGCGGTTACAAGATGGTCTGGCCAAACTGTGAAAAAGGGACTCAAAATGTTTATTTGAAGGCTCTTCAAGGTGCAAAAGGAAAGATTACCTTGCAGACATGGAATCCAACTCGTAGTGGTGATGATAATATATCTACTACAAATACCATTATTATTGATCATGGTGATTACAAGGTTTCTGCCTTCACACAAAACTATAAAATGGAAATCAATATTAAATAGTTAATAGTTATTCATGAAAAATAAAATGCTTATTACCATTTGTGCTTTGCTGACAATGTCAGCAAGCACATTAGCTCAATCCATACTGGATGCCAAACAGCTAGCTTATGCCAAGGCACATTTGAAAGATGCTGCTTATAGTCAAGCGTTTAGAAACTTGGTAAGTCTGGCGGATGGTGATTTGTTGCTAAAACCACCTACGGTGATGACAAAGGAATATATTCCTGCCAGTGGTTCCAAACATGATTATGTAAGTTTGGCCCGTTATGCTTGGCCTGATGAAACTCAACCAAACGGACTTCCTTATGTCATGCGGGATGGTGTGTCAAATCCAGAACTGAAAAAATTTGATCGTAGTAAACTTTCTGTCATGGCGAAAGCAGTCTACCGTTTGTCTTTGGCTTATTACTTTTCTGGAGAAGAAAAATATGCCCAAAAGGCAACCGAACTTATAAGAGTCTGGTTCATAGATAAAAAAACGAAGGTAAATCCTAACTTACGCTTCGCACAGCATATTCCAGGCAAAGCAGATGGAAGATGCTATGGTGTTATCGACGCTTACTCTTATGTTGAAATGCTGGATGGAGTTCAATTGTTAGAAAAATCAAAGTCTTTCACGCAAAAGGATTCTAAACTGTTGAAAGCCTGGTTCTCGCAATTATTGAAATGGTTACTGACTCATCCGCAGGCCATTGAAGAAAGCTATCAGAAGAATAATCATGCTACAGCTTATGATGTGCAGGTTGCGGCCTATGCTCTTTACACAGGGAATAAGAAAGTGTTTAATGATATAGTTGATAATTTTCCTAAGCGCCGTATTGCTACTCAGATCATGCCTGATGGCAAACAACCTTATGAGTTGCGCCGTACGTTGGCTTTTGGCTATTCCCAGTATAACCTCACACATATAATTGATCTCATGCTGATGATTAAACATCAGGGGGTGGATTTCAGGCAGTACTGTGTTAGTGGCGAACATAGCTTCTTCAAAGCCATGGATTTTCTTGCTCCCTATATGGGGAAGTCTGTGAGTGATTGGCCTTATCAGCAAATAAGCGGCTGGGAAGATAAGCAGCAGGAAATGGCCAAGGATTTTTATCGTACCTATCTACTTGATGAGAGTCGCAAAGACTATCTTCAAATTTATCGCAATGTGAAGATGCGTGATTGGCGCGATTTGTTTGTTCTTACATACGAGAAACCAACTAAATTGGACAATGCTATGGCGAATGCAGACGAACAGTTGCATTATGCTTTGAAATGTACTTCGGAAGCCCGTAAGACAGCCAAGGGGAACAAGGTTAATCCTCGTAGTATTGATAAAGCCGGAAATCTGGTGTTAGTAGGGCCAAAGGATTGGTGCTCTGGTTTTTTTGCCGGTACACTCTGGCAGATGTATCAATACAGTCATATGCAATTTTGGCGTGAGAATGCTGTAAGCAATACCTGGTTGATAGAGAGTGCAAAATGGCATAAAGGCACTCATGACCTGGGCTTTATGATTGGAGACAGTTTTGGCAAGGCATATCAGTTGACGGGTGAACAGAGCTATCGTGATGTAATGCTTCAAGCAGCTCGTACGCTCTGTACCCGTTATTCTCCAAAGGTTGGTTGCATTCGGTCTTGGGATCATAATGCTGACAGATGGACATTCCCGGTAATCATAGATAACATGATGAATCTGGAGATTCTCTTTGAAGCCTATAAGTTAACGGGAGATAATAGTTTCTATGACATTGCAGTAAGTCATGCCAATGTAACAATGAAGAATCACTTCCGTGATGACTATTCATCTTATCATGTGGTAGACTATGATCCTGTGACGGGAACTGTTCGTTCTCGTGTTACTCACCAGGGATATAGTGATGATTCTTTTTGGAGCCGTGGACAGGGATGGGCACTTTATGGTTATACTATGTGCTATCGTTATACCCACGATCAGCGTTATCTTGAGCAGGCTAAGAATATTGCCAAATTTCTCTTCTCGCTTAAAAATATGCCGGAAGATGGTATCTTCTTTTGGGATATGAAAGATCCTTCAATTCCTGATGTGCCACGCGATGCATCGGCAGCAGCCTTAGTCGCATCTGCATTCTATGAATTGCAAGCATACGTGGGTGCAGAACTCGGTAAGCAGTATATTGCATATGCGGATAAAATAGTCAATTCGCTAATAGACCATTATCAGGCACCTGTTGGAAGCAATCAGGGATTCCTTTTACTCCATTCTACAGGTAATAAACCTGCTAATAGTGAGATTGATGTACCGATCAATTATGCAGACTATTTCTATATGGAAGCTTTAAGAAGGAAATCAATGTTGGTGAACTAATTTGCTATCAACTATATGTTCAGAATGAGGCGAAACGGTTATGTTTCTGCTTATTCTTTTAGTACGACTGGAGGACCTCAGAGTCCTCCAGTCAGTTAACTGTAATTGAGAATAATTGCTATTGGAGCTGTATCTTGTCCAAGACATGAATATAAAACTTATGAATCATGAAAAGAATATTTCATTTTATCCTATTAATGATATTTCCATTTACTTCACTTAGTGCAACATATGTAATTTCTGGACGGCACCGAATTGATGCAGATTGGCAGTTTATCCGGCAGGATATGGCAAATGCATGGGAGGTGTTTCGTCCAGTTCAAGCAGGTAAACCGGAAAGTGTTCCTTTATGGAGCAATATCAATCTTCCTCACTGCTGGAATGAAACGGATGCAGTCAATCCTGATGTTAATTATTACCAGGGATATGGATGGTATCGTAAACTGGTGAACATCCAGAATCCATATCGTGGAGGCAGAACTTTATTGGAATTTGAAGGGGCAGGGCAGAGTACGCAGGTTTATGTTTATACCCAATTTGCAGGAAGTCATGTAGGTGGCTATGACCGTTGGAAGGTTGATATTACCGATGCAGTGAAGAAGTTCATGCAGTCCGACGATGCTAAACGGTTTGATGGTAAGATTCCCATAGCTGTACGTTGTGATAATAGTAGAAATGTAGAACGCATACCTTCATCCATGTCCGACTTTAATATTTACGGAGGTCTTTATCGCCATGTAAACCTATTGTATCAACCTTCTGCAGCATTGGAAGAAATCCGGATGAATGCAGATTTGAAGGAAAAGCAGATGACAGTAATGCTGCGTTTTTCAAATACCGGTGCAGAGGCTTTTCTGCGCCTTTTGGATCCACATGGTAAGGTTACGTACCAAAACAAGCAACCTATCCATATCACAAAGAAGGATTTGGATATCCCAATTCCTGTTATGAAACCCAAAATTTGGGATGTAGATCATCCGCAACTTTATACTCTGGAAGTAAAACTTAAGGTAGGTGATGAAGTTGCAATTTATTCTGCAAAGACGGGGTTCCGTTCTTTTGAATTCAAGGAGCATGGTCCTTTCTACCTAAATGAAAGACGCCTTCTTTTGCAGGGGACGCATCGTCATGAAGATCATGCTGGTGTTGGAGCTGCTATGACAGATGAGCAAATTCGCAATGAAATGAAACAGATAAAAGATATGGGAGCCAATTTTATCCGTTTAGGCCATTACCAGCAATCTGACTTGGTTCTTCAGCTTTGTGATTCTCTCGGTATATTGGTCTGGGAAGAAATCCCCTGGTGCCGTGGTGGACTTGGTGGTTCCGAGTATCGTTCCCAGTCAGAACAGATGCTTGTCCATATGATAAACCAGCATTTCAATCATCCTTCTGTCATTTTATGGGGGCTTGGAAACGAGAATGATTGGCCTGGTGATTTTCCTTCTTTTGATAAGGCGAGCATCCATTCATTTATGTCACATCTGAATAATTTGTCTCATCAGTTAGATTCTTCTCGTAAAACAACGATTCGCCGTTGTGAATTTTGTAGTGATATTACAGATGTTTATTCTCCGTCAATCTGGGCTGGATGGTATGGCGGTGGGATGCGAGACTATCGCCAAATGACAGAAAAGGCAATTGCCAGGTATCCTCATTTTCTGCATGCAGAATGGGGAGGTGATAGCCATGTTGGACGTTTTTCAGAGCGTACAGATTTGGAGAATGTTATAGCGGGAGATAAAAATGGCGATTGGTCAGAGACCTATATGATACATCTTTTCGACTGGACACTGAAAGAACAGCAAATGATGCAAAATCTTACGGGTACTGCTTTTTGGACATTTAAGGATTTTTCTACTCCACTTCGGCCTAACAATCCAATTCCGTATGTTAATCAAAAGGGGGTTGTTGAGCGTGATGGTACGCCAAAAGAAAGCTATTATGTTTTTCAATCATATTGGAGTAAGAAGCCAATGATTCATATATATGGTCATAACGTACCTACTCGCTGGGGAAAAACAAGTGAGGAAAAAGAGGTGTTGGTTTATTCCAATTGCCGTAAGGTAGAATTGTTTGTGAATGGAAAATCACAGGGTATAAAATGTCGTGATCTCCAAGATTATCCTGCAACTGGTTTTCATTGGAATGTTATTCTAGAGAAAGGTAAAAATGAAATCAAAGCAGTTGGGTTAATCGAAGACAATCAGCTTTTAAAGGGCAAAGTTACTGGCAGTAATGTTCTTACGGATGTTATTATGCAGGAATATCAAACTTCTCCTTGGGGAAATCCCGATCATATACGTCTAACATCCTATCCAATTGATAACAGAAAAATGAAAGGGACAGCAAATAATACAGAAAATAGGGAAGTGATGATTGAGGCACAAGTGGTGGATGCTAATGAAAATAAATGTTTAGATAATCATGCTTTTGTTGTTTTTGACGTTGTTGGTGATGCTCAATTAGTGGAAAACCAAGGCACATCTACAGGTTCTCGTAAGATACAAACCAGCAATGGAAAAGCGCGTATTAAAGTCCGCATGGCAGAGTATAAAGATAAAATTAATAAGAAAGATTCTGATCATAGTGCTGTTGTAGCTGTTAAGATGTTAGGACTTCCTACAGCATACATCAAAATTTTTTAGCTAATTACGCGACTTTATTTTTGTATGTTTTTTGAAGGCATGGGCTGCAATTCTTATGCTAAGAGACTAAAAAACGAGAAAATCCTCGCAGGTTTCATTTTAAAATAGTATCTTTGCACCTGCAACGATGAGACAAATGACATTATGAATATTAAAAAAATCCACTTGGCCTATTACAGTGCCGTGGAATTCATCCGTAAGGCAACCATCTTGCCATGTTTGTTTCTGATGCTAGCTGGAGTACATTCTCTTCGGCACGTGCCATGATGGGTGATTCCTCCACAACACCGATGCCCTGTGCATAGCAGACACCCATGTTGTTCATCGCCATCAAATCTCCCTCAAGAGCCTGCTGACGATACTTGTTTGCCGTTTCACGTTCCTTTCTCATGTCTGTAATCTCAACTTGGGTGCAAAGATACAAATTTAATTTTGATTTTACACATCATGAAGGACCAAAAACTAAAATACGTATATTCAACAGAAACTGCTTATATAAGATATGTTAATTTTTCCTCTAAATGCGTACAACCTATTGAAATTTTCAGTATCTTTACAAAGTTAAACTGATGTCGAACCTT
>ERZ1031954.649-NODE-649-length-14445-cov-25.355525_pt1 | contig 14445 bp, 6 predicted proteins | sample MGYA00516701_ERZ1031954 | MGnify/ENA primary metagenome ERZ1031954 (study PRJEB33719, sample SAMN04261284) | wastewater metagenome | biome: rural village; feature: human; material: feces | host: Homo sapiens | place: El Salvador | collected 2013-01-07 ...
TTGATCCACTTAATCAAACTCCTCAACTTGCCATTGTCGTCCCAATCGCTCTCCAGGTTATAATCATTGATGAAGAGTTTCAATTTCTCTGGGTCACCATTATGGTCGGCAAAACTCTTGCGAGCATCAGCCACAGCTGTACGAACATAATCGAGGTCGCCGAGATAATCCTGCCAGTAGAAATTGTTCTTTGCATCGTTAGCTGAAACGTTGCCTCGAGAAGCAGACTGCAAGTCGTACTTGCCATCGCCATCCTTATCGGCACCAGAAAGGGCCTCGTTCACAACATCCCAAGATGTGACATAACCATCAGTAGCCTCCATCATACCATCAATCCAAGTTCCCATGGCAGTGGTAAGAACATTTTTTTTCTCTTCATCGGTGAGAGGAATGGAGTTTAGCTTCTTGACCTGACAAACCGTAACAGAATGAACATCCAAAACAGCATCTGCAGTCTGTGGTTTCAAGATAATATCATATTTACCTCCAACAATATTAGGCATCGGAAGTTTTATGGTATGACGACCAGCAGATACAGGAACACTTACAGTAACATGCTGGTCACTGCCACCCCAACCATTCTGCATTGTCAATTGTACTCCACTAGCATCCTTTGAAGCAGACAAGTCAAGATAAAGTACATAATTACCTTCTTTTAATTCATTATCACTTCCCGGACAGATAAAGAACTGTGACCAATTGCCTGTAGGCTCGAAATGGATAGCACCATTCACAACAGGAGGTTCACACCCCATTGCAAAGAATGGGAAAGAACCATCTTTATATGTTTTCTTATTAACTTCTTGTTCTACCTCGACAGCTGCGGCTGCAGAAGCCACCTTGATGGTACAGCCAATCTGTCCCCAACCACTAGCCGACTCTTTCGCAAAGTCTCCATTTTCAATAAGATTCTCATCAGAACCAGCTTCCGTCAACTTAAAGTCATCGCAAGAAATGGTTCCTCCTACCTTACCGAATACAAACTGAAGCTTATCAATAGGGAAATTGGCTTTAAACTCCCAAGTCAAAGTAGAATAATCCTCAGAGATGTCATAAGTAGCCATATACTGAACATCATTACTACCACCCCATTGGTTTTTATTATCACTTGCTTCCCAAATAGGCCAAGCAGCAAAAGTTCCTTTATCCGATGCCTTTACCTTAACGGACATCACGTAACTTTGTCCCTTAACCAATGCCTTAGGCAACTTATAACTAATCTGTTTATCCCATGGATTGGCGCCAGCATCGCCACAAGCAATCTCCAAGTACTTGTTTCCACCAGTTGGATCAGGTGGCAGTTCCTTATCCTTGATAAGATTATTGAGATACTTATTAGCGGCCTGTGAGTGCCAAGCCAGCGTATGACCATAAATCGTCATATCTGCATCTTGCGCATTCTTGACGAACTCCTTGACTGTCGAAAAATCCATACTGCCATCATCTTTCACACAAGAAGCCATTTTCATGGCATTACCAGCAGTCATTTCATTGAAATTGCTACCAGCCAGGCAATATACAAGTTCCTGCTTGTTGAAGTCGGCTGCGCCGAGCGCAATGCCCAACTTAAAGTCGGGATTGCACTTGCCGGCAGCTTTCATATCTTCCACATATTTCTTCAAAGGCTCGTAGTTATTCAGATACTGATAATCCTTTAAATTCTTGGTCATATCAGTTCTGTACTCCGAGAACTTGTCATCAGCACAAGAAGACAAAGCCAAGAGAGTCATCAAGCCTAAACCTAAATTAATATTTTTCAATTTCATAATAATCAAATTATTAGAATGACACTTATCTATCAAGAATAGTACTACTTGATATACTTAGGACTGAAAGTAACAACACCATTGGTGTTACCACGAGTCTCGGCAACGAACTGATCGGATGTTTCCAAAACAATACCAGAACCGAAATCAACCCTGTAATTGAGAGTCAGGATGTCACGATCCTTGTTACCCCAAGCCAACTTTGCTCCCTTTTCTACAAACTTTCCAGAACCAGAAGCAGTCATGCCCTCTGTATCAGAAGTAACGGTACAATTACCACTATCATCGAACGTAAGTTTCAAGTTGCAAGTGACCTTTGAGCCGTCAGCTTTATTTACAGAGACTACGAAATTACATTCCTTCAAGCCCTTAGTTGTAATTCGACTCACTTCATCCTTTTCAATAGTTGCACCTTCACGCTTTACCTCATTAGTTTGTCCATTCTCTGTAATCTTGTCAGTTCCTCTACGGAAATAATAGCCATCCCATGGATTCATAAACTTAACGCAATAAAGGATATAATCCTTAGGAACTATAGACCAAGATGCAGCATCAGTACGAACAGGAGTTGTACCTGCAACGGCAGGAGAACCTGAAAGAATAGAATCGGCTCCCACCAAATCCTTGATGCGAACTGGGATTACATATGTATTCTTTGCGCAATCTGGATCAGCAAAAAAAGCATCCTCCAACTTAACCTGAAGACGTCCCTGCAATTTTCCATTATACGCAACCGTCTTGGTAGGAATTGTATAATAATTGTCAGGCATTGGCTTTACAGGAGTGACTCCATCCTGAAAATACAGATTGTCACACAATGAATTATCAACATCTACATTCAATGTGATATTTTTTCCATTATATGCTCCACCCATTGTAGATACGATATACAATACATGATTGTTATCATCCGTATTATCGCGATTCTCATCATTGCCTAAAACTACAGAACGTTCGATATACTGATAAGGATAATATACAGTAGTACCGCCCTCATAATCAGGAAATTCCTGGTCGCCATTCTCACAAGAGTTAAAGCCTAAAGCCAAGATTCCCAATGCAGCCATGGACAAATATTTGCTTATCTTCATTGTTTTCATCATTTTAAATATTAGTCGTTATTATTTTACTTCCCAGCCCTTATTCTGCTGCAAGTTGCTCCACTTCAATATTTCGCTCTGTGGTATAGGACCGTAATACATGTAATCTTTATAGCTGCGATCCTCAACCTTCATTTCTTTGTATGATGGAACACCAGCCTCTGAAGTGATTTCTACACCACGAGCAGCCTCATTTAGAGGAGCTTTCCAACGGCGAAGGTCACTAAAGCGCTTATTTTCAAAACAAAGTTCCAAACGACGCTCGTTGCGAATCAACTCACGCATTTTCTCTTTGCTACCAGCGCACTCTTCCAAGTATGGATCCTCGCCAAACTCGCCAACTCCGGCACGCTCACGGATTGCCTTGATTACATCGTAAGCTGAGTAGTTGTGAGTTCCCTTACCCTGTGGTCCCCAAGCCTCGTTGGCAGCCTCAGCGTAATCGAGGAATATCTCAGTATAGCGAATATACACTGGATAATGATACTGAGCATTCTTTGCATTAGGGTCAGGATTACAATCCTCACGCAACAGCTTTTTCATGTAATAGCCTGTACGAGTAGAATTGGAAATCTTATTCAAACCATCATTGTTATTAGCCATCGTAATGTCTGTATGAATGGTCTTTCCCTTATAAGTACTACCATCATGAATGATATAAAGGTCAAGACGAGGATCTCGATTGCTGTAAGGATCCAACTTATCATACTCAGAACGAGCATCGGTGATAGGATAACCATTTGCAGCAGGGAATGCATCGACCAGATTCTGAGTTGGGTTGATTCTACCCTTACCATAAAGAGATGGAGGGAAATTATCAGACTCTTGGTTCAGACCAAGATCCCAGTCATCAGAACCATTGGTACGACTGCCACGCCAAAGAATTTCAGCAGGACAAGCACCAGAACCAAGCGCATCGATTTCTTTGGTTTGCATAAACCAATTATTACCTGTAGCAGACAAACCATTCACACCATTGATACGGTCAAGAACGGTAGCTGCATCGTCAGCAGCCTTAGCATAATCCACGTTTGTACCTTCAGAGAAAGCAGGACTAGCTGCAAGCAAAGATACCTGTGAGCGGATAGCCTCAGCGATACGACCGCTGATACGACCACGCATAATGGTACCAAACACACGGTTGTAGTCACCTGCGGTCTTTACTCCGATTTCCTTATACTTGGCAGGAACAGCGTTATCATCAGTCAAATCATTGTAATCAAGAGGGAGAAGCTTGGCAGCCTCGTCCAAATCGCTATAGATTTGATCCAAGCACTCTTGGAATGTATTACGTGGCTTGTTGAAATCATCAGTAGAAGACTCTGGTTCTGTCAAATTAGGAATACCAAGCAGTTTGCCATCGGCTGTCCATCCACCATGATTCATCAAAAGATAATACAAATTGAGAGCTCTCAAAGCATAAGCTTCACCTTTACGGCTATCACAATACATCTTACGAGCATTCTCGTCCTTTGCCCAGTTTACCTTATCTACCTCCTGAAGGAAGATATTGAGATACTGGATACTAGCACGACCATTTGTCCATCTAGACATTGGATCGTTATTAGCAGTCCAAGAACCTGTAGCCATCTTGAGATAGCCATTTGTCAAGTCATTGCTTACAGCGTCATCTGTAGCAACATCAGTAACACTCTTGGTATTGTAAGGAAGCATCGCATAACCATATCCCAATAGTCCCTGAGCGTATGTTGGCTCATTGTAAATCTCATCCAAGCCACGGTTGTTTTCCTCTGCAGGCTCGAAGAGATCTGAGCAAGAAGCCAAAGTTAGCGACATTGCTGCTAATATAAATATATTTTTTACTTTCATTTCTTTCTACATTTTAAAATGATTAGAATGTTGCCTTCACACCTATATTATAATAGCGTGTCTGAGGCGCAGACCCAACGTTCATCTCTAAGACTTCGCGCTCTCCTGAAATGGTAAGCAAGTTAGCTCCGCTTACGTATGCCGACAACCCCTTAAGCCATGTCTTTTGGAACAAAGTACTAGGCAAGTCGTAAGTTATCTGGACCTTAGCCAAGCGGAATGCATCTGTCTTGTACATCCAGAAGTCTGATGTCTGGAAGTTGTTGTTACCATCAAGAGTTGTCAAACGAGGATAGGTTGCAGTCTCTTTGGTTTCCTCTGTCCATCGGTTACGAACTACAGCAGAATATTTGCTATCGCCCTTTACCCACCAATAAGAATTATTCTTGACTCCCCAAGCACCGAAGTTACCGGTACCAAGAGCGAAGAAGGTAAAGTTCTTCCACTTAGCTGTAAGATTGACACCAAGCGTGAATGGTGCTCCATACCAACCACCCTTACCCAAGAAGACTTGGTCGTATTGGTCAATTTTATTATCACCATTTACATCCACATACTTGATGTCACCAGGTTTAACCGTTCCGCCAAAATAGCTTTGGTCTGGAGAAGTTTTGATTTCCTCCTCGCTTTGGAAGAGACCTGCGCTCTTGTAGCCCCAAATGCCATCAAGTGCCTTTCCTTGTCTGTTCTGATACTGCTCTACGTTGTTCTCATCTCGTTTGGTAGCCTTGGTTGTATAGTAAGTACCAGTCACACCAAGTGAGAGATCCACATCACCTACCTTCTTATTGAAGTTGGCTGCGAAATCAAATCCAACTCTACGATTATTGTTGTAATTAAGTACTGGCATAAACGAAGCCGCTGGATAACCAGTATTCAAATGAGATGGATAGAATGTTGGCGAAGTGATGAGATAACCCTCCATCGAATTGATGAAGAAACTTGCATCCAACGTCACCAATCTCTGCCACAAGGATGTCTTGAAATTCAGAGACAACTCTTTGCGCTTGATAAAATCAAGGCCTTTGTTCTCACCTCTTTTTGAATAGGTGTATTTATCGCTAGATCCATCATACCATCCATAGCCGTAATCAGAAGTCCAAATACTCTGATAGAGATAGTAGCGATTGTCACCATTTGCTATATCAATATCCTCATTGATAATACTACCAGATACACTGATCATCATGTCATCTACCACCTGGGAATTCTTCAAGAAAGACTCATTCTTGAGTCTCCAACCCAAAGAAAGTGATGGTGAGAGAGCCTCACGATGACCTGGAGCCAACTGGGCAGAGTGGATGGCAGCTAAGCCAAAATCTGCGTAATACTTCTGGGCATAATTGTAAGAAGCATCGAATGCAAGATTGGCACTAGAGTTCTTGTGATACTGTCCAGACTTCGACTGCTGGAAGCCAGAAGCTATCAACATTGCCGACAGATTGTGAACCTTATTGAAAGTATTGTTGTAGTTGAACTGACCAGAGAAAAACATGGTCTGGTTATCTGTACTTCCGCCGATGTTCTGGTTGCCAGACTTTTTATCCTCACCTTCCTTCTTCAATGCGACAATCATATCCTTGCCATCGACGTTAGCCCATGTTGGGATATAAACAGCATAGCTATTATCGAAAGAAGTATTATAAGATGTGGCATAGTCGACTGCGAAATGAGTCTCGAAAGACAAGCCCTTCAACACCTTGTGCAAGTTGATATTGACACCCGTATCAAACTGGAATTGACGACTAGTAAATTTACTCTTTCCTGCAGAATAGATATCAGCAAAAACATTGGAGGAGTTTGCCTGAGTACCAGCAAGGAAGTATTTGCCATCTACCAACTTCGCAACGCTCATCAAGTCCCAAGCAGCCTTAGCGTTAGGAGCTATCATATCAGTGGAGATAAGAGGAGCTGCATTCTGCGGGAAATTAGGACGCCAAGTAGCAGCAGCTTTCCAGTAATCACCCTTTGCTGAATGAGAATCATAGAAGGTTGCACTAGAGTTGACCCAAGCCTTAATATCATCAGTAATGTTTACATCCACATTACCACGAACGCTGAAACGCTGGATATTATTGTTCTTTGCCTCACCAAACTTGAAGTAATCGCCCTGGCGATAATAGTTGATATTGCTATAGAAGTGTGCTCGTTTACCACCACCGCTGATTTCTGCAGTAGCCTCATAACGGCTGTTCATCTTTCTGAGATAATCAGAAGAATAGAAATCGAGATTAGGATAACGGTAAGGGTTCAAACCTGCTCCATGATTATAGATGTCCTCAGCAGTATAAAGCTCAGACAGGTCATCATTACGACGAGCCTCGTTATAGAGAGTCATATACTCTGCACTGCTAAGATACTCAGGATAAGATTTAGCAACGTTCAAGCCCGCATTAGCCTGAACCTCTACCTTCAAGCCGTCATTATGCCCACGCTTGGTGGTGATGACTATAGCACCCTTGGCAGCCTTGCTACCATAGAGCACCACTGCCTGCGCACCCTTGAGGAAAGATATCTGTGCAATCTCACTTGGTTGAACGTTGTTTGCTTCACGAGGCACACCATCTACCAAGACGAGATAACCAGCTTTGTCGCCATCCATACCCCAGAGAGAATTGCCATTCCAACCACCTACATAACCTTGCATATTGTCGAGGCTATAAGTATGGTAGTTCTTCTTCATCAAGTTCTCTACATCGACTACAGACACACCGCCCAAGAGGTCATCCTTGGCTACCTTTCGGTAAGCCACCTGAACCATCTCCTTGTCGGCACTGGCTGTGTCGGATTCGCTTGTCTGTGCAGTCTTGGCATTGACACCAAGAGGAGCCAAAGCCACGAGACTTGCTACAAAAAGCTTATAATTATATGATTTGAATCTTGAATTCATACTATCATTAATCATTTAGTATTACTAATTTATAATTTTAAACCTTACCAGCCTGGATTTTGACTAAACTCTGGATAGAGCTGAGTCTCCCTGATTGGCAATGGGAACCAATAGTGCTTGGTATCGAAATTACGAGTCAATATCAATTTTCTACGATAATTGGCAACCTGAGCGTCCTTAGGATCATGCTTTTTATAGAAGTCTGCACTTTCCACACGGTCAAACTCCTGTGAGAATTTTTGGTTATAAGGAGCCTCTGTCAAAAGCAACCAACGCTGTAAGTCACAGAATCGGAATCCTTCGAAAGAAAGTTCTACCTCACGCTCACGACGAACCTCGTCCATGAACTTATGGCTGTCTGCAACAAATTCTGGAGCAACATGACCAGCACCACAACGGTCGCGAAGTGTATTGATTGCATCTTCTGCGGTCTTACCAAAGTTTGAAGACTTGCCTGAAGCACCACCGAATGCAGCACAAGCCTCTGCATACATCAAGTATATGTCTGCAAGACGCATATATGGCAAATAGCAGTGGAAAGCTGCACCCCAGTCATAATCATGATCCACTTCATTACAGGTATGAGGTACTAACTTCTGAATGAAATAACCCGTACGGCTTCCATCTGCTACTGGACGCATATTACCACCCGTATATAATTGGCAATACTGCAGATCTGCAAACTGACCAGGTGTTCCGTTCAAATACTTAAAACCATCGAAGACGATATCGTGGTAGAAACGGGGATCACGATCTTTGAAAGGATGTGCAGGGTCGAAGCCAGACTTTGGATTGAGAACATACTGACCATTTTCAACCAAATAGATTGGCTCACCATTAGCCATTCCATAAGCCTCTACAAGGTTGGCCGTAGGTTGGTGAATGGCATTATCATGAGCAACTACTTTCTTTACCTTAGGACCAAAGACCTTAGAGGTGTTCCAGTTAGAGCCATTAAAATCAGCAGATGGACCACGGAAGATAGCTTCAACCGTTCCAGGCATTTTCCAGTTCTGCTTCTTTGTATAGAATATATCAGTAAAACAGCTATTGGCATCAGCAGATTTCTCATGATTATAGATGTCTGAGTACTTAAACTCTGCCAATGCATATTGTGTCTGACCAGCTTCCACAAGAGAGAGCAGTTCACCAAAAGCCTCAGCTGCCTTCTTAGCATATTCTTGATCATAATCATAAGTCTTGCCATTCTTGCTGGCACCTGTCTGCGCACCATTCTTCATCAAAGGACTAGCAGCCCAAAGATAGGTTTTACCAAGATAACCAAGAGCCATGATCTTATTGATGCGAAGATCATTCTTACCTTGTGTGGCAGAACCTGCAGAAGTCTTATCCCAATTAATAGGCAACAAATCGGCAGCCTTGCGGAAATCTGCTGCCGCTTTATCAGCGCATTCCTGATAAGAAAGGCGTGGCAAATTCAGCTCGGCATTGGCATCGAGATAAGTATCCACATAAGGCATACCACCAAAATACTCCATCATTTCCTCATGCCACCATGCACGGAAGAAATAGAGCTGACCCTCTATCAGTTTTTTCTCTTCAGCACTTCCAGTCACAAACTTGTCGATATTCTGTAAACCGAGATTACATTTTCTGATGCAATACCACGCATGGTTCCAAATACCATGTGCGAACTTATCTGTGGAAGTAGGTGCACCATCACGCTTTAGCCAGTTACCAGTAGATTCCCATGCACGGAAGTTACCTAAATCAACCTGATGGGTCATTCTGCCATCAGCCTCTGGATTGAAGATTTCATCGTCACCCCAGTTCCATGAAGGACACCAGTTACATTTCTCTTTATCAGGGATACAGTTGTATATTTCCTCAACGAAACCTTGGAAATTACGGAAATTGGCAAAGGCATCGTCTGCAGAAACTGTTGAGTCTGGCTCCTTGTCCAAGTAGTCTTGACAAGAACTCAGCGAAGTACCGAGAGCCAGCGAGACGCATCCCGTCAACAATAATGTCTTTATCTTATTTTTCATCTGAATATTCTTTTAAAAATTACAATGAGAATTTAACACCTAAGTTGAAGCGGCGAACCGTAGGGTATGCTCCTAACCAGCCACCACCACCGAGGTTTTTTTCACGGTCATCAGGCATACGAGTCCAGAGCCAGAGGTTATTACCATTCAAGTAAACCTTGAGGTAGTTTACGCCTAATGCCTTAATCCAACCCTTGGTCCAAGTATAAGCAATCTCGACATTCTTCAAACGAATGTAAGAGCCATCATACACATACTGTGTACCATAGGTGTAACTTGAAGCAGTGGCACCCCAACGAGGGAGGACACATTCTGCATTGCTTTGATCCTTATTCCACCAAGTACCAGTATCATAAACATTATCAAGCTTATTACCAAAGCTTGTCAATGATACGTCACGGGTCACATTAGTTACTCCATAGAACTGAGCGAAAGCAGAGAACCCCTTCCATTCGAAACCAATAGTAGCATTATAGGTGTTCTGCGGACTTTTGCTATAACCTACAGGAGCCAAGTCCTTGCTATCAACAACACCGTCACCATTGAAATCGACAATGTAATAGTCACCAACCAAACGGTGATTGTCATTGGAATCGTGCGCCGGAGAACCTATCAAATCATCAATATTATTGATAAAGCCCCTGTCTATATAAGAGCGATACTGCCCCATGGCAAATCCTGCCTCCTTTTGATAATTTGGAGTAAGGATGGCATCATCCTTCAAGATTACCTTATTCTTGGCATGGGTCATATTGAAATTACCCCAGAGTCGCAAGCCATTAGAAAACACCTTATTAAGTTTCAATTCCAACTCGTAGCCACTGGTACGAACCTTACCTTTATTAATAGTAGGCGCTGTCGTTCCAAAATAAGAAGGAACAGAACGGCCGTCGCCGAAAATCAAGATGTCATTACGACGATCACAGAAGAAATCCAAAGAACCAGTAATCAAGCCTCCCAAGAAACCATAATCGACACCGAAGTTGGTTTTCTTAACTGTTTCCCATTTCACATTCTCATTTCCAAGAGTGTTCTGTCGATACCATGTATAGATACTCTCTGTATGGTCGAGATCCATCGTACTCTTACCGCCATACGCCCACTGACTCATATACAACCAGCGACGAGTAGAATCAAATGGATCACCTATATTGTCATCACCAATCTCACCATAGGAAGCACGGAACTTCAACATATCGATGATGTGCTTGTCACGAAGAGACTTCATGAAGTTTTCCTCAGTGATGGTCCATCCGATAGCACCAGAATTGAAGAAGGCAAAACGATTGTCCTTGCTAAACTTTTCTGATCCGTTATAAGCACCATTATACTCGATGTTGTAACGACCTGCATAGCTATAGGTAGCACGGAACGCCCAGTCCTCACGGTAAGTTGGCATCACACTACCACGTGCATTCTCCTGACGTGAGAACAAGCCCATGGCTGATACATCATGCTGTCCAAACTTGCGAGCCCAGTTGAGTTGCAACTGATAGTAGAGGTTGCGAACAGTCTGGTTATTATCTACAGAACCACCTTCCGTTTTCCAGTTCACACCTTGCTGCCAATCAAACTTATTCTGTCCCTCAAGTTCTTTACCATAAGTAACCTGACCTGTTTCAGGATCAATATACTTAGTCTGGGCATCATTATACAAGTCATTGATACCTCGTCCTGTCTCAACAAAAACATTATCCCAAGAGATAGTACCACGGAAATTCAAGCCTTTGGTTATGAAATCCAATTTCTGCTCAAGGGTAAAGTCTGTATTGATACGAGTGGTTGTAGCCTGTGCTGTACCACCGATAGCAAGATTCTGTGCAGAGTTACTTACATTGGAAGCAGCTGGATAGAATCCCCATGTGCCGTCAGGATATTGTGGCAAGAATACATCTGGGGCGATGTTATAAGCACCAGCCCACTGCTGACCAATCTGCCACTCACTATTATTCATGTTACTCCAAGGAGCTTTTCTTACGCCATTGCTACCAGCCACATTTACCTTCAAAGTAGTGCTACTAGTGATGGCAAAGTCCAAGTTACTACGAACATTGATACGATTGTATCCATAACCAGAGTTGTAGTTACGACCATTGTCATACTCACGGAAGAGGTCTCCCTCATGCACGAAATCAGCAGAAGCGAAGTACTTAACGAATTTTGTACCACCACTCACGTTCACGTTGGCATTATAGGATACAGCAGACTTTTTGAAAAGTGCATCCTGCCAATCCACATTGGCATAACGTTCACGCTGCTCATCCGTAGTCTGGTTTCGATAGTTGTCTATAAAAGACTGAGGACGAAGATATGAAACACCTTCAGGATAAATGCCCAGTTCACGCTCTATCACTTGGTTGCGAAGCATCAACGCATCATAAGAGTCGTACTTATTAGGCAACTTAGAAGGAGCTTTCAATGTAGTATTGAAACCAACGTCAATCTTAGCCTTGCCTTCCTTACCACGCTTGGTGGTAATCAAGATTACACCATTGGCTCCCTTTACACCATAGACTGCGGTAGCAGAAGCATCCTTCAGTACAGAGATGCTCTCCACAGAAGAGATGTCCACGCTGCTCATAGGACGTTCAATACCATCAACGAGAACGAGAGGATCGGAACCGTTCCATGTACTAGAACCACGGATAATAATCTGAGGTTCCTCCTCACCAGGCATACCATTGCCTTGGATAGTAACAACTCCAGGGAGGTTACCTGTCAAGGCTGCACCAATGTCGCTGACACCAGCTGCACGTTCCAAAACCTCACCAGTAGTCTGGGTGATGGAACCTACGACTGATGCTTTCTTCTGCTGACCATAACCAACAACTACGACTTCACCGATGGCATTGTCGTCTTCCAGTGAGAGTTTGAACTCTCTCTTCTTACCGATCTTTACTTCCTTGGTCTTCATACCTACGTATGTAAATACGAGAGTAGAATTCTCAGAAGGCACATCGATTTTGAAGTTACCGTCAAAGTCGGTGACCGTACCGACGCTGGCATTACCTTTCACTTTTACAGTGGCACCAATCAGAGGTTCACCTGTACCGTCAACAAGATTACCCTTGACATGGATCTTCTGAGCCTGAGCATTCAGGCTGCAGAAAGCTCCCACCAAGCATAAGGCTGCTGTCCGTTTCATTGTTAACACTTGTTCAATCATGTTCTATTCATTTTTGATTTATGCTTTAAAAATTTAGGCGTGCACAAAAACTGTTTATTCACGGCGGCAAAGGTATGGATTTCTTTCGAAACATACTTTGCGTGGTGTAACAGAAAGTTTATCATTTTAGAAAAACCTTGCGAGAACGTATTTTTCCATTACTTAACAGTTGTTTTATTATATAAACACCTGCAGTTGGCTTTTCAACTTCTTTTCCTTCTATATTATAATATAAGGTGGAAACCACGTCTGCCTGGGTTTCTAATTGTTTAATTCCTGTTGTATTTTGTTTCAAATACCACTCTTTATACCAGTTCATACAGGCATAGCCGCAACACTCTTCGAACAGTCCGTGCTTCTTGGCATTCTGGAAACCTGGCTGCACTATACCGCTCTTCAAGTACTCATCAATATCGTAATATTCCTGTGGATGAGTCAATGTCATTCCGATATTGCCAAAATGGTCGTGAACTGCCTTCCAAGCCAATCCCCATTTTGAGGTAGATGCTGTTGCCCAGCTTCCCAGGTTAGGTTGTGTCCACTGTCCCCACTCGTTGTAGTGACCTTCGCTCGCCTTGTCAGGATCTTCCGGACTCCAGTCTATCTCTGTTACCATGATAGGTTTACTGGTAACCATAGGCACCTGAGCCTGGAATTGTTTGATGAAGGCATTGTGATTACAGTTCTTGTCGCTGGCATTATACCATCCGGAATAAACATGTACTGCATAAGAGAAATTGTCCTCGCTATCGGTGATAGGATACTTGGCGTAGTTCTGATATTGGCTCTGATAACCGGCGCCCGGAACCCAGATGATTCCCTTGAAACCCTGGCTTCTGATTACATCCACAACCGGTTGGAAGTAATCGTGCAAAGCCCTTTCTGAATTCGTTCCGTCTGAAAGATGTACTCTCACCGGCTCATTGGCAAGTTCGATGGAGATTACTCCTTCATTCTGCTTGATGTATTCATCGGCAGCAAATGTTTTCCAGATACCCTTCAGATAGCGGTTGTACTTGTCGCCGACACTGATATCACCAGGACAGACACCCGGTGGACGGACGATGACGTAAAGTCCATGAGCGATGGCATCCTTAATGAGAGGAATGTAGAGCTTCTGGAGATAGAGACGATAGCGCGCCATGTTGAATGCCGAGATATCTGCCTCGTTTTCTGCCTGCTTCGTAGGATCGTTGGTCCAGCAAGGGTCCATGTGCAGACGGAACACGGTACAGTAAGCTCCCTGCTCCTTGTCGGTAATAGCCGAAAACTGCTTAGAGAAATATTCCAGACAAGGCTTTATGTCTGACTCTGAATAGTCAGCCTTCCACTGTTGCCATCTCCACCCATTGAAGTAGCGATTCGGCGTATCCATCACACCATGCAAGACAACAGTCTTACCATTGGCATCTACCAGATTCTTACCCTGCACACGGAGTGCCGGCAGATTATCGGCAGCCAGTCCCGCCATTGACAGCATAGTCATAGCGAGTGATATTAACAATTTCTTTCTGTTCATTGTTACAATTATTTTTAGATTTATCATATATTGTCAGTCATCATATCTAAACATGGAGGATTGTCAGGTTCAAGTCTACAGAAAAGGTTGATGGTCTTTAAAAATGGAATGGCGCGTAATCACTACGCACCATTCCCGAAAACCAATTAATCATGATTCTATATA
>ERZ1031954.662-NODE-662-length-14323-cov-6.111578_pt1 | contig 14323 bp, 10 predicted proteins | sample MGYA00516701_ERZ1031954 | MGnify/ENA primary metagenome ERZ1031954 (study PRJEB33719, sample SAMN04261284) | wastewater metagenome | biome: rural village; feature: human; material: feces | host: Homo sapiens | place: El Salvador | collected 2013-01-07 ...
CTCAACCCAGCGCCCGAACCGAGGGCAATCGAACTTGTTCGGATTGCCGAGGTGACAGGAGGCTCTCGCCCCTCACGAAGTAGCCCGTGTAGTCGGCCGAGTTGCGCGTTACGGTCATCTTGTCGACCACGGCGTCCCAGCGCGAGTCTCTGATGTTGGAGAGCTGTATGGTGTCGGTCTTCAGATTATACTCGGTGAAGCGGCAGAGCACCGTAACGGTCTTACCGTTGGGGATAGGCTCGCCACAACCCTTGCGCACAATCTGCATGTAGATACCCGATGATTGGAACAGCACAAACTCGTTCTTCGACACGTCGGTGGTGTTGCCCTGAAGCGCAAACTGCGTCTCCGAGATGACGTTGACAGCCGAGTCGGCTATGTATTTGTTGATGGCAGAACGCTCCGCTTTCTTCTGGTCGGCATACGACTCGTCGTCGTTACAAGCCACGAACGCTGTCATGGCGAAAAGAGCCAGAAGCAAATAAGTCAGTTTTTTCATATCCTTGTTTTTGACTGCAAATATACGAAAATTCCGCGTGGCACAGGCCCATTGTGCCAATTATTTAATGAATATTGGCAAACAGCTATCGGTCCGGCGCCATGCGCGAGGCACGAATGGCGTGCGGGGGCTTACTTTTTCAGTTCTTCGGCGTAATACTTAATGGCCTCTCGCGTAATCTTCACGGCCTCATCGAGCGAGCAGTCAAGCTGTCCGCCGCTGGCGTTGAGGTGCCCACCGCCATTGAAGAAGCGCTTTGCCACCTCTTCCACCGAGAAATCGTCGACCGAGCGCAGGCTCACCCACACCTTATTGTCAATGCGGTCGTCCTCGCGCAGCGAGATGCTCATCTTCATGCCCTTGATGCGGAGCGGCACATTGACCAGTCCCTCGCCATCGCCACGCACGTAATGATAGTCGCGCATCTCCTGGCGGGTCAGCGTGTAGTAGCAGGCGTGGAGGTCGTCGAACACGTTCAACTTCTGGCTCATGAGGTGACCGCGGAGGCGGATGGCCCACGAACTGTAATTATTATATACGTTGCGATAAATCTTATCTTTGTCGAAGCGCTTGGTGAGCAACTGGCAGACGGCGTAGAAAATCTCGGGCGACGAACTGTTGTAGGTGAAACCGCCCGTGTCGGTCATCATGCCACAGTAGAGAGGCACGGCAAACTTCTTGGTCATGCGTTCAAAATCGCCCATCTGCCACACCAGCCGGAACACAATCTCCGATGTGGAGCTGAGATCGGGAAACGACACCTTCATGTCGGCTTCGACCGTAGGATTGAGATGATGGTCGATGAGCACCCTCTTGGCCTTCGCCGTTTCGAGCGTATGGGCCATGCCCTCGAGGCGCTCCACCGCGTTGAAGTCGAGGCAAAACACCAAGTCGGCCTCCTTCATGAGGCGCTCCACCTCATCGGGCCGCTTGTCGTAGCGCATGACACACTGTGTGCCAGGCAACCAATGAAGGAAGTCGGGGTAAGCGTTGGGCACAATGATTTGCGAGCACTTGCCATAGTGCACGCTGAGATATTCGGACCACGCCAAAGTGGACCCAATGGCATCACCATCGGGGCGCGAATGTCCGAGGATAACGATTTTCGAGGATGATGAGACGAGGGCGCCAAGCTGCGACACCTGCTCAGGGGTTAGTAGTTGCAAATCCATCATGGGTGCAAAGGTACGAAATATATTCGAATGAGCACCCAATATGGTGACCTGTTTTTTAGAAAATTGCAAAAATTCCCATTAAATTATGTCAAGATATTTAGTGTTTTTGCACCACTCTTAGCATCACCTTCCAGAGAAAAAGAAAGCAAAAACACCAACATTTTTTGCGAGAAACGCCGAACGCCACCGGCTCGTCTCACACGGGACGTTGCCAAAGATGGCCAATCGAGCCTCGAAAGACCAGCTATCGAGGCACCGTTTGGCATGTTTGGCCGTGCGGTTTGGCGTCTTTCGCAACTCGATTAGGCATCTTTCGCAAAATAATTCCTTACGATTTTCAAAACCTCCGAGCATCCACAACGCAACCATCTGATATTCAACGCATTGCAAAAGCAGCCCAAAGTGGCTCATAAATGCGTTATTTGGAGCCACAGCCGTTTAATTTTCAAATAACGAAGAAGTTTTTCAAAATTATTCAGCACGGTGCGTTGCCAACTACAAATTGATCTTCCGACATTTGGAGTGATTTGATTTTCGCTTCAGTTCTGGCCTCAGACGGAGCAACAACGAATTACTCGAATTTTCGAATTTTTTCTAATTGCGTTAGCCAAATTCGTTCAAATTGGTAATCGTAAAACGATTACATCAATTCGTTAATTCGTTCAATTCGTTGTTACCGCGTCTGAGCGTAAATACTCACGTGTGTTATTTTTCACTCCAAATGTCGGATGAGCCAACAACAAATCCCGCCATGCCATCAAGAGGCAGGCGGGATCCGTTATGTGTTGGTACGCCTCAGCGAGGCGGAAGCTGTCAATTAGAACAACTTGGCGGGATAAACACCCTCGTCGACGAGCTTCTGGATCTTCTCCACAACGCTGGGACGGTCGGCTGAATAGGTCACGCCGAACCACTTGCTGGTGGTGTCGAGCACCTCGCAAGTAGCCTTGCCAGAGTGGATGAGCTTGTCGACCACCCAAGGAATGAGGTACTCAGCCTTGATGTTGGCCTTGGTTGTGGGAGCATCCAAGAACTCCTTGAAGAACTTGTCGCTATACTCGAAGTAGTCGGGAGTGAAGCCCCAGACGTTCATGCTCACAGGGTTGTTGTCGGGGATGTTCACCCACTCGCCCTTCTCGTCCTTGTAGGCCACCTTGCCGTCCTCCTTGCGCTCGATCTCGGTGCGCTCCACGCAGCTTGTGAGGTGCTCGTTCTCGTCCTTGGAGCACACACCACGCGAAACGGTACCGTTGTCGCTCAGCGTGTTGCTCACGCGGAAACCAACCATGGCGTACTTGCCATTGCTGTTCTCGGGCAGGTTAGCAAGGAACTTGCCAATGACCTGGAAGCAGTCGCGGTTGTAGAAGTCGTCGCAGTTGATGACGCAGAAAGGCTCGTGAATAGCGTCCTTGGCCATCATCACAGCGTGGTTGGTACCCCAAGGCTTTGTGCGGCCCTCAGGAACGGTGTAGCCCTCGGGCAGCTTGTCGAGGCTCTGGAACACGAGCTCGCAAGGAATCTTGCCCTCATACTTTGAGAGGATCTTATCGCGGAAGTCCTGCTCAAAATCCTTACGGATCACCCAGACGATCTTACCGAAACCAGCCTGAATGGCGTCGTAGATGCTGTAGTCCATAATTGTCTCGCCGTTGGGGCCCAGGCCGTCCAACTGCTTCAAACCACCGTAGCGGCTGCCCATGCCAGCTGCCAGAAGTAACAATGTAGGTTTCATATTCTTATTTTTTTAATGAAAATGATAATCGGTTCCTTAGAAAGGAAGGTCGTTCGACGCATCGCTACCTGCGCCAGCTGCAAACGGATCCTGCTGGGGAGCGGCGGCTGCTGGAGCCGAGCCCAGTGTGCTGGCAGCCTGTGTGGGCTGTGCGCCGGTGTTCACGGCGTTCGGGTCGATGTGGTCCACACGGAAAGCGCGGATATCATTGAAGTAACGATCCTGCCAAGCGCGGGCGTTGATATCGAGCCACACATGCACGGTGTCGCCCTGGTGGAGGTTGAACTGCTCCAGGCGGTCGGCGCCAAACACGTTGAAAAGGCAAGTGCGGGGATACGCCTCACGCGTCTGGATAACAAAATCCTGCGACTTCCAGGGGTTTCCAGACGACTTCGCTACACCTTCTCTGGGAGGATATTCCTTGATGATCACACCCTCCACTTCTATTCCTTGTAATGCCATTTTAGTGAAATTAATATGTAATTCGTATGTGTTTATGTTGCGAAATTACGCAATTTATCACTAAGGAGCAAACTTTCAACACACAAAATTCAAAAAAATAAAAAAAATGTCAGCGCCTTCTCCTATTCTCCTTTTTTATTTGTATCTTTGTGCATCAAAAGATACGAACCCAAAAAATACTATTAGATACATGAGATTTACGCTTTCCAGTACGGCTCTCAACGCCAAACTGCAGACCCTTTCGAAGGTCATCAGCAACAAGAACTCTCTGCCCATCCTTGAGAGTTTCCTTTTCGAGGTCAGCAATGGCCAAGTCTTCATCACCAGCTCCGACAGCGAGAATGTTATGAAGACGGCCCTTTCGCTGGACGAGTTCGACTCTGACGGCGCTTTCGCCGTGCCTTGCCGCACCATCCTCGACGCCATGAAGGAGCTGCCCGAGCAGCCCGTTACGTTCGAGGTGAACCTGCAGACCTACGAGGTCATCGTGGGCTATCAGGGCGGCGAATACCGCTTCACCGCGCAGAACGCCGAGGAATATCCCCGTACCGAGCAGCAGACCAACGACCTGAACGTGGTGACGGTCGACGCCAGCGTGCTGGTCGACAACATCAACCGCACCATGTTCGCCACCGACAACAATGAGATTCGCCCGGTGATGAACGGTATCTATTTCGACCTCACCCCCGACTACCTGGCTTTCGTGGCCAGCGACGGCCATAAGCTGGTGCGCTGCCGCTACTACGGCATCAAGAGCGAGACACCCGCCTCGTTCATCCTCCCCAAGAAGCCGGCCACGCTCCTGAAGAACGGCTTGAGCCGCGACGGTGGCGATGTGGTCATCAAGTTTAACAAGCAGGCTGCCGAGATCCACTTCGCCGACGGCGTGCTCACCTGCCGCCTCATCGAGGGCGTCTTCCCCAACTACAACGCTGCCATTCCCACCGACAACCCCAACCAGATCCATATCGACCGCAAGGCCCTCATCAGCGCCATCCGCCGCGTGCTGCCCTTCGCCAGCATGAGCAGTCAGCTGGTACGCTTCCGCCTCAGCGCAGGCATGCTCGAACTGTCGTCGGAGGACATCGACTTCGCCACAAGCGCCAAGGAGCAGCTCATCTGCGACTACGGCGGGCAGAGCATGCAGATCGGATTCCGTGGCGACTTCCTGCTCGAAATTCTCAACGCCATGGAGACCGAGGACGTCACGGTAGAGCTGGGCGACCCCAGTCGCGCTGGCGTGGTGCTTCCCGGCACGCAGCCCGAGAACACCGATGTGCTGATGCTCATCATGCCTCTGCTGCTCAACGATTAATTTGATAGCATGAAACTCAATATCAATAAGCCCTTAGTCGTCTTCGACCTGGAGACGACGGGGCTCGATTTGGTTAACGATAGGATCATCCAGATATCCTACATCAAGGTAATGCCCAACGGCGAGGAGAAACGCGCAAGCATCTTCGTCAATCCCGGCAAACCCATCCCCCCACTCGTACAAGAGCTCACGGGCATCACCAATGAGCGTGTAAAGGGCGAAAAAACATTCAAGGAGATAGCCAAGGACCTGGAGAAGGAGTTCACGGGGTGCGACTTCGCGGGCTTCAACTCAAACCGTTTCGACGTGCCCATGCTCGCCGAGGAGTTTCTGCGGGCCGGAGTGGGCTTCGACTTCTCCAAGTGCCGCCTCATCGACGCGCAGACCATCTACCACAAGCGTGAGCCGCGCAACCTGGCCGCCGCCTACCGCTTCTACACGGGCCACAAGATGGACGACGACTTCCAGGCACACCGCGCCGACCAGGACGCGGAGGCCACCTACCGCGTGCTGATGGGCCAGCTCGACAAGTATGCGCCCGACCAGGTGGAGGATCCTGCGATGGCCCTGCCCAACGACATGGACGTGCTGGCCGAGGAGTCGAGGATGAACAACAACGTCGACTTTGCCGGGCGCATCGTGTGGCACGACATGGTTGACAAAGACGGCAAGCCCGTGCTCGACAAGGACGGCAAACCACGCCGACAGGAGGTGTTCAACTTCGGCAAGTACAAGGGACGTGCGGTCGGCGAGGTGCTGCGCGAGGCTCCCAACTTCTACAATTGGATCATGGCCAACGACTTCCCGCAAAACACCAAACAGGTGCTCACGCAGATCCGCATGCGCGAATCGATGCTCAGCATGAACGCATCCGCCACACCCCACAAACAGTAGTAACACCCCAACATCATGCCTATGCGCCATTTACTCGTGTCGTTGCTCTGTCTCTTGGCCGTTCCTGCCGCTGCGCAAGAGCTCAACGCCAAGATCACCATCAAACACAATCAGATCCAAGGAACCGACGCCTCGGTGTTCGACAACCTCCAACAGACGTTGGAGCAGTTTGTCAACGAGCGCCAGTGGACCAACCTGCAGTTCCAAAAGAACGAACGCATAGACTGCAACTTCAACATCACGGTTACCAAGTATGACCAGGCGTCGGGGGTGTTCACATGCAAGGCGCTCATCCAAGCCAACCGTCCGGTGTATAACGCGTCGTACACCACGACCTTATATAATAATACCGACAACAACTTCAACTTCAAGTTTGCGCAGTTCGACCAGCTCGATTTCAACGAGGAGACCATCGACAACCAACTGACGGCGCTCTTCGCCTACTACGCCTTCCTGATCATTGGCATGGATCTCGACAGCTTCTCGCCCATGGGAGGAGAGGATGTGTTGCAGCGCTGCATGAACCTCACCAACAACGCGCAGAACCTGGAGTTCACCGGATGGAAATCGTTCGACAACGACCGAAACCGCTTCGCCATCATCAACGACTATCTCGACGGTGGCATGCGACCCTTCCGCCAACTGCAATACGACTATTACCGCAAGGGCCTCGACGAAATGGCCAACAACGCGGAGCGTGGCAGAACGGAGATCTCCACGGCGATCGAGAACGACCTGAAGAAATGCCACGACGACAAGCCCATGAGCCGTCTGCCTCTCATCTGGACCGACTACAAACGCGATGAGCTGGCCTCCATCTATAAGGGAAAAGGCACACAGAAGGAAAAGGAAACCGTTTACGACATTCTCTTCTCCATCAACGCCTCGCAAAACAACGCGTGGGAGAAAATCAAAAAATAGAACAGGCTCCATTCATAAGCGGGAGGGGACGAACCCAAACGCATGGGAGCCAACTAAGCAAACGACATGCTCAAACAATTATACGTCAAGGACTTTACGCTCATCGATGAACTAAACATCGACTTCCACCCTGGCTTCTCCGTCATTACCGGCGAAACGGGTGCGGGAAAGAGCATCATCTTGGGCGCCCTCCATCTCTTGCTCGGACAAAGGGCCGACAGCAAGCAGATCAAGAACGGCTGCAAGAAGTGTGTGGTAGAGGCTCACTTTGACCTCTCACACTACGACATGGAGGATTTCTTCACACAAAACAACATCGACTATGATGCCGACGACTGCATCCTGCGGCGTGAGGTGAGCGCCAGCGGAAAAAGCCGCGCCTTCATCAACGACACGCCGGTGGGGCTCACGGCCTTGCGCGAACTGGGCGAGCAGTTGGTGGATATTCATAGCCAACACCAGAACCTGTTACTGCAGAAGGAAGATTTCCAGCTCAATGTGGTGGACATTGTGGCGAAGGATGGCGCGTTGCTGAAGCAATGCCGACAGGCTTTCGACCGATACATGGACGCCAAGCATGAGTATGCGGCTTTCCAGGAGCGCTGCGAGAAGGCACGCGAGAACGAGGATTTCCTGCGGTTCCAGCATGCCGAACTCGACCGCGCGGCCCTTCAGGCGGGCGAGCAGGAGGAGTTGGAGCAACGCTCCAAACTGTTGAGCCATGCCGAGGGAATCAAGGGAGCGCTCTATCAGGCGGCGACGTCGCTGAGCGATGAGGAGGCTGGATGCCTCGGATCGGTCAGGGCGGCAGCCGACAGCCTGCGCGAGATCGAGGAGGTGTATCCCGACGTGGTGGAACTGGCGCAGCGACTCGACTCTGCGTTCATCGAACTGAAAGACATCGCACAGGATGTGGACAACCGCAAGGACAGCATCGACTACGACCCTGCCGAGCTCGACCAGATCAACGAACGTCTCGACACGCTGTATTCCTTACAGCACAAATACCACGTTTCCACCATCGAGGAGCTGATAGCCACGCGCGACCAGATGGCCCAACAACTGGGCAACATCGATGGTGGCGACGAGCAATTGGCCCTGCTGAAGGAGCAGGTCGACAAGGCGTTTGCCACTTATAAGCAGGTGGCCGACCAACTAACGCTGACCCGCCAGAAGGCGGCTGCGGTGGTGGAGGGCGAGATGAAGAAACGCTTGCAACCATTGGGCATTCCCAACGTGCGCTTCTCCATCAGTTTCCAAGAGCGCGAACCGTCGGCAACGGGTGTCGACAAGGTGGCGTTTCTCTTTAGCGCCAACACCAGCTCGCCCTTGCAACCCGTGTCGCAGGTGGCGTCGGGTGGTGAGATCGCGCGCGTCATGCTGTCGCTCAAGGCCATGATCAGCGGCACCGTCAAACTGCCTACCATCATCTTCGACGAGATCGACACGGGCGTAAGCGGTCGTGTGGCAGAGAAGATGGCGCAGATCATGGAGGAGATGGGCGACAACCACCGGCAGGTGATATCCATTACCCACCTACCCCAGATTGCGGCCATGGGTTCCACCCACTACAAGGTGAGCAAGGAAGAGACCGATCAAGGCACCATCAGCCGGATGGTAATGCTGACCAACGATGAGCGCGTGCGCGAGATAGCACAGATGCTTAGCGGAAGCAACATCACCGAGGCGGCCATCGACAACGCCAAGGCCCTGCTCCGAAAGTGAACACTTCACGGGGGCAGCGCTACATGAGAACCATTGAACGGCCTCCAAAAACAATTTGATAATAACATCATTAAATATCGCAACAATCAACAGATGAAACATAGAGTATCAGTCATCGTTATGCTTTTGGCGCTCGCGGTGACCAGCGTTTGGGCACAACCCGCACCGGTCAAGAAGGCCGCGGCAAGCGTTTTCTCTCTCACCACCTTCGCCAAGGACGGCACCATCCTCGGTTCCACTCATGGTGTCTTCACAGGAAAGAACGGCGAAGCCATGGCGATGTGGCAACCATTCGTCGACGCCGACCATGCCGTAGCCATCGACGCAAAGGGCAACAAGCATGAGGTGGATGTCATGATGGGCATCTCCGAACTCTACGATGTGTGCCTATTCCGCGTCAAGGGCAACGTTCCGGGCGCATTGGAGCTGACCGCCAGCGATGCAGCAGCCAACAACGTCTACACCGTTGGCTACGACCTCAAGAAGCCGGTCATCAAGAAGCTGACGCCTGTGCGTACGGAGAAATTCATGGAAACCAACAACTACTATGTGTTCAACGACAAGGATGTGTCGGGCAACGACCTCGGATGTCCGGTCGTCAACGAGCAAGGCCAGCTGTTGGGTATCATGCAGCGACCCGCAAACGGTGGCCAGGCGTTCGCCACCGACGCACGCATCATCAAGTCGTTTGTTGTCAGCGGCCTGTCGATCAACGACAAGACCTTCCGCGCAACGGGCATCCGCACGGCACTTCCCGCCGACCAGCAGCAGGCCGCGCTGACCCTGATGCTGGCCCGCCAGCAAGGCGACTCGCTCCGTCAGGTGCAGTATGTCAACGATTACATCGAGATGTTCCCCACCGCCACAGAGGGTTACACGGCCCTGGCCGAGATGCATATCGACCTGAAACAGTTGGCTGAGGCCGACAAAACGTTGCAGAAAGAGGTGAAGCAGGCGGCCAAGAAGGATGAGGCTTACTACGATTACGCCCGATTGGTGTACCAGTCGACCGTCTTCAAGATCGACAACACCTACACCGCATGGAACCTACAAAAGGCCCTGGAGCTCTCTGAGCAAGCCTCGAAGGTCAACCCGCTGCCCATCTACAAGCACCAACAGGCACAGATTATCTATGCGCAGGGCGATTACCAAAAGGCGCTCGACATGTTCACCCAACTGCAAAAGACCGAACTGGGCAAGAATGGCGAGGTGTTCTACGAGGCAGCCCAATGCAAAACCAAACTGAAGGCGCCCCAGAAGGAGGTGATCCAACTGCTCGATTCGGCCGTTGCCGTGCAAGACGGCGCCATCTCGGCGCCTTACGTCTTGGCACGTGGCCGCCTATTGGACCTGGCTGGCGAGTCGCGCAAGGCATACATGGACTACCTGAAGTATGACACGCTCATGCACCTGAACGCCTCGGCCGACTTCTACTATATGCGCTACCAGTGTGGCGTGAAGATACACCAGTACCAAATGGCGCTCAACGATATCGCCCACGCCATTGTGCTCAACCGCTTCGAACCCACCTATTACGCGGAGATGGCCAGCCTCCAAGTGCGCGTGAACCAGTTCGACAACGCCATCAAGACTTGCGACATCGCCATCCGTATGGCTCCCGAATACGCCGACCTATATATTATAAAAGGTGTGGCTGCCTGCGAGCTGGGGCAAAAGGAGGAGGGCTTAGCAGCCTTGAAGAAGGCCAAGGAGTTGGGCGACGAACGGGCCGACAAACTCATTGAGAAGTACGAAAAGAAATAACCCACAATCAGTCATCAGACCGAAACAGGCAGGTTATCAAGAGGGTATAATGTATTTTCAACCATACTGAAGGGAGGCTATGGCACATTCGTCATAGCCTCCCTTCTGTTTCATAGGATCGTAGGGATCATCTTATGGTGGCTTGCCATCGAGCGCTATCGTCCCATTTGCACATTCGTTCCCCTTCTATCCTGTGCCTTGCCCTTACTGGCCTTGGCGTCAAACTTATAAGAGAAGGTGAGATTCAGATAATGGTGGATATAGTCGGATGCTGACTCCGAGCGTTGGAACGCCGTGTAGTCGTTGTCATACCAAATGTCCTTGTTGAATATGTCGTCGGCACGCAACATCAACCGCGCCTTGTTCTTCAGGAATCGAAACGACACATAGGCAGAAGAGATCAAGCGGTGGCCATTCATGGCTTGGGTTTGATAACCCGAACGGAACTCATCGTTAACCTCCACGTTGAACTCAAACGGCGCAAGGCTCAGTGTAGCGTCGATGCCCACCACGTTGTAGAGTGGATTGGAGTTGTAAGAGCCGTTGTCGTAGCGGTAGCGGCTCCACGCCAGTTGGTCGCTGAGCGCAAGGCGAACCTTCTCCACCTCGTATGCCAACACGAAGTTCTCGTTGAGGCCAAACCGTTTCTGCTTGTTCAGTTCGGGAACGGCATTGCTTGCAGCGTCGACAAGCGTCAGGTAGCCATAAGCCGTCGAGTTGGTGAGACTAATCTTGTTCATCAGTCGGTAGTCGACGCCGAGACCTTGGTCGTAATCGAAGTTCACCGTCCACTGGTCGCCACCCTTAACGTTCATCGGCTTCGACTCATACACACCCGTCTGGCTATTGTAGCGGAAGAGCGTGCCCAACGGATTGATGTTCTTGGTATACTCAGCGCGCAGTCCCAACACAATCTGTTGGCGGAGCCACATGCGGTGATAACCCAACGCGGTGGTGTGTCTGTGGGTGTTGCCAAGATGTGCGTTACCCGTAGAGATCGACAGAGGGTCGACGGTGTTGCGGAAGGCGAAGGTCTGAGACAGCTCGGGCACCGTGGTGTTGTAAGAGAACGAGAGGTCCACGTTGCGCACACGACTGATCTTCCACTTCATGAAGATCGACGGCGTGTAGGCGTGGGTGGTGCGCACAGTGGCCGTGTCGAGGCGACCATACTGGTAGTCGGCATCCTCTCGGGTGACGGTCCAATCCAGGTTGGGCATGATCATGAGATCCTTGACAGGCGTAATGGTCGACTTCAAGGAGAACTCATTGGTCCACGTGCGATTGGTTGAGTTGAAACAGTTGTCGGCGTCGAGCGTGGTGGCCGTAAGGCCATCGGCCCCAGTCTGATCGGTGTCGGCAAAGAAGGCGCGATTCGAGTGGTAACGGTTGTAGGATAACTTGTCGGAAGCCTTGACATACACCTTCTTCGAAACCCAATATTCGATCATGGCAGAAAGCGACTGGGCGAAGTTGTGCGTCGAGTAATCGAAGAACTGCAACTGTGTCTCGTTGCGACCATCGCGGATATATTCGAGTTGGCGACGGGTGTGCGTCTGATTGTTGTCGCCAGAGACCTGGGTTCTTCCCTGCAACGCAAAACTACCTTTCTTACCACAAAAACGGCTCCATGTGTAGTTGAGGTTAAGACTGCGGTTCTGCTCATCAGAAGTGTTATAGTTGCGGTTGCGCGTCACCAGATGCTCATACAGGGCGTCGCCGGGCTTGGCTCCCATGGCTTCGGCCAACGAGTAGTACTGAAACTGGTCGGGCGAATAGCTGTAAGACGCCCCATCCTGCTTGCTCAAACCATGCGTCTTGCCGTAAGAGGCTCTGGCGTCTACCCTGATAACGTTCACCGAATCGGTATAGGCAAAGAGGTTGGCTTGTAGCTTTGGCCATAGTTTGTGTTTGTAGCGGTATGTCTTCGAGAGCGAGAAGGTGCGGTCCTGGTTGGGGAAGAAGGTCTCCTTTGACGAACTGCTGTTTAGCCATCCATCGTAGTGTCCGAAGCTGGCGCCCAAGTCGACGTGGTTGTTGCTAAACTTCTCTGCACCCTTCGTCACCCAGTTGTGCTGGTAGTTGTAACTGCCATATTGGCTTCTGCCATCGCCATCGATGTTCGAGTTGCTCGAGGAGGTCATCGTGCGGTCGATGTATCGGTTGATACTGTTGGCTTGAGCGTACACCACCTGCGGATCGTGGTAGCTAAGCTTGGACGCCGTCAGGTCAAACATGTACCTGTCGTTCGTTTGGTATTGGGCTTTCGCTTCGCCATACCACTTGTCCAAGAATCCGGGCTTCACCTGAATGTCGAGCACATGGTCCTCCTCGCCATCGTCTTTCCCCGTGTGACGCGACAACTCCGACTTACGGTCGTAGAGCTTGAGCTTCTGAGCCACCTCGGCGGGCAACTCATTGATGATCTGGTCGCCACCAAAGAGGTCCTTGCCGTTCATCATCAGGCGAATGGGCTTATCGTTCCAATAAAGCTTGCCATCGCGATTTTGAACGCCCGGCAACTTCTTGATGAGCTCGTCGAGGCGCGCTCCGTCTTTCAGCTTGAACGCTTCGGGGTTGAACACAATGGTGTCGCCCGACATGGTGATACGCGGTATCTTCGCCGTCACTTCCACCTCACGCAGCATCAGCGCGGTGGGTTGCAACTTGATGGTTCCCAGGTCGATGGTGTCTTTCACATCTTCGCCATAGGAATAGTCTACCTTACGAAAGTTCTTATATCCTATCATGCTGAAGGTGAAGAGAATGCGGCCTTCCCATCCGTTGCCAATAACAAAGCAGCCCGTGCTGTCGGCTTCTGCGTTGTTTTGCATCGACCATCCCGGCTGGGGATTCACCTCACTGTAGATGCTGGCGCCCACCAGCGGCTCGCCTGTCTCTGCGCTCACCACCTTGCCCTTAAACCAATCGGCATGGCAAGAAAGCGTGTGGACAAAGCACAGCGCCAAAAGCATGAGTAGATTCTTTAGTACATGTTTCATTGTTTGTAATGTGTGATTAATGGGTACAAAAGTTGGTTTGTTCTTACTGATTCCGCAAAGATATAGTTTTTATTGATACCTTGCAACACATAGTACGCTATTTCTTTACCATTTCATCATTTTTTAACATTTGGCTACCCAACACCATATAAAGAGGTGAAAAGGCCAAATGCCTGCTCGCACGAAACCGATCGACATCAGATCAAGGCGTATCGGGGAGGACGAGGAAAAATTTAACCCACGAAGGAGCGTTCACCGTGATACCCATTTTGTTATAATACGTATGGATTTATCAATTTGTGACAATTTTAACAACCGTTAACCACTATCGCAGATCCACTTCCCCAATCCCATTTGGTTAACCCACCATACCTTTCAGACAGGCCAACCCACCTTTTCCTCAAGATCAATGCATCTTTCTCGCGGGCCCAACACAACTTTCACACAGGTTCTATACTCTTTTCCCACAGATCAATGCTACACTCAGCAACCGAAGGCGCAAGCCCATACGCCGTAGCCGTTACAAACACCACCACGCAGAAACAGAACATCAAAAACACGCTTTCGTAACGATTCTCACATGCATAAGCAGCATTTTCCCGAAAAATATCGAGCAGAATGTTTGGGCGTTTCAAGGAAATATTATACCTTTGCATCGCATTTGCCGATATGGCTCAGTTGGTAGAGCAACGCATTCGTAATGCGTAGGTCCTCGGTTCGAGTCCGAGTATCGGCTCCAAAGGCAAAACATCAAGGTAATCTTACTTACGCGGAATTAGCACATCGGTAGTGCACGGGCTTCCCAAGCCTGGGAGGCGGGTTCGATTCCCGTAT
>ERZ1031954.664-NODE-664-length-14306-cov-5.070311_pt1 | contig 14306 bp, 11 predicted proteins | sample MGYA00516701_ERZ1031954 | MGnify/ENA primary metagenome ERZ1031954 (study PRJEB33719, sample SAMN04261284) | wastewater metagenome | biome: rural village; feature: human; material: feces | host: Homo sapiens | place: El Salvador | collected 2013-01-07 ...
TCTTTCCCTACACGACGCTCTTCCGATCTCTGTCATTTAGGTGACATATCAATCCTACATGCAAACGATTGTTTTTTCTGTCACCTTTATGCCCTATTCCTTATATTATTTGTACCTTTGCACCCAATTAGCATGAACCCACTGCCAAAGGGCAGCGCAATAGAGATAGCTTACAGGACAACAAAACCAACAACGACATTATGGTCAGACAATGTTTCATCCTCTTCGGATGCATGGCGCTGGGTGAGTTGGTGACCAAACTCACAGGCGTAAAACTACCTTCGAGCATCATCGGTATGCTGTTGCTTACCCTGCTGTTGAAGCTCAAGGTCATCAAACTGGAATGGGTAAGGGGCCTTACCGATTTTCTGATAGCCAACCTCGGTTTCTTCTTTGTGCCGCCTGGGGTGGCGTTGATGCTCCATTTCAACCTCATCAAGGCGGAGCTGGTGCCCATCGTTGGTGCCACCGTGGTAAGCACAGCCCTGGTGTTGCTCGTCACCGGACAAACCCATCAGGTGGTGGCCAAGGGCGAGAAAAAAATAACCCATAAGATTAAGGACAAGATAGCCGACAAACACAACCATCATGATTAAGGACATTCTGACCAACCAATACTTTCTGCTTGCGCTTACTTTCGGCATTTACCAAGGGTGCAAGATGCTGCAACGCAAGACGGGATCGATCCTTCTGAACCCCATCTTGTTCGCCATCGGACTCATCATCTTGTTTCTCACGGCGTGCCACATTCCCTACGACACCTATCACGAGAGCGCCAAGCTCATCGATTTCTGGTTGAAACCCGCCGTGGTGGCTTTGGGTGTGCCGCTTTATTTGCAGTTGTCGCAGATCAAGAAAGAAATCGTTCCGATCCTGGCCTCGCAGATGATGGGCTGCATGGTGGGCATCGTGAGTGTGGTGGTCACGGCCCGCCTGCTGGGCGCTTCCGACGCCGTCGTGGCGTCGCTGGCCAGCAAGTCGGTCACCACGCCGATCGCCATGGAGGTGTCGCAGGCACTGGGCGGCATACCGTCGCTCACGGCAGCCATCGTGGTGATCACCGGACTGATCGGTGGTGTGGCCGGATTCAAGATCATGTCGGTGGGCCACATCCACAATCCTGCCGCCAAGGGCCTGTCGATCGGTGCCGCCTCGCATGCCGTGGGCACCTCGGTGGCTATGGAGCGCGACGAGTTTGTGGGCGCCTACGCCAGTTTGGGCCTCACCCTCAACGGCATTTTCACCGCCCTGCTCACGCCCACCGTGGTGGCGTGGTTGTAACGATCAGCACACGTCGCCTACCTGTTTCGCCATTCGCCTCATGTCTTCGATGATGGAGCGAATGGCGTTTTTCATTTCCTCATCTGCCAATTCGTTGATATGTTCGGGCGACAACGCCTGCAACAGCGGCACACACTGGGCGCCAATCAGCGTCAACACAGGCAACGCCTTGTGACCCACGTGGGCGGCTTGCTTGCGGTCAAGCGTGGCCAGGGCCTCCTCCAGGATGCTGAGATAGGCATCCAACTCGTGCCTAAAACTTCCCAATATCTCGCGCTCGGCTTCCTCATCGCCCGAGGCGAAGGCCGTGAGGGGCGAGAGGTCGTAGGACGGGGATGACGACTTCGCGGCCTGCGGTAGGTCGGTGGGAACAGGAACATTCAGTTCCTTGGCCAACTGCTCCATCCTGATGGGCTTGAACAGGCAAGCGTCGAACCCCGCCTCCTTAAGTCGGGGCATGATGCTGGCGTCGTGGGCGGTCATGGCAATGAGGCGCATGCCAGGCTTCCGGCCAATGAGACGCGCCACCTGCATGCCGTTCATCTCGGGCATCTCGATGTCGATGAGACACACGGCGGGTGGCGCCTGCCGTATCTGCTGAATGGCCTCAGCCACATAGCGATAAGCGGTGACGCGCCAACCGGTGGGCGACAAGCGGCCCACCATTTCGGCCACCAACTGCCGTTGCAGCTTGTCGTCGTCGAGGATGAGAAGGTGTGAAGGAACGGCGGGCGTGTCCTTGGCTTGGCTGTCGGGCAACGACGAACCGGCCGACGGCACACTGGGGGACACGGAAGGCGCATCGCCATGGGCCACAGGCTCTATGGGGAGCGTCAGTCGGAAGGTGGTGCCCTTGCCCTTTTGCGATGTCACCTGAATGTCGCCATGGAGCAAGGAAGTCAGTTCCTTCACGATGGAGAGGCCCAGTCCCACACCCTCAATGCCCTGCGCCTCGGTGAGCCGGGCGAAGGCGTTAAACACCCGGCGCGTCTCCTCCTCAGTCATGCCCAACCCCGTGTCGGTCACCGAGATAGTGAGGCGATCGCTGCTTGTGGCCGCCTTGATGGTGATGCTGCCCTCGGCAGTGTACTTAAAGGCGTTGCTCACCAGATTGTCAACGATCTGCTTGATGCGGAAGGCGTCGCCACGCAACCACTCCTGGGTGCATCCCTCCACGTGGCACACCACCCGCAGGCCCTTGGCCATGGCTTGCGGGCGTATGCTGTCGGCACATTCGCTCACAAGGCGGGCTGCGCTAAAGGTCACGGGATGCGTCTCCACGTTGCCGCTCTCCAGCCGATGGTAATCGAGCAGGGCGGTGACGAGGTGGAGCAGATGGGTGGCCGACTGACCGATGTTTTGCACATAGGAGGCCGCCTTGGCGTCGCCACGCATGCGCTCGTCGAGCAGTTGGATGAATCCCGAGATCGAGGCGGCGGGCGCCTTGATGTCGTGGGTGATGGTGAGCATCAGTCGTTCGCGCTGCGCCATGAGCCGTTCGGTTTCGTCCTTGGCCGCCTTGAGTCGTTGGCGGTCGCGTTGCTCGCGTTTCACATCGCGCCAAACGAAATAAACCAGCACCAAGGCCGACAGGAGCGACACCAACGCCAGCAGCACAACCTTGGCCATGACGGCGTGTCGCGCATCTATGTCGTGCTCAAACGCTGCCTCCTTGGCGTTGTGCTCATCGCTGCGAATGTCGCGCAGCAATTGTTCGGTTTGGTCGGCTATCTGTATGCTCACGAGCTGCTGTTGGCGTTCGCGTGCCGCCAGCCTCTGGCGGCGCTGCCGCTTCTGCAGGTCGTCTTTCTGGGCTATGTCAGAAAGCACATTGGCCACGTCGTGCGCTATATCGATGCTCTGTTTGGTAGTGTCGTTCTCCTGGGTGTGGTTGTGCTTCACGCTCACCGTGTCGGCATGTTGTCGCTTGAAGGCGTCGGCCAGTCGGGCGAAGAATCCCTTGCGGCTCTTCACCACCTCGTAAACCGTCACCTTGTTGTCTTTCACCTCTGCCGCCTTGGGATGGATCATCACCGAGTCGGCTCCCTTGTGCAAACTGTTCACCTTTTCGGCCAGGAAGCGGTTGCCCTCGTTTTGGGCCATGAGTCGCATGATGAGGAGCGTGTTCTCGCGTTTCATGCGCAGCAAGAGTTGTAGCGAATCGATCTTCTGGTCTTGCGTAGAGTCGGCAAGCACCTCTTGCAATCGCTCGGAAAGGGCTATGGTGCGGTGAAGCGAGCGGTCGAAATCATCCCACTGGTCGGTGTCGCCCAAACTGATGGCGCGCTCCTTGTTGTTCATCTGCATGAAACTATACACCAAACTGTCGATGACGTCGCGCCGTTGCATAAACGCCCGTTCGGTTTGGTTAATGCGCATGAAGGTTCGCGTATTGGCATAGACCATCCATGCGGCCATGGTGAAGATGGCGATGATAATGGCATAGCCTATGGCCACCTTGATGGGAACACTCGTTTTCATGATGCTATGATTGTTTCTGCAAAATTACGCCAATTCATTCGTTTGGGCAAACATTGAAATGAAAAAACCCCGCTACGAACCATCGCAGACGGGGCCTCTGAAACCTGAATCAACTTTTTAACTTACTTAACTATCACCTATTTCAATCCAAATCAGTCGTTAGATTTCAATTCTTGTTAGTGTTTGTTTCGAGCAGGTTGCTACATGAGCGTTGAAGGCATAGCGGGCTATGGCGAAACGCGAATGGAAGCAAGATGCCGAAAGAAACGATGACAAGGATTGAAAAGAAACCAAACATCACTGTCTTCTCAGATTTTTCGGTCTAATGCCGATTTGGACAGAGTCTACGTAGGGACTTAATCATGCTTTCTCAAATCTTCATTATGTGTATTAGGCCACGTTGGTCGAGTCAGCTACCGGCTTGGCGGTGCTGTCGGCAGGGGCAGCCGGCGTAGCGGGGGTGGCGGGCTCCTCAGGAGTGACGGGTGTCACCACCGTGTCGGCGGGGGCCATGGGGGCTACGGCCATGCTGGCCTCGGGTGTGGCAGGACCTACGGGCTGGGCTGCGCTGTCGGAAGGGGCCTCGGTGCTATCGGCGGGAGCAGCGGGGGCTACAACGGTGGTGTCGACCGTGTCGTTCACCTGAGCTATGCCGGTGTTGCCCATCTGGGCGCTACCGTTGGCGAAAACGTTGCTCACTGAAACCATCACAAATGCTGCTGCTACTGCGAAAAATATCTTTTTCATAATCGTTCTATTTTAATTGTTATATGGATGTTGTTGGGTGTAGGGGTGTAGGGAATCTTACTGGGCTACGCTCGTTGAGTCGACGGCCGGCTTGGCGGTGCTGTCGGCAGGGGCAGCCGGTGTAGCGGGGGTGGCGGGCTCCTCAGGAGTGGCGGGCGTCACAACCGTGTCGGCGGGGGCCGTGGGGGCTACGGCCATGCTGGCCTCAGGGTTGGCAGGACCTACGGGCTGGGCTGCGCTGTCGGAAGGGGCCTCGGTGCTATCGGCGGGAGCAGCGGGGGCTACAACGGTGGTGTCGACCGTGTCGTTCACCTGAGCCATGCCGGCGTTGCCTAACTGAGCGTTGCTGTTAGCGAAAACGTTGCTCACTGAAACCATCACAAATGCAGCTGCTACTGCGAAAAACATCTTTTTCATAATCGTTATTTTTTAATTGTTTTATTATTGTTGACTGTTGTTTGGTGAACTGTGTCACCGTTTGTGAACTGTGTTCGCTTAACATAATGCAAGCCGCGTGCCAAACTCGGAAGAAATATTTCAAAAGACTGGCTATCAACGGGTTGCGTATTTTGGCACGCATATCTAGCGTTGGGGAAAGTGTGGAACGAGTGTGGAAAAATTCCCCAAAAAGGTGGGGAATGTCCATTTCCCCAATTCCCCACTGGCATGGGATGACTATGTTATAAGGTGTGGCGCTGACCGGAGGCACACTCTTTCTTGTCTGTCCAGGAGAGGTCAAGAATACATAAAGAAGGTGAAGAGGGTGCGTAGCGAGCGTGCGAGGGTGCGACAACAGGGAAAAGAAATCCAAAGTGAAGCCGAGCGAGAAACCGCACCTTAAAACACATCATTTATGTTGGTTCGTAAATAAAATACGCCTGATAATTGTGAAACGAAAGCCAAAACCGCGTTTTGATACAAAAAACCAACTTAAAAGTTTCCGATATTCATTCAAATGTATTACTTTTGCGTGCATATTAAACGCAATTACAAGATTTCAAGAAAGATTTCTTCGGAGATCATTATCGAGAGTTTCGTTTTTCAGGATACACATACGAGACGCCCTCAGAGCTATCAGGGCGCTCTCATAGTAAAGGTTATGGGGGCACCGGTGAGGGTGCCCCATCCTACGCAAGCCAGTATTCACTAACAAAAAACATACGTTAATATCAAAATTACAGCATCATTTATGAGAATCAGAATCCTGCAAGTACTGCTCGGATTGATGATGATGGCGCCGATGGTTGCACGTGCAGCCGACGGCGACAAAGTCATTGACGTGCTTGTACTGAAGATGGCTGATGAAACCACCGAACTCTTTGTGCTCGACGACCATCCCACCATTACGTTGGCCGACGGCAAGTTTACGGTAACCTCAGCCAGTGTCAACACCGACTACAACCTGTCGGATGTGACCGAGTATCATTTTGAGAAGGTCGACACCATGACCTTGGGCGTTGAGAAACTGGAGAAGGCCAACTTCACGCTGACCTACACCGACAACACCCACGTGCGTGTGGCGGGCACCAAGGCCCGCGTGGCCCAGCTCTACAGCCTCGACGGCCAGCTCCTCACAACGCGCCCCACCGCCAACGGTGCCGTTACGGTGAGCCTCGCCGAGTGTAAGCCGGGTGTCTACGTGCTCCGCCTGGAGAACGACCGCTCCTTTAAAGTTATTAGAAAGTAAGACGTTACGCCAAGCGTAGCCTTCCACAAAACCATTTATTTATGAAGAAATCTCTACTCATCATTACGCTTCTCGTGGCTGTGGCCTGCTTGCCCGCCACCGCACAGCAGCTCGTCAAGAAACGCACCTCCCTGTCGCTCGTCAAGAAGCGCGCCTTCGGCCTGCCCCTGAAGGCTGTAGACGCCACCCCGCAAACGCTCAGCAATGTGGTGCTCGGCGCCTATTATCCTGCCTCGGCATCAGGTGTCGACGGCAAGGAGAACTATTACCTCGTGCTGGCCGACAAGGCCGATGTGACTTATAGCATCACCGAGGGAACCATCACCGCCACCGATGCACACGTGGCCCTACTCGACCTCTATGCCCCCGAGGGCAACGGCATCAGCCTGCCCACAGGCACATTCACGGCCGATGGCGACCTGCAATACGACGCCGACCTCTCATGCCTGCTCACTTACGACGACAAGGGCAAGGACGACGGCGGTGTAGACATCAACGGTGGAGTAACCGTCAGCAAGACGCCCGCAGCCAGCGAGAACGAGAACGACACCTACACCGTGAGCTTCACGGCCGACGGTGTGACCTATGTGTATGAGGGCGAGCTCTCGCTCACCAACATGGCGGGTGGCTCTTCGTCGGTCTATCCGCAAATCACCACCGACATGAAGGGCTTGCAGTTCACGGGCGGTCTGGCCTTCTACCACGGCAACCTCATGGAGTCGAACACAGGCAACATGATCATCGACCTCTACAACGGCTCGCACAACGAGAACGGCGGACTGACCGACAAGGGCGTGGATCTCTGCATCAACCTTTACAACCGCCTCTTTGGCGACGCCAGCAAGGCCACACTCGTGCCCGGAACCTACACCGTGGCGCGCAACTTCAAGCAGTTCACCTTCTTCCCCGGCATGGAGGTCGACTACATGGGCATCACCATGATCATGGGAACCTATGTGAAACGCCGCAAGGCTATGACCGGCAGCGACGACATGGACTACGACTATTGCTACATCGCCGACGGCACGGTGGTCATCGAGGAGGGCGACGTTGAGGGAACATTCAACATCACCGTGGACCTCACAACCGACCGCGGACACAAGGTGACGGGATCGGGCAAGAACATTGCCTTCCCTGTGACCGACCTCTCTCAGAAGGGAGAGAAAGATGTCGACTCGAACCTCGAGAACGATGTCGACCTCAACTTCGACCGTGTAGACAAGTCGCGCATCTATTCGCTCGGCGTGCAGAACGGCGTGCAGGTGTTCTCTGTCGACCTGGGATCGCCCAGCGGCAAGGACGATCCCGAGAAGATGGGCGACCAAGACTTGCTGCGCATGGAGTTTCAGGCACCCGAGGGTAGCGGGTATCTGCCCGAGGGAACCTACCGACTCATGGAGGAGAGCCACCTCTGGACCAACCTCTATGGTCCCTACCAGCTCACACGCGGCTACTTCGATGACCTCGGCGGACGCACAGGAACCGTGTATCAGCACTTCATGAAGTGCGAATATCCGGGCGAGCACTGGTGGGTGGTCGACAGCTTCGCCACCGTCTACTCGGGCACCGTGGGCGTGTCGCGCACCGACAATGACCACTACCGCTTCGCCATTGACCTCTACGACGGCCACGGCTTTAAGATCTCGGGCGTGTACGACAAGGTGATGGAGTATCACTACGATCCCGCTTCCATCACTGCCATCAAGGGCGTGGCCGACGATCGCCAGCGCCAACCCATGCGCATCTACACCCTCGACGGCCAGCTGCTGCGCTCTGTCGACGCAACAAACACCACGGCTGTCAGCGCCTTGCCAGCTGGCATCTACATCGTGAAATCAGGCAACACAACAACTAAAATCGTTAAGAAATGAAGAAAATCATAGCTGCAGCCGCCTTACTCATCATGGCGGCAACCACCATGACGGCACAAACCAAGCGCGTCATGACCGTCATCCAGAAAGACGGAACACAGAAAGAATATAAGGTGAACAGCGTGGAGCGCGTTACCTTCACCGATGTGGAACTGCCCTCGCTCCGCAACCAGATTGCCTTCGACGACAATGTGGAGAGCGTGGCCAAGGTTACGCTGCTCGAGCAGGGCGGCAATTACAGCTTCGACCTCTATTCTGAGGAGGCCGACACGGCCAATGCGGTGCCCACCCTGCGCATTGTGATCGACAAGGACAGCATGGGACAGGAGCTCCAACTCGGTGGTGAGGCCGCAAAGGTCTACTACAAGGGCCAGGAGGCAAGCCTCACAGGCACCCTGCAAGTGCGCTTCGGCCGCACGGGAATGGTGGTCATCAACCTGGAGAGCGAGACGGCCGCCTACAACGACCTGCGCTGCCGCTACACCTCCAACTACAAGCAGGTGTACGAGGCCAGCAACGTCATTGCCGTACAGAAGGGCGCCGCTGCCGACTCATCGGCCATCCTGTCGGCCTTCGTCGCGAAGCCTACCACCACAGGTGCCGCCACAACGTTTGCCTTTGGCGACGCTGAGGCCACCACACCCGATAACCTGGTGAATGGCACCAAGGCCGTTAAGGTGAGCATCTCAGCCCTGAAACTCTATGGCGACACCATCGACATGGCCAACGATCCCAACAGTTACACATTCCAATACATCGACTATGGCACACGCGAGGCTTACAGCAAGGTGACCGCCGGAACCATCGTGACCAAGCAAGACGGAGACGGCAATCTCTACATCAACCTCGTGGCCACGCTCGACGACGGCCGTCTGGTGACGGTAGACTACTGCGGCCCAGTGGTCGAGGCCGACACCATCGGCAACCTGGTGCCCGAGGCTGTGGCAGAGAACCAGTTTAAGTATTACAATGCGGATGGCGATCTCACCATCGACCGCAAGATTGGCACATCGTATATCAAGACCGACAGCAAGGGCAACACCACGTTCTACCTCGTGGCAGAGGGTGAGTCAAGGTACTCCGACTACAAGGCCGTCATCAAGGTGAGCGCTGATCTCATCAACGCCGGCGAACTCGCTCTCGACAAGCTCGGCGATGTAGCTGTGTTCGACCTGAAGTTTATGGGTGGCTCATTACAGTTGCAGTCGTACGCCGCAGGCCATGGCTATGGCAACACGCCCGACAATGGTAAGCTGACCATTACCAAGAACGACAACGACGAGTATGACATCACGCTCGACGTGGTGAACCACTACAAGACGATGTATGGCACCTATGGTGGCGACAACACCCACCTCGTGCTGCATTACACGGGTACTTTCGAGAAATATTAAGTCGCTTCAAAAACACATTAAAAGCATTTAACCATCTCTATGAATAAGAAATCACTGCTTCTCGCCGCCCTGCTGCTTGTGGGTAGCCATGGGTTTGCGCAGAAGTTGTCGCCCAGCACCAACCTCCTCTTGCAGGAGATGAGCGCTGGCAAGCGAAAGGCGAAGGCCGCCGACGGACAGGACAACACCGTCAGTTGCTACGTAACCATCAAGAACGCCGATGCACTCTCCAAGATGGAGAAGCTGGGCGCCACCATCAACAGCCAGCTATCGGCCAACCTTGTCACCGCTACGCTGCCGTTGCAGGCCATCAAACCTGTGTCGGAGCTAAGCGAGGTGACGTCGTTGTCGGTAGGCACCGAGGCGCGTCTGCTCATGGACGAGGCGCGCCGCCTGCTCTATGTCAACGAGTGTCATAACCTCACGGAGAACAACGGACCTTACACGGGTAAGGGTGTTGTGGTGGGAATCGTCGACAACGGCTTCCAATACGACCATGTCGACTTCCTCAACGCCGACGGATCCGACACACGCGTTAAGCGAGTTTGGGACCAAGGCGGCAAGGGAAACGCGCCTGCGGCTTACGGCTACGGCGTGGAATACACCAACTTCGATGAGATGAAGGCGGCACGTTACGACATGACGAGCGGCTTCCACGCCACCCACGTGTCGGGCATCGCTGCCGGAAGCGACCGCAAGACACAGTATTACGGTGTGGCACCCGACGCCGACCTGGTATTCGTTAGTTTCAAATCGACCAACGCCAACATCATCGACGGCATCAAGTATGTGTTCGATTACGCTGAGAGCGTGGGCAAACCCGCCGTGGTGAACATCAGTCTCGGCTCACACATGGGACCGCACGATGGCACCTCCGACACCGACCGCGCCTTCGCCAGCCTGGTGGGGCCGGGTCGCATCATCGTGGGTGCCGCCGGCAACGAGGGCCTTGAGAAGCTCCATGTGGCCAAGGCGCTCACCTCATCCAACAAGCAACTCAAGACGATGTTTGCCTATACGAGCGATCAGGACAACAGTCAGTATCGCTCGGCCTACGTCGATGTTTGGGGCGCCAAAAACTCATCGCTCAGCCTCAAGGCCGTTGTGGTGAACACGCTGACGGGCAAGATCATTGCCCAGTCGGGCGAGGTGAGCAGCAAAGGCACCAAGGAACTGACATGGATCGCGCCCGACGGCAGTGGCGTGGTGGCCCAGGTGGGCATGTCGCTGCAGGTGAACCCCACCAACAACCGCACCAACGTGCTGGTAATGAGCCGCGCCACCAACATCAATGTGGGCTTCGCCATTGGCTTGGTGGCCACCGGCGAGCCGGGCGACACCATCCACATGTGGAACAATGTGACGGGCGGCATCTTCGCCAGTTACAACAAACGTGGATGGACCGATGGCGATTACGCCTGCTCGGTGGGTGAGCTCGGCGGCGAGAGCCCCGATGTCATCTCTGTGGGTTCGTTCAATTCGAAGATGATGTTCCAGCCCATCTCCATGCAAGGAACGCAAGATGCCTATGGCGTCAACGAAGACTTGGTGGGCCAATACCTGGGCCATTCGAACTTCTCAAGCTACGGCCCGACAGCCGATGGCCGCATCAAGCCCGACATCACAGCCCCAGGCTGCCTCATCGTTTCTGCCGGATCGCGATATTGCAGCGGTTGGAGCGACGACACAAACGTCATAGCCCGCACAGGCCAGGACCTCTACACCACAGAAGTGGGCACCTCTATGGCCGCCCCGTTTGTGACCGGTGCCATCGCTTTGTGGCTGCAGGCCGACCCCACTCTTACACCAGCGAAGATTCGCGACATCTTCAGTCGCACGGCCATCAACAACGACAAGTACATCAACACCAACGACAGCATCTTCCCCAACAACACATGGGGCTACGGCCGCATCAATGTGTTGGCGGGCCTGAAGAGCCTGTTCGATGTTACGGGTGTGAAGGATGTGAATGCCACCGATGGTATGTTCCGCATCGAGACCAACCGTTCGGCCCGCACCGCCACGTTCTATTATGGCAGCGAAGGCCATGCCCGCGTAGCCGTTTACAACACGCTCGGCCAGCAGGTGCTTGCCAAGCAGTTGCAGGGAAGTGGCCAAACCGTCGACCTCTCAGCGCTGGGCCATGGCGCGTATGTCGTAAAACTGCGCCAAGGCAACCAGGTGCAAACCGTAAAGGTAGCACTGTAACATAGCCTTACATTGTTAAAAAGGCCCGCCTGGACTATCGTCCTGGGCGGGCCTTTTTGTGCATGGGCATCAGCCTTGCAGCTTATCTTAGACGTATTACCTCCCCAACAGTTTACTGGTTATGTAGCTATTGAGCTTCTCGCGATAGCTATCACCGAAGGGAAGGACCACTTGGTTGTCGAGAGTAACGCGCGTGCGGTTCATCTCCAGGAAGTGTCGCATGTTAATGATGTACGACTTATGAATGCGCAGGAAGTTGTGGGGCGTGAGGCGTTCCTCCAGTTTCTTCATGCTGAGGAGCACCACCAAGGGCTTGTCGTGGCCATTGAGGTGGATGCGCAGATACTCGCTCATGCCCTCCACATACACAATATCGTCGACGACAACCCGCACCACCTTATGGTCAGTCTTTAGGAAGATGACATTGTCGGCGGCCAGGGCGGATGCGGCGGCAGGGCTCTCGGCAGCAGTAACCAGGCCAATGGAATCGGCAAGGTTGGCCGCGGAAGGCTCTCCCACATAGCCATCGCTCAAGCGCTCAGCCGCTTTCAGCAGTTCATACTGGCGCTTCACCTTGTCGGCCGCACGCATCACATCGGCCATACCAAATGGCTTGAGCAGGTAATCGACGGCATTCACCTTGTAGCCATCAATGGCATACTCATGGTAAGCGGTGGTAAACACCACCAAAGGCGGGTGGCTGAGCGACCTCACAAAGTCGAGGCCGTTGAGGTCGGGCATATTGATATCGATGAAGAACACGTCGGTGGGCTCCGTCTCCATGAGTCGGGCGGCTTCGAGGGCGCTACGGCAGCACCCCACCATCTCAAAGTAGGGCACCTTCTCCAAGTAGGCATTCAACTGGCGAAGGGCCAGCGGCTCATCGTCGATGGCCATGCATCTTATCTTCATTGTCATTGTAGGATATTGTTATCTGGGGTTGATGTTCCGAGGGTATAAGGCGGCAGCTGTAGCCACACGCGGTATTCAGCGGCGTCGCTCTGTATGCTGAGTCGGCAGGTATCGCCATAAAGTAGCCTCAATCGCTTCGTGGCGTTGCGCAGCCCCACCCCACCGGGTTTGTCGTCTACCGTTGATTTCATGCTGTTGCGACAACTGAAGCAGACGCCTCCGTCGTCGGAGGGTTCCACCTTCACCTCGATAAACGACGGGTGCTCATAGCTGACACCATGCTTGAAGGCGTTTTCCACAAAGGTGATGAGCAGCAATGGCGGAATCATCACCTTGGGCAACTGGCGTGGCAGGTCCACATCGATTTGCACATCGTTGGCATAGCGAATGCACATCAGGTCCACATAGTGGCCGATGAAGTCGACCTCGCGCTGCAGAGGCACCAGCGATTTGTCGCCCTCGTAAAGCAGATAGCGCATCAGTTGCGACAGCACCTCAATGGTATGCTTGGCCTCTTCGGGGTCTATGTCGACCAAGGCATGGATGTTGTTGAGCGTGTTCATGAAGAAATGGGGACTCACCTGATACTTCAGATACTCCAACTGCTGTTGCAGGTTCTCGCTTTCGAGCGCCTTCATGCGCTTACGAACACCTGCCGATCGGTAGAAATACTTCGTGGCGACGTTCAATCCCAAGAGCAGCACCATGACGATAAAGCTCACCGTTTCGCGTTCACCGAAGATAAACGGGGGACCCAAGCGACGCGGATGGGGACCGCGCATGGGGCGTCGCGGATACTGGGGGCCTTCCATAGGATGGCCTTTCTCGGTGGTGCCCACCTTGTCGGTCCATCCCCGACACTCCTCGTCCATGTGCCGTTCCACACCGGACTGGTGGGGATGGATGGGGCGCGTGGAGCAGAGATACAACTCGAAGCCCGCCAATCCCACCACCACGATGATGCCGTAAAGCCATTTACGCCCACCGTAGACAAGCAGGGGCGCTATCAGGAAGTTGTGGATGGCGAAGTAAACAGCAAACATCGACAACACCCGCCACGACATACGCACGCCAAACCAGTCGTAGGTTGACTGGTGCAAGGCCGCATTTTGCGCATACATCGACAGTAAGGGCGCTATGAACAATAGCGTCCACAGGGCGGCATAGACAAGGAGCTCGGTCTTCTTCTGCCCGTTGCGGATGGAGTTAATGAGTTTCACTCTACTATTAACGTTTAAGGATTCAACTTTAGTATATATACGTTGCAGGTTCTTTCGAGGGTTGGGCTCACGCCCATTCGTATGGACGGGTTCACGGCGGTTGGATTGAAAATGGGAAAAACCCATTGGCTTTCGACGTTCTCACAACGCCCGCTGCCGGGTTTTTCCCTATCGATTCTATGAAAAGCAGTCTGTTTTTTATTGATCGCTAAATTAGTGGGGGATTACTAATTATGAGTAGCACTGCTTGGGTATTTATGATGTTTATGAGAGTTCTGTTTGTTCTAATAGGGTGATCTATCTTGTACGGGGCTTGTCAGTGCCATCCGCCTTGCGAGCCTGTGAGCCTTGCCGTGACGGTGGACGGCGACGATCCGCTCGTGAGGGTGCAACTGCTTCCCGACGCCAGCCCTACCATGGCTTGCTCCACCGCTTGGCCTTTCCACAGGGGGAATGTGTGGACAAGGCCTGGGTGGCGCTTGTGTCTGCGTTTGTTGGCAAAGAT
>ERZ1031954.673-NODE-673-length-14211-cov-5.194193_pt1 | contig 14211 bp, 6 predicted proteins | sample MGYA00516701_ERZ1031954 | MGnify/ENA primary metagenome ERZ1031954 (study PRJEB33719, sample SAMN04261284) | wastewater metagenome | biome: rural village; feature: human; material: feces | host: Homo sapiens | place: El Salvador | collected 2013-01-07 ...
TGCTATTAAAAAATCAACATATAGACATTGATCCTGTAGATTTTGATTCGGAGCAGGTACTAAAACGTGCTGGTTACAGAGTTATTTCTTCTACAGATTTCAATATTAACGACATTAAATAGGAACAATATATGCTACCACTACAACAAGCCCGCGAGGTACGCGACTCGGTCATCGAGTATATCAAAGCTACGTTCCGCTTTAAGGAAAAGGACGTGAGCGATGCGTTCTATCGCTTCATAGAAGATAAGCAAGAAGGCCTGTTTAAGGGTCCCTATATATCGCTGAAGACACCTTTCATCTCAGCGACAGCAGAAGAAAGCGCAGATATTCCCTTGGATATTGCGCCCAATTTCGCTCCCTACAAACATCAGTTGCAGGCATTTAAGCAGTTGACGATGAAGGATGGCCATCAGCCTGAACCTACCTTGTTGACCACTGGTACCGGTTCAGGTAAGACGGAGTGTTTCCTTTATCCTATACTCGACTATTGCTACCATTGCAATCAGTTTGAGCATCAGCCAGGTGTGAAAGTCATCATCATGTACCCCATGAATGCTTTGGCCAGCGACCAAGCCAAGCGTTTAGCTGAAACCATTTGGGAAGATGAACGATTGCGCGGTAAGGTTACTGCAGGCTTGTTTGTGGGTGAAGGTGTTAAAGTGAAGGATTATCCTCGCGATATGGGGCCTGATCATATCATCGAAAATCGTGATGCGATACTCGATACCGTGCCCGACATCTTGCTGACCAACTTCAAAATGTTGGATTATGGCTTAATGCGTCAACGCTTCATGTCGCTTTGGCGAGGCAATATCGATTCCGACAACAAAGCTTTGCGTTTCATCGTATTGGATGAGTTGCATACCTATGATGGCGCACAAGGCACAGATGTGGCCAATCTGCTTAGACGACTGAAGTTGAAGCTTTCGTTGCCTAAGCATAGCTTGTGCCCTATCGGCACTTCGGCTACTATCGGCAATGGTGCTGATAGTAAAGCGCGCTTGTGTGAATATGCCACTAATGTGTTTGGTGAGACATTTAGTGAACAGCATGTCATTGAAGAGCACCGCATTCCTGTGGATGAATATGTAGAAGCTACAACTGTTGGGCTCCCTGATGGACGATTGCTGAAGGATTGTACTTTTAGCAATACCGATACCGTGGCATCTTATCTCAAACGCCTATGTAAGATATGGCTTAAAAAAAGTGATGCCTCACCCGTCGAAGCTGGTGTGATATTACGCAGAATGGGCATCGTTGGCGATTTGCTTCATGCTTTGGAAGATGGCGTACATACATTGGAAGAACTGCAAAATCGTTTGGAAGACAATACGGATTTCCGTCGATTGCGTCAGCAATATTCCGATAAAACTTGTCAGACTGCTATTGAAAATTTGTTGGCGCTCATTGCCTATGCCAAGCGCCCGATGGAAAATGGGAAGTTGATACCAACATTATATTTGCAGGTACAGCTTTGGCAAAGAGAACTAAGTGGCATTCTGCGCTATGTACAGAAGGAACCAGAATTCACATGGCGTGGTAGCATCAAAAACGATGAAGACCGTGTGGCTTTACCTATGTACTTCTGTCGTGATTGTGGTGCCAGTGGATGGCTGAGCCGTCGATTGGCTACGGACGATCGTTACTGTTCGGACGTAAAGACTATCAACACTTCCTTTATGAACCGTGATAAAGAAGTGGTACTGCTCAATATAGAGTCGAAGCGCCATGAAGCGGTTGAAGAATATCTATCAGAAGGGAGCCTCAATGTGACTCACTATGTAAAGATAAAAGACCTTACAGAAGCGAGTAGCAGCGATGAGGGTACCATCCGTTTGCGCGTTTGCAGTAAAACGGGCACGAATAAAAATGGCAACCAAAAATTTGCACGCACCTGTCCAGAATGTAATGGTAATGATACAATCTGTGAAATTGGTGGGCGCACCTCAACACTTTCGAGTGTGGCCATCAGTCAGGTTCTATCCAGTGATTTCGATCATGCCGAAGCTGCAGACCGTAAAATCTTGATGTTTACCAATAGTGTGCAAGATGCTGCGCATCAAGCTGGGTTCTACGAGGCACGAACTTTCCGATTCTTGTTCCGTCAGTCTATGCAGAAGTATATCAATACTTTGGATGGTCCCATTAACTTGGTAGAACTTCAAAAAGGATTTAAAGCATATTGGCACGCACAACTCTCTGAGGAAGAATACTATCATCGTTTTCTCCCTGCCGATTTGGCATCTCATATTGACCTCAACTGCAACTATCGTGAAGGTGATGGCTTTATGTCTAACTTCAAGAAAGAGTTTGAAACTCGTGTAGATTGGGAAATAACCAGTGAGTTTGGTTTGACAGCTCAACTCGGTCGCACACTCGAAAAGACCGGTGCTTCAGCTTCATTCTTTAAATCGGAAAAGATTGAAGAGGTATATAGTGCAATGGTGGATTGGATGAACAGCAACAACATGGAGCAGGTGGCCGATAGAGAACAAGACTTCTGCCATTTCGTATACGGCATTTTGCAGCGTATGCGCACTCATGGTGCGGTTGACCATCCTTATCTGGCTAAATACAGAGAGGAAGCGCTGACACAATGGGCCTTGAACTGGAATAAAGACGGCAGACATTTCCTTAATAAACACCTAGGAGGAAGTATGCAGTTCCCTAAATTGGTCGGCGCTTGGTTTACAGATAAAAATGCTGATATGCTTGATATGACCGTGCTACGCCGTGAAGGCAAGCAGAATTGGTATAGCTTGTATTTCTTCAAACAATTCAACGATATAGGGATAAGCAACAATATGGGACTCTTTAATGAGTTTATGCGTAAACTGCTTGACACCATGGTAGAAGTTGGCTTGCTGAACAAACAACCTCAAGGCGGTGGTAACTATGCCATCTGCCCTGCCCAAATATGGATTAGTAACAAGGTAAAACATATTCAGTGCGACAGTTGCCAATCCAGATTATGTGTGGCTAGTGATGATGAATTGGCCGAAGGTACCAACTGCTTGGATTACAAGTGTCGTGGCACCTATTCAGAGGAAACACGACCAGAGCTGAACTACTACCAACAGGTGTATAACCGCAATATTTCCCCTCGTGTTTATGCTAATGAGCATACTGGCTTATTGGAAAGAAACAAGCGAGAGAAGCTTGAAATAGATTTCAAGAAGCATCCTACGCCAAGTTCTACCAATGTGCTAGTGGCCACTTCTACCTTGGAAATGGGTATTGATATTGGTGATTTGAATGTGATGGGCAATGCGAATGTTCCACCCAAACCTAGCAATTTTTTACAGCGTGTAGGTCGAGCCGGACGTAAGGAAGGCTCAGCCTTGGTGCTCAACTATGCTCATGCCGGTGAGCCTCATGATATGTATTATTATACCTACCCTGCGGAAATGATGCAGGGAGAAGTAACTACGCCAGGCTGCTTCTTAGAGGCAAAAGACATACTTCGCCGTCATTTTTTGGCGTATTGTATAGACACTTGGACGAGTAGCGATGTGCAAAATATGTTGCCGGCACGCATTGCTGACTTGAAGTTGACGCAAGAAGATGTATTCAATCAAGAAGGCTTTATAGTTAACCGACTGATAACGTTTATAAAGAGTAACAAAGCCACACTTGAATCTGAATTTAGATCTGTTTACGAAGAACGTACGCAAGAGGCGTTGTCACGCTTGTTTGAGACTCTAAACGATGGTACATTTTACAATCATATTATCAGCGAGTTTAGTACATTGCAAGCAAGATTATTCCACTTGGGTAAAGAACTTGACCAATACAAAGAACAGGAAAGTCGTATTCAAGCGAATGACCCCATGCTTGCACAAATCAAAAATCTGATTAAAGCTACAAAGAAACAGTATGCTCAGATTGTGGGTGAGAAAGTGATTGAATATATGACCAATGTGGGGTTATTGCCGAACTACGCTTTCCCTGAGACAGGTGTTAAGCTACAAGCCAGTGTTTACGCATCGCATGAGAAGGAAGACAATGAACACAACAAGATGGAACCTAAATCTTTTGAACTGATGCGTTCTGCTTCGCAAGGTATTAAAGAGTTGGCTCCGGGTAATAACTTCTACACACAGAAATTCAAGCTGAATATCAGTGGAATTTCTACTTTCGATTGGAAAGATGCATTGACAGAAATGCGTTTCTGCTCAAAATGCGATTGTATAGCACTAAAGGGTGAGTCGGGCTATGATTCTGCTGCTTGTCCAAAGTGTAATGACCCATCGTGGGGAGTAAATAAGCACCAACTGTTGAAGTTTACTAATTCACGAAGCATTATGCATAGTAATGATGCTGCCTTGGATGATTTCAGAGAAGATCGTGAATCAGAAAACTACATTATCAAGCGTCACTATATGTTTCATCACAATGGTGCAACTACCTCGTATGCCATGCGTAGTGTGGGGTTCGGTATTGAGTTCTGCAACAATATGGAGTTGTATGAAGTAAACTATGGGATGCAGATGCAATCAGGTGCAAAGCTAGAGGTGGACAATGATGCTACCGTACCTCAGAATGGTTTTGTAACCTGTAAATATTGCGGTAAATCAACCCATCTCATTGCTGGCATAAAACAGGCCGAAGACTTCCATTATCGATTCTGTAATCACAAGGGCACAAGCTTTGCTGATGATGTAAAGGGCGAGGTGTTCGAAACGCTTTACCTCTACCGCCATATGCAAACGGAAGCCATCAAGATATTGCTACCCGTACAAATTATGGATGCAAATGCTGCTATTGAGATGTTCAAGGCTGGGATTGAACTGGGATTGAAAGCATACTATAAATCATCGCCAGAGCACATACGCATTGACTCCTATAGTGAGATGAATATGGCAACGATGAACAAAGACCACTATCTTGTGATGTATGATACCATCCCCGGAGGTACGGGCTATTTGTCGAAACTATATGATACCGAAGAATTTACAACACTTTTGCAGTATGCCTATGACAAGATTCATGAATGTACTTGCCAATGGGAAGGCAAAGATGGTTGTTACCATTGCATCCTCACCTACGGCAACCAATATAAACGCGATTCATTTAGCCGAGAATATGCGGATAGTCTCTTTGAACAGTTGATTAGTCATGCCAAATCGTGGGAAGCCCTTCCTGGATCAGTAGGCACTATCTCACAGTCTGGTGTAGCAGAAGATAGCGAATTGGAATTGAAATTCGTCAATGCTCTAAAGGTCATCGCTAGAAATAACAACTGGGAATTTGAAAAGATTCCGGATGTAAATACTTATCGTTATGAGCTTCGTCTCATTGATGAAGCGAACGATACTGACATCAAGTATTACATCATTCCTCAGTTTGCCCTTGGAGGACCTTATGGCGTTCGCCATTATACAGTGGCAGACTTCCAAATTATTTGTATGTCGGCAAAAATTGAAGGTCAAGACATTGCACAGCCAGAAAAAATGCCCATGTGGGCCATTTTCCTCGATGGATATAGTTATCATGCCAAAGCGCCTAACATACGATTCTATGGTGACATAGAAAAGAGAGACGGCATCCGTGCATCAACCACGCATAACCTATATTCATGGACGATGACGTGGGAAGATATTCAATTGTTTGAGAGTGGACAGGATGATAGCCTTGGGCTTAATTCCGTAACGCGACTTATTGAGCTGTTGAAAAATCCTCAACGAGGCCATATCACGGAGATGGCATTTGGATGTATTGCTGATGCTGACGGATTTATGGCACACGGTGGTTCTTTGTACAATGGAAGTATAACGATTGATGATAGTGGCTATGATTTATTAACGGACAACTCAACCGATGAGGAAGTAGCTGCTGCATTACAAGATGGCATTCACTATGAATGGAATCTGCAGTCACGCTTACTCTCAATTGATAACGATGAGTGGACTGGTTTCTGGCGACGATACAATCTACTTCAGTTCTTCCCAAACAAAACCAATGTTGTCGTTTCTACTGCTACTTCTACAGAAGAGGTCGTGGATCGTGATGAAGTAAAGATGTATTATCCCGGTCTTGAGGACATCGTTGACCAGTTATTAGATCACAATATTTCCTTTAGCCATGAAGGAGACGTTGATTTAACAGACAATGACGGAATTGTGATTGCAAGCGCTCAGATGATTCTTAGTGAATTGAAAATCGCTATCGATCCGGTTGACGAACAATCTAGTGAAACATTCATCAGTTGTGGTTATCATGTAATAGCTGCTTCTGACTTCAATATTAACAACATAATAAATTCATAATATGAGACTATTTCTTTCAGACACATTCTATGAAGCGGTACTTTCACTGCCGAAGAAGATTCAAAGTAAAGTGATAGCATTCCAAAAGAAGTTCCGTGAGAACAACGCTGCTAACGGCATTCATCTGGAACCTATTGCACAGTTTAAGGACAATGCTTTACGCTCAGCTCGTGTGGACGATAATTATCGTGCCATCATCGGTGTACTGGGTGATGATGCCTACCATTTGCTTTATGTAGGTACACACGAAGATGCCTATAACTGGGGTATGAGAAAACGTTTTGCTTGGAATGAGCATACGCAATCATGTCAGCTGATTACAGTAACAGAATCTGAAGAAGTCGTATCAAAGGTTACTTCTGATAAAACCGAAAACGCTTTCTTTAAGGATGTGACTGACGATAAACTCCTGGCCATAGGCGTGCCTCAAGAGCTGTTGGGCAAAGTAAGAGCCATTCAGACTCTCGATGATTTGGATCCATTGGATGACATGTTGCCGAATGATGCCTATGAGAACATTTTCAATCTGATGGATGGTGAGAATATCGATGACATCATTGCAGATATTGAATCTGGACGTGCCAAAGCTAATGAGGATGAATTGCTTAGTGACAACAATAAACGCCGGTTTGTGGAACTGACCGATGACGATGAATTACAACGCATCATAGATAAAGATATGGATGTTTGGCAACTATTCCTTCATCCTTCACAACGCAAATTGGTCAATGCTGATTATAAGGGAACGATGAAGGTAAGTGGTGGTGCTGGTACAGGTAAGACTGTGGCAGCTCTACACCGCATGAAATACCTTACCTCTAACCCCAATGCCAATGTGCTGTTCACTACTTATACACGCACGCTCAAGGAAAACCTGGAAGGTCTGGTTCAGAAGATGGAAATAAATCGTAGTCGATATGTCTTGAACAATATCGATCAGGTTTTGATTGAATGCGCTCGCCAATACCATATTAAAGAAGGCTTTAAAATTCTGGATTACTCTGGAGACGAGGAGTCTCTGAAGCTATGGCGAGAGGTCCTTGAAACAGAAGTTACTGAGTTTGATGAACATTTCCTATATGATGAATACAGTGATGTAATAGTCTATTTTGGAAATGCAGACGCACGTAGTTACATGATGCAGCAACGTGTTGGCCGTACCAAGGCTTTAAGCCGCAAACAGCGCATTGAGATATGGAAGCTTGTTGAAAAATATGTGGAATTGAAGCAGGAACGTAAATATGTTGATCGATTAGAGTTGTTCAATGAGACCACCAACTATCTCAACGAACACAATGTTCGTCCTTTCACTAATGTAATTGCTGACGAGTTTCAGGATTTTTCTAATCCAGAACTGAAGTTTTTACGTGCGCTGGTTGCGGAAGGGCGTAATGATTTGTTCTTAACAGGTGATCCGATGCAACGTATTTATAGTGGACGCAAAATCAATTTTAGTGCTGCTGGCATTAATGTACGTGGAGTTCGCAGCCGCCGGTTGAAAATCAACTATCGTACTACCGAACCAATCAAGCGTGTAGCTGTATCAATCATTAAAGGTCAAACATACGATGATATGGATGGTGGTACCGAATCAACAAAAGGCTACGTGTCTTTAATTCATGGTGGAGAAAAGCCACAATACGTTATGGTGTCCAATGCTACAGAGGAAGTTATCCAAGTGGCCGAATGGATTGAAGCATGTAAAAACGCTGGTATCTCTTTAAAGGACATTTGTATTGCTGCCCCCAGTATGGGGTTGATGAAAGAGTTACAAACTCGTCTTCATACTGATGGTACTGCTTATAAAGTGCTTAAAGGTATCAGCAAGCAAGGTGCAAGTGATGGCGTCTCTTTGTGTACTTTCCATTCCCTCAAAGGTCTTGAATTTAAGGCAGTCATCTTGATGGGTGTAAATGAACGCAATGTTCCCTCGAAAGCCACTGAAGCATATCCATTTAATGGAATGGATACTTTGGAAAAGAAAGAGTACCTGTCAAGTAAGCGATCACTATTGTATGTGGCAATAACTCGTGCTAGAGGATTGGCTTACATGGTAGGATATGGTGAGCCTTGCGGACTTGTTGAAAATTTGATTGAATGAGTCCACTTTAAAAAGTCGGACGAAGTTAAATTATTAATGTTCACTATCTCTCGAAATAGTTCAGAAGCTATGCTGCGGTCTGGGGAAAAATACTTACCTTTATACCTGAAATGAGGGTCTATTCCCTCTGCTTGGAGATATGTTCCGGAAGACAAAGACACCAGAAACGAATCTTTTCGAGTCGCCCTCGAATTTGCTGCGCGGTCATGCTTTGAAGAAGTACGACGATCCTAAGGCGTGGCAGAACCAATTCTGCGAGCTGGTGACTAGAAATATCGACGAGGATGTGTTCAAACCTCTTTTCAAGGACGGCAACATGGACCGGAGCAACGCTTCCATCAGCCAGCTCGTTGCCATCATGGTCATGAAAGAAGGCAGCCGCAGCAGTGACGAGCAGATGTTCGAGGCAGTGGACTATGATCTTCTGGTGCGCAAGGCGCTCGGCCTTGTCAATCTGTCGGATCAGGCGCCTAGCCTTGACACCTATTACCTTCTGCGCCGTCGCATGGCATCCTACGAGGATGAGACGGGCATCAATCTTATTAAAGAATGGTCTTCTCTTATATTATCTGTTTTGACGATATTGGGAGGTCTTTGGGGGTACTTTAAACATGATAAAAAATTAAAGTCACAAGAGAAACATAATAAGACATCAGTATGAACGACAATGAGACACAGCAATATATCAAGTAATAGCAAAACATTAAAGTGTTGAAAAACGTATGACAGATAACAATAAACCTCACTTCGTCACCTCCAAAAATTTCCATGGAGATAACGAATACATAGAATGGCTACGAGAGATTAAAAGTCGCTATCAAGCGGTTCGCAGTCGTGTGGCATTACAAGCCAATTATGGAGCTTTGGAGTTCAATTGGCTCTTGGGGCGCGACATTGTACAAAAGCAAGCAGAGGCAAGATGGGGTTCGGGGGTTGTCAATCAACTTAGCCTTGACCTTAGAGAAGCCTATCCTGATGTGAAAGGTTTCTCGGCTCGTAACCTTTATTATATGAAAGGGTGGTATGAGTTTTATATGGCTGATAACAATCATAAGGAAATTTTGCACCAACTAGGTGCAAAATTACAAATGACAGAAAATCAGAACCCTATAAAATTGCACCAACTAGGTGCAGAATTTGTTTCCCTGGATAGAATCTCCTCTATTGTTGATGAAGGAGGCATGCTCCCAATCTTTGGGATCGTTCCTTGGAAGCATCACCTGCTGCTTACGTCAAAATGCAAATCCGTAGAAGAAGCGTTCTACTATATGGCACGCATAATAGACGAGGGGCTTAGCAAACGTGAATTGGAAGATGTTATAGACAATGGTGATTTTGGCAAGCAAGGAAAAGCCATAACTAACTTTACTTCTCAACTGCCCACATATCAAAGCCAACTTGCAGCAAGTGTATTGAAAGACCCATACAGGCTTGACTTTCTCATGTTGGAGAGGGGATATGACGAACGAGATTTAGAAAATGCGATAGCAAGAGATATAACTCGCTTTTTGCTTGAACTGGGTAATGGATTTACCTATGTCGGCAGACAGCCGGAACTTGTTGTTGGCACTGATGGCTATTTCCCGGACTTACTCTTCTACCATATACGACTTCGTTGCTATGTTGTCATCGAGTTGAAGGTGGTGGATTTCAAGCCTGAGTTTGCTGGAAAGTTGAACTTCTATGTGGCAGCGTGCAACAAACTGTTGCGTCAACCTGGAGACAATCCAACTATCGGACTTCTTCTATGCAAGTCGAAAGACCAAACGAAGGTAGAATGGGCTTTTGACAGCATACAGAATCCCATGGGCGTGGCCACTTATGAAGGCATCAAAATCAAGGACAAGCTGCCTTCTGTTGAAGAGTTGACCAAACGACTTGACATGGTGGAGCAAGAACTCCGAGAATACCAGGAACGTGATAGGAAGGATAATGGTGAAGAACAGGTAGAGGAATCAAAAGCCGAAGAATAGTTTTCCTATTTGCCTATATTTCCCTACTTTTACCTATCATCATAAGCATCCATATTTGTACCATACGAATATAACTTGTTGATACTCAGTGGTGATAATCTTCGAGGAGGTGAAGTAATGCCGAAAGGTAAACACATAATAAACAATAAGCAAAAGCGTGCAGCTCAATGAGTTGCACGCTTTTTGCGTTTATGGGGTTCTTGTTTCTTATGCCTTTCTTATGCCTTTGTTATGCGCTTGTTATGCGCTTGTTATGCGCTTGTTTATCGCTTATTTGCAGCACATTTGCAACATAACAAAAAAGTAGATAAGGAGAAATACCGAAAAAACAACACATAACCTGCACGATTCCATGTGACTCCAGTTTAGCCCACATCCAGCGACTGTCGGCCATGGGTAAAGATCGTCGTTTGGGCTCCGTCGCACGCTCAACGAGAACCGCTCACCTGTTTAGCCCACATCCAGCGACTGTCGGCCATGGGTAAAGATCGTCGTTGGGGTAGGCTGCAGCCCCATGACATCTTCTAAGGGCATGTGTCGTGTGTCGATTTTCACATGTTTTCCTTTGGTTGTTCGGGTATAAATACATACCTTTGCATTGGCTTTGCAACATGTTGTTTATCAGTGGTTATAACTATTATTGCAGCCACTTGGAAGAGCCGGCAACATGTATCATTCTTAACTTTACGACATGATTACCCGATGCTATCTTGAAATAACCAATATTTGTAATCTCAACTGCGTGTTTTGCCCGAAGACGACGCGGGCGAAGCACACCCTGACGATCGATGAATTCGATACACTAACCACACGACTCATGGGCGAGGTTCGGTTTCTCTATTTCCACCTCATGGGCGAGCCTTTTCTTCACCCCTTATTGCCGCAGTTCATACTGATGGCGCGACAGAAGGGCTTCGTTCCGGTGCTTACCACCAACGGCACCTTGCTCTCGCAACGCACCGACCTGCTCGATGCGCTTCCCCATAAGTTGCAGATATCGCTCCATTCGCACGAGGGTAACGGCAAAGACCATCTCGACCAATACATCGATGAGGTGATGGTGTTTGCCAAGGAGGCCGCCCGGCGCGGGTGTGTCGTGGTGCTGCGCCTGTGGAACGAGGGCGGCCACAACCTCATGAACGAGGCCATCCGCGACCGTATAGCGCTCCATCAGCCACGCCCTTGGGTATCGAGATACGACGGTTGGAAGCTTGGCGACAACCTGTTTCTTGAGAACGACAACATGTTCGAATGGCCCGACCTCGATCACGACGTGTATGCCGAGGAGGAAGTGTTCTGCTATGCCTTGCGCAATCAGGTTGGTGTGCTGGTCGACGGCACGGTGGTGCCTTGCTGCTTAGACCACAATGGCGACATGAACTTGGGCAACCTGTTTGAGCATAGTTTGGAGCCAATTCTCCAATCGCCACGCGCCCAAGCCATCTACGAGGGTTTTACCCATCATTCCGCTGCCGAGCCTTTGTGTCAGCGTTGTGGCTATTCGGCCGTATCGAAGCGATTCAGAAAGTGAAAAACCTTCATGTTTTTCGAGGCAACTCGGGTGGAATTAGCACTTTTTTATTATTTTTGCACCGTGGCACATAACGCCATGGGGTTTTTATGTTGATATTTCTATATGATCTGGTAACCGTTTACATCATTCCCGGAATGATGCTTGCATTTGGTATATGCCTACTCTTCCTTTCCATTCCCGACAAGGAAGGGCTTAAGAATTATGTGTTTGCGCGCAAGGTGATGGGCGTCACGTTCCTTGTTTATTGTGTGGCGCTTATCTGCGAGGCGGTGACGCGCGAGCCTCTTGTGGGCGACTTGCTCAATAGCATGATCGTCATAGCCATTGGCATTACGCAAGCCTTTCTGTTCACCTATTCGCTCATAGCGTTGCTCGACATAGGCTTCTTCACCAAGGCCACGGCGTGTCGCGAGACCTTGGTCATAGCCATCACCACAGTGGCGGCGTTTGCCCTGTTCTTTCTCTTCCCACAGAGCAGCAGGGCGCTCATCTTCTATGGCTTTTCGCTTTGGTACATGTTGCTCATGGCGCGTTATGTGGCGCTTTTCCGTCGCTATTACAAACGCTACCTGCAGCTGATGGACAACTATTTCTCCGACGATGAGCGCCAGCGCCTTCATTGGGTTCCCGTGGCTTTCTATAGCGCCTTTGGCGTAGGCGTCATCGCCCTGTTGTTTGCCTTGTTGATCACTCCGTTCACGCAGTTGCTGTTCATGCTCGTCACAACGGTCTATTATTCGGTGTTTGCCATACGCTTCATCAATTATGTGGATATCTTCCCTAAGATCAAGGAGCCTTTGCGAGATACCGTTTGCGAAGCGACCGAGCCCGTAGAGGTGCCTACCGACCCTTCCTCCGACATGATGGTTGTACCGACCGACGACGACCTGCTACTCATGCAAGAGATCGAACGGTTGATGCAGGAGCAAGCCCTCTTCAAAGCGACCGACCTCTCGATAGCCAACCTTGCGGCCTTATGCGGCAAGAGCCATCGTGTGGTGTCGATGGCCATCAACCATTGTCAGGGTGTCAACTTCAAGACCTACATCAACGAGTATCGCGTGGCTGAAGCCACAAGGCTCATTGAGGCGGGATGGCTCAAGCACCACACGCTCGACGCCCTTGCCTTGGAGACTGGGTTTGCCGGAAGGGTGAATCTCTATCGTGCGTTCAAGCGCAAGATGGGCGTGTCGCCAACCGATTGGGAGGCGAAGGCGAGGACCTGAAAACCCGATGGAATGGCGGTTTTTGGTTACACTTTACGCATTGTGTAACCACCATAACGCTTTTTTTCGCTTAAGATTTCTTTGTATTCGTTTAAATTTGCAAAGGGTTGAACCAGCGTTGCGCTGCAAGTTGGTTGCCCCCATTGCATCAGATAATCCTAACGAAACAAATTCATCTAAGCGATTATGAAAGAAAACCATTACTCACAACCCAACTTCTCACCGCCTCAGGTGGTGAGGGGCAAGCAATGTCAGAGCACGCCGCCTTGGCGGCGTAGGCTTTTGACGTTCCTCCTGTTGGTCATGGCCTTGGCCGTGCCGCGGCAGGCGTATGCCGGAGCAAAATTCGGCACAAATTATGGTAGCAATTCACGCTACAACTCACGCATCAGCCACCATCCCACGGTGGACGAGCCATGGATCACCGTCTATTTCTGGTTCTACGACCGGGTTGGCGGCGACGGCTATTTCCTTCACAACGAAACAGAGCTGGGCCACAAAGGTCCCGCCGTTTATGTAGATGGCAAATACATTTGCTCACCAGACTGGCATTTGGCATGGCCCTCAGGCAATGGCAATGCCTCTGGACTGGAAGACCAGCGCGAAGTCAACGGATGGTGGAGGCACAACTACACCAATAATGTTGACGGCGTGAACTACACCGTAAGCTTCTGGGACCCACGAAGAGAGCATGATCAGTACTGGGTGGAGATGGTCATCAACATGGACAAGATGGCTGTGGCTACCGAGCACGACATCACGATTCGCGGTTGGTGGAAGCTCAACGGCGACGATTCCAATCCACGCGGAAGCATCACGCTTGAGGAACGCACGTTCCGAACCCAAGCCATCAGGAACATATTTTCGGACAGCCCAAGCTACGAACGTACCTATGGCTCGTTGAAGGTGAAGGGGAGTTACATCAACCCGAGCTACGGTCCAACCACCGTGGCTATGACTACCGACCGTTCGTATTACAAAGACTACGGCAACGGCAAGCGCTACTTCGACCCTTCCACAATGAACAAGGCGGTTTACAAGACCTACAGCAAGGGCGCATCCTCCTATAATGGGTTGACGCTTTCGTATAATGAGAAAGGCGGGG
>ERZ1031954.681-NODE-681-length-14121-cov-5.963529_pt1 | contig 14121 bp, 10 predicted proteins | sample MGYA00516701_ERZ1031954 | MGnify/ENA primary metagenome ERZ1031954 (study PRJEB33719, sample SAMN04261284) | wastewater metagenome | biome: rural village; feature: human; material: feces | host: Homo sapiens | place: El Salvador | collected 2013-01-07 ...
TGCGCCAACCGCTTGAGGATCGGCAGATCACCATCAGTAGGGCCAAGTACACGGTAACCTTCCCTTGCTCGTTCATGTTTGTGGCTTCGATGAATCCCTGCCCGTGTGGATACTATGGCGATCCTACGCATCATTGTGTTTGCACACCCGGCCAGATACAGAAGTACCTCAATAAGATCAGTGGTCCCATGATGGATCGCATCGATATCCAGTGCGAGATCTCCGCTTTGCCGTTCAAGGAGCTGTCGAAGGCTGCTCCCGGTGAGCCGTCGGCGAAGATTCGTGAGCGCGTTATCGCCGCTCGAGCCCTCCAGACCGCCCGCTTCAAGGATGTGCCGGGCGTGCATTGCAACGCGCAGATGACCGAACGCATGATCCACCAGTATGCTGAGCCCGATGAGCAGGGGCTCGACCTTATGCGCCTGGCCATGGAGCGATTGTCGCTCTCTGCCCGTGCCTACTCGCGCATCTTGAAGGTGGCCCGCACCATTGCCGACCTCGCCGCCTCGCCCACCGTCCGTCCCGAACATATCTCTGAGGCCATCACGTACCGCCAACTCGACCGAAGCGATTGGGCTGAGAGAGGCATGTAGGCTGGCTGATCATGCCTCAATGGTTTCTTTATGGGAAGGCCATGAGTCTTCTTGAATAGTTAAAATACTAACACAAATAGTTATGAATACTGATAATAACGCTATAGAAATCTATCGTTCGCAGGACGGAAGTGTTCAACTGAATGTTAGGTTAGATAACGACATGGTGTGGCTGAACCGACATCAGATGGCTGAATTGTTTGGCCGTGATTATAAAACAATTTCGAAGCATATTAACAATGCGTTACGCGAAGAATTGGCGGGAGAGCCGGTTGTCGCAAAATTTGCGACAACCAAGAATTATGGTAGGATAGAGGGAATAACACAAGAACAGATGGTTGAGCATTTCAGTTTAGAGATGATTACTTCTGTTGGGTATCGTGTGAAAAGTAAACAGGGCGTCGCATTCAGAAAGTGGGCTAACGCAATTTTGAAGCAATACATCATTAAGGGGTATGCCATTAACCAGCAGATAAAGCTCGACCGTTACAAAGAGCTGAAGGATGTGGTGCGTTTGATGTCGCGTGCCATTGGGTTGCAAGAGGAGGTTAGCAACGAGGATTATGGCGGGTTGTTCAATGTCATTAGCGATTATGTGTATGCCCTCGACACGCTCGACCATTATGACTACCAGTCGCTTGCCATTCAGAAGACTACATCCGACGCCTCTTTCCATGCCACTTACGACAATGCGATGGAGGCCATCAATGCTTTGAAGGTTAAGTTTGGTGGAAGCCAATGGTTTGCAAACGAGAAAGACGAGTCGTTCAAGAGTAGTATCGGACAGATTTATCAAACGTTTGATGGGCAGGAACTTTACCCTTCCGTAGAGGAGAAGGCGGCCATGCTGCTTTATCTCGTGGTGAAGAACCATTCGTTCAGCGACGGAAACAAGCGCATTGCGGCCATGCTCTTCCTGTGGTTTCTCAACAACAACCATGTGCTCTATGCCGAAGATGGTCACAAACGCATTGCCGACAACACGCTTGTGGCCCTCACTTTGATGATCGCAGAGAGCCGAACGGAGGAGAAGGACGTCATGGTGAAGGTGGTGGTGAACCTAATCAACAAAGACAACCAATAGGCGTGGACCTTGAAGTGGTAGTATAGATAATCATCATAGCATAGGTAAATGATTTCAAAACAGCGCATAAGCCATTTCTTGCAATCGTTAGGCGGCATTCTGATGCGGCCTATTGGGGAGAGCTTGGCTTTCTTCATCTCTATGTATTTGTTGGGAGTCGTATGTGTGTTGTTTGTCCCTTACGATAGCAGTCGGTTGGTTGGGGTGTTCCAACTCTTTGCCGACCTGTACCTGTTGTGCGCTTTTCTGCTCTTGGTTCCGCAGCGCTTTCGGCCCTTTACGAAAGGTGTGTTATATGCGTTGTTCTACGTTGTTGCCTTGATTGATGCCTTTTGCTATGCCCATCTTGGTACCGCTTTCTGTCCAACGTTTCTGCAACAGGTCATCTATACGAATCCACGCGAATGTTCGGAGTTCCTTTCGCTTATCACGTGGAGCGATCTGTGGTCGCCTTTCGGGTTGGTTCTGACGCTTCTTGGAGCCCACATCCTTTTAGCCATTTGGCCTCGGAAACCCAAATGTATGGGGTTGGCCCAGATGCGGAACCTATGCAAGCCCGTCTGTGCCGTTCCCGTATGTTGCCTTTTCTTTGTAGGATTTTTTGCCACAATCGATAGTCGCGAGTATGTCTTTTATCGTGTAATATGTGGTCTCGACGAACTGAACGTGCAGCGAATGAAGGACTTTGAGCCCAAGACGAAATACTATCTGCCCATCTATCGCTTGGCTTATTCGGTTTCGGAGAATATCCAGCAAGCTGCCATCTGTCGCGATCTTGCGAAGTCGTTGGACAAAGCGGTGGTGACGTCGCGCCTTTCTTCCGGGCCCCATATTGTCCTTATTATTGGTGAGAGTTGCAATAAGCGACATTCCTCGTTGTATGGTTATGACAAGTTGACTACGCCTTGTCAGCAGCGAATGTGTGATACCGGACGACTGGCGGTATTCTCCGACGTGGTTAGTCCGTGGAATGTTACATGTGAAGCCTTCCAATCGATCATGACCACCCATTGCATAGGCATGGACGGCACGTGGGCGTCGCAGCCCTTGTTCCCGCACCTGTTTCGTCTGGCAGGCTATCATACGGAGTTCTTCAGTAATCAATATTTGGCCAATACCGTAGGTTTTAGCGCGTTTAAGGAGGAGATCTTTATGAGCAACGCGCGCTTTAGCCATGCCATGTTTGATGTTCGCAACGATTCGCTCCATCGCTTCGACGATGGGTTGATTGACGATTATCGTGCTCTGACGGGTAAGTCGAACAAGCCAAAACTGAGTGTTTTTCATTTCTTAGGGCTCCATTTCGATTTTAGTCAGCGGTATCCGGCCTCACGGGTCGTGTTTGCGGAAACCGATTATAGCCGCAAGGACTTAAGCGCCGAACATCTTAAGCTCTTGGCAGATTACGACAACGCCTATCGTTACAACGACTCTATCATAGGCGAGATCGTAAAGATGGTTGATCAGGAGGAGGCGATTGTAGTGTTTCTTTCTGACCATGGCGAGCGCATTTTCGATGACAACACACAGGAATGGGGCCGTACCTTGGAGTGGAGTGCGGCCAATATACGTCAGCAATACGATATCCCGTTTTGGATTTATGTCACCGAGAGGTACAAGTCGTGCCATCCCCGGATGTGGCATGACATACAAGACGCTCGGCGCCGACCCTTCATAACCGACGCGGTTTCGCACGTGTTGTTGCATTTGGCAGGCATTCAAACGCCATGGTATTCGCCCGTTCATGATGTGTTGAGCCGCAAATACAATCCGCAAAGACCACGAATCCTCAATAGGGAACGAAAATATGCTTATTGACAAGGGCGTCTTCGGTGGGAAGAAACCAGACGAACCGTCAATCTGTTAGGTTGGTTTTCCCCTTTGGCACACACCTTGTTGCCAATTGGTTAGTTTGTTTTTTCCCTTTGGAACACACCATGTTGTCAATCTGTTAGGTTGGTTTTTCCCTTTGTAATAGTCTCTGGCGTCCGTCGGTTTTAAGGGTTTGGGCTTTCGTGGGCCGCGTTTATGCGTCCTTGCGCTTTCCCCATGAAAGTTCCTTTTTTACAGCTGGAGCCCCCTGGGCTTGCCCATCGTTGCTTTTTGTCGCTTTTCCCGTTATGTGATCGCACCCAATGTTTTCTGCAATATCATTGTAACTCGCTTGTAACAAGGGTTTAACCGATTGGAACCAAATAGTCGTTGTTGGGTCGAGAAATGTGGAATTATGGAGGGCAACGTCGGAATATTTGTTGTTATTACCCTAATATTAAATAATTTTTTGTATCTTTGCGAATATTATCTCACTAAGACAGTCGCATGATAGAACGCTTGATAGATAATTTAAGCTATTCCTTAGATGGCATGTTTAGTTACATGACCCCAAGGCTGTGGATGCTTGGCGTTGTGTTACCATTCTTTTTGGCCATGTGCTTTACGGCCCTTGTTCACCCTTTGATCGTGAAAATGGCCGCCAGCCGCAATATGTTTGATGTTCCCGACAGCCGCAAACTGCAGTCGCGTCCGGTGCCTGTGATGGGCGGAATGGCCGTGTTCTTCGGTATCGTGGTGGGCGCGGGAGCCACCAGTGTGTTCTTCAACAGTTACGCCCTTTTCACCTGTATCATTACGCTCACGGTGATGATGTATGTCGGTATGGTCGACGATCTGCTGGGACTCAGCCCCACTCTCCGTCTCATCATTGAGATATGCTTGGTAGGTTTCATTGTTTACATGGACAAAACCAATATCAATGACATGCACGGGTTGTTTGGTATTGGCAAGCTACCCGTGTATCTCAGTCTGCCGTTGTGTGCCGTTTCGTGCGTGGGTATCATCAATTCCATCAACCTCATCGATGGTGTCGATGGTCTCTCGAGCGGCATCTGCATATTCGCTTGCTTATGTTTCGGCATTGTGTTTTGCTCATCTTATGATGGCACGATGGCCGTCATGGCCTCCCTGGCGGCAGGAGCGTTGGTGCCATTCTTCTTCCACAATGTGTTCGGATTGAAGAGCAAGATGTTTGTTGGCGACTCTGGCACATTGATGTTGGGCATGTTGATGAGCATCTTCTGCATGCGAATGATCGACAACACGTCGCTGGCGGCCTTGAACCACCCGCGCCTTGGCGTTGTGGCATTCTCGTTGAGTGTGCTCTCTGTGCCCGTCTTCGACACCTTGCGCGTTATGTTTGGTCGCATCTTCCGCGGCATATCGCCGTTCCATCCCGACCGAAGCCACCTTCACCACCTGTTCATTGAGTTGGGCTTCTCGCATATTGGCACTTCCGTTTCGGTCATTTCCCTCAATGCGTTCAACGTGTTTTGTTGGCTCCTTTGCTACCTCTTTGGCGGCGATGCCACTGAGCAGTTCATCGTTGTGGTCGTAGTTGGTCTGCTCAACACCATTGGCTTCTACTATTCCGTGCGTAAGATGAACCACCAACGCGCACCCTATCGTGCGCTCCGTTGGCTCGCCCGCAAGAGCCACACGGAAGTGGGGCGCCCCTTCATGACCATGCGCCGACTGATGGACTCAATCTAACTCGTGCGTGATCTTTGCGCTCAGTCGCTTTGGTTGCTGACCAAATGGTGGCTTATGCGCTCTCTTTGCGTTAAACTTGTATAATTTTTGGAGCCAGAGATTGACGATTGTTTGCTTTTTGTTCATTATTTATTACTTTAGCGGAATCAAACAATCGTCAATTCCTTTTGCCCTATGAAATGTGCTTTACGATACTTATTGACGGCGCTCCTCTTATGGATGCCGTTGTGTAGTGGCCTTCTTCGTGCCGACAATCTCGATGCGTTGGAGAACCGTCTGCGCCAAAACCAACAGATACAAGAGAAGGTTTACGTCCACACCGACAACACTTGTTACTTCATTGGCGACACCATCTGGTACAAAGCCTACGTGGTTCGCGCCGACAACCTGCACCCCACCGACATGAGCAAGATGCTCTATGTGGAACTGTTGGCCCCCGATGGCGTGGTGGTCGACCGCCAACGCGTGGTGGTAAGCGACAAAAACTACACCTGTGGACAGTTTGCCCTCAAAGACAGTCTGTACAGTGGTTACTACGAGATACGCGCTTACACCCGTTGGATGCTCAATTTCAACGTCAAGTTGCGTCCTTATACCCGCGACGATCGCGCCCTGTTCTACAATTATCAGATGGCCGCCGACTATTACCGCGATTGGGAAGACCTGTACAGTCGTGTGGTTCCCGTGTATAGCCGTCCCCGTGAGGCAGGCGACTATGATGGCAAATACATGTACGCCCGCCCCAAGCGTGAGGCTCCGTTTGTAAAGAAAGACAAGCTCCTCTGCAAGTTCTTCCCCGAGGGAGGCACGCTCGTCGAGGGTCTTAAGAGCCGAGTGGCGTTTGAGGTGACCGACCAAGACGGTCAGGCGCTTACCATTGGCGGCACGCTCGACGGCAAAACCAAGTTTAAGCCCACCCACATGGGGCGTGGCACGTTCTACTATACGCCTTCAGATAGTACACATGGGCGGGTGACGTTCCAATGGAAAGGCGACAAATACAACTTCCGATTACCCAAGGCCGAGGAAGCCGGCGCCGTGCTTCAACTGCAAAATCCCGACTTCGACGGTCACACCCAGAGTCCTACGTTCGCCTTGCGCAGCCGTGGTTGCGCACCAGCCGCCTACGCCGTGTTGTGCCGAGGCAAGTTGCTTCAGTTCCAACGCCTGCAGGGCTCCACTACTGTTACGCCCGATGTAAGCCAGTTGCCCACTGGCGTCAACGAGTTGATGATATTCGATGCGGAAGCCAACGTGCTTGCCGACCGTCTCTTCTTTGTGAACCATCACGACATGGGCACGCCGCTGCAGGTAAGCACCGATAAGCTCGACTATAAGCCTTACGAGCCCATCCAGCTCCATATTGCCGCCACCGATGGCACGTCGGGTATGCCCGTTTCCGTGTCTTTGCGCGACACTCGCACCGACGACTCGTCGTACGACGATGGTAACATGCTCACCGACCTGTTGCTTAGCAGCGACCTGAAGGGCTTCATTGCATCGCCCGCCTACTATTTTGCAGGCGACGACGCTGAGCGTCGGCAGGCCCTCGACGTGCTGATGTTGGTGCAGGGATGGCGCAAATATACGCCGCTCGCCACCGATAAGAAACAGGTGGGACTGGGCCAGATGGTGTTTCGCCGCCTGCGCTATACGCCAGAGAAGACCCTTACCGTGGAAGGCATCGTTCGCAAGCAGCTCGATGTGCCCATGCTGTTTGTCGATGATGTGCAGGGTCTCAGTTCCGGAACGAGCGTTGCGAGCCTGATGGCCGAGAAGGCCGCCAATGCCGTGAGCCAAGGAGGCATCACCATGAGTGGTTGGAACGCAGGCAACAATGTTGCTGAGGGAAGTCTTGAAGACACCGAGAACTCACAACCCGACGGCAGTTCGTCGACCGACGACGCATCTTCCGACGCCAATGCCACGCAAGCAGGCACTTCCGAGGGTAGCTACTTGGGCGTCAATCAGCGCTCCATCAAGCACGAGGTGCTCATCGAGGCCGAGGTGGAAAAGGATGGAATGAGCGCCGGCAGTGTGCAGGAGACCCACGACGGAGGCCAGTTTCTCTTCCAGATACCCCCGTTCTACGACAAGGCCGTGCTGTTCCTCACCGCTTACGACCGTAAGGATTCGCTGAAGCGTTGCCTCACGGCTGGTCAGGATAAGTATCGTTTCGACGAGGAGAGGTACCCCGATTATTATGTCACTCGCCATCTGTTTTATCCCGTTTTCGCCCATCCCTACAACTATTATCAGACCCACCTGCCCGATATTGGCACCTCATTGGTTATCGGTGAGGACAGCATCGACAATAGCTCGTCGGATGGCGCCCGCACGCTTCGCAACATTAGCGTGAAGGCCAAGCGTCGCACCCGTCGCGCCCTCGACTACTCTAAGCCCGCCTATGTGGCCGACGCCTACGACGTTTACAATGAGGCCACCGACCGCGGACTGTCGTGGGGTGTGATCAACATGGGCGCTTTTCCACCCACGGCCTGCCAAACCGTCTACGGCAACATGAACCGTTACCGCTCTTACAATGTGGTAGGAAAGCTCGATCGTTACACGTTCTACACCAATTTCATCCCCATGCAGGATATCATCAAGAACCGTTCCGATGCGGCCCTGTTTAAGGACCTGCACCTCAACCGTGTAGACAGCATCAGGTTCTATACCGACTTTGAGCCACGCAACTATACCGATCGTCATACGGAACAGCTCAATCTGGAGGATGTAGTGGTCGTTTATGTGCCCGTTGCCGACGATGGCAAGCGCTTCACCTATCGTGATCGCCGCATCATGTTGGATGGCTTCACCTATCCCGAGGAGCATTACAGTCCCGACTATAGTACGCAGAAGCCCGCCGAACCTACCGATTACCGTCGCACACTCTATTGGAACCCCAATGCCGTGCTCGACGAGAATGGTGAGTTTACCGCCACGGTTTACAACAACAGCAAGGACACCCGTGTCAAGGTCTCTGCCGCAGGACAAGCCGCCGACGGCAAGTTCTTCGTGCAAGAGTAGGCTGCGCACCCCGCCCCTCATAACGCCTCACGCCATACGGCGCCCGCAATGATTGCAGCGCAAGCCGTATGGCGTGAGGCGTTTGCGTAAATGCGAAGTCGCACCAACGACATGAGGGCTCAACGCGCTTGTGCGAACGAGCCCTTGTAGCTTTACTGTTTAACAACTCTTGGCCAACAAATGGCCGGCCACTACGGCCACAAAGCCCACGGCAACGCTGCCCGCCACGTAGAGCAGCGTGGTGAGCGAGTCGCCTCCTTTGGCAAGCGAAGCACTTTCGTTCATGAAGGTGGAGAAAGTGGTGAATCCGCCACAGAAGCCTGTGGTGAGCAATAGCTTGGCCGAGGGCGACAACCATCCGCTACCCACATTCAGTCCGGAAAGGAACCCCAGTAGCAGACAGCCCAGCACATTGACGGTGAATGTGCCCAATGGAAAGTTGAGGCTTGCATGCGTGGCAATTAGTTTCGAAACACCGTAACGCATGCCGCCGCCAAAGAAACTGCCCAAACTCACAATCAATAACTCTTTCATATTATTATAATAGGTGTAAACCAACGTTTGCTTTCTTCTTGCAAAATTACGCTTTTTCGTCCACAAGACGTTGCCATAGCCCATGTTTTTGTTTTCCACACGGTTTTGTAACACCTATTTTGGCTCGTAGGGAAGCGCAACAAGCATGCGTTGTGATTGTCATACCATTGTAACATGCCTGCAAAAAACCTGTAACATGATCGTCGTAATTTTGCCACCATATTAAAATATATGGAGATCCGTCGACGAGGTGTTTGCCCGTTTGGCCGACAACGGCATACGCCTTGTCGACGAGACGCAACTCACCGACGACCAGAAGGTTTACCTCCGCCAGTTCTTCTACGACAAGTTGAACGGACTGGTCAACCCCTTTTGGCTCAACGAGATCGACGACCTCGGACGCCTTGAGGACAACCGCATCTACCTGTTGGTGGAGCGCAAGGAAACTGGCGACGACGGCAAGACCCGCTACGCCATAGTGAAGACTTCACCCTCATAGCCGACAGTGCGAAGGCCAAGCGCATCATTGTGCCCAATATGGGACTGGCCGATGGAATGATCAACGAAATGATAATAGGATTGAAATGAAAAAGATTGCATTCTTGTTGCTGAGCCTTGTTGCTGCGGCACCTATGGAAGCGCAGAACGTTCGCGTAGGCGGAACGCTGCGAGGCAAGTATGAGTACCAAACCCACGAGAAGGAAGGCCGTTTCGAGGTGCGCACGGCGCGTGTCAACGTGTCGGGCGACATCAACCCCATGGTGTCGTACAAGGCCGAGATCGACTTATGCGACGAGGGCAGCATCAAGATGCTCGACGCTTACACCAAGATTAAACCGTGGCGCACGCTCGACTTTACCATTGGTCAGATGCGCGTGCCCTTTACCATCGACGCCCATCGCTCGCCCCACCAGCAGTATTTTGCCAACCGCTCTTTCATCGCCAAACAGGTTGGCAACGTGCGCGATGTGGGTGCGAGCCTGGGCTACACTTTCGGCGTGGGATTCCCGATCATTGTGCAGGCTGGTATGTTCAACGGGTCGGGTCTTACCAACCAGAAGGACTTTTGGACCCATCAGGTGAACTTCTCAGCCAAGGCCCAGTTTCTGTTGCCTTTCGGTCTCGACGTGGTGCTCAGCGCCCAGAAGGTGAAACCCGACGCCGCCACCGTCATGATGTACGACGCCGGCCTGACCTATCACCGCCGAGGTTTCATTGCCGAGGCCGAGTATCTCTATAAGCATTATGCCGACGGCGCCTTCCATCCGGTGCATGCCTTCGACGGCTTCGTGAGCTACGACATTCCCCTGCGCAAGTGCCTGTTCACCAAGGTGTCGCCCTTGGTGCGCTACGACTATATGAGCGACCACAGCGATGGCAAGCGCTACCTCGACGACAAGGCCAACACCGCCGGCCAACTCGTCATCAACGATTATAAGCGAAGCCGCATCACGGCGGGCGCCACGCTGAGCTTCGACAAGCCGTTTGTCTCGGAGATACGCGTCAACTACGAGAAATACCTCTACCGCCACGACGCCCTGCCGAAGGTAAGCGAGCGCGATAAGATTGTGGTGGAGTTCATGACCCATTTCTAATACACAGATCATCCCCAATCGCTTTGGTTAACGGTTGGGGACTAATTGTAACCATATTGTAACATGGTTGTAAAAACTGTGTAACACGCACAACCTAATTTTGCAGTCTGAAAGAACCAATCAAACAAAGGATTCAATGGAAACCATTTATCTTTGCATCGTTATTTTCCTGCTCTGCCTGGCCGTTTTCGACCTTTTTGTGGGTGTGAGCAACGATGCCGTCAACTTCTTGCAGTCGGCGGTGGGTGCCCGTGTGGCCGCCTTTCGCACAGTGTTGATCATTGCCTCCGTGGGTGTGGTGCTCGGGGCGGTGCTCTCCTCGGGCATGATGGATGTGGCGCGCCACGGCATCATGATGCCCGACCGCTACTCGTTCCACGAGGTGATGACCATCTTCTTGGCCGTTATGGTGACCGATGTGATCGTGCTCGACGTGTTCAACACGCTCGGCATGCCCACGTCAACTACCGTTTCGCTTGTGTTTGAGCTTTTGGGTGGTACGGCCATGCTGGCCATGCTCAAGGTGATGGCCGACCCCGACCTCGACTATGGCATGCTGCTCAACTCCAGCAAGGCCCTGCAGGTTATTATCGCCATCTTCGTTTCGGTGGCCATATCGTTTGTCGTGGGTATGGTGGTGATGTGGATCAGTCGTGTGGTGTTTACGTTCAATTACGGCAAACACTCGCGCTACAGCATCGCCATCTTCGGTGGCATAGCCTTCACGGCCCTGAGCTATTTCATCTTTTTGAAGGGTGTGGGCAAGAGTCCCTATCTGAGCGACGGCGTTCGCGACTATATCGACACAAACACAAATATGCTCTTGGTGCTGACGTTCATCGTCTCCACCATCGTGATGGAGGTGCTCCATCTGATGAAGGTCAACATCTTCCGCTTCACGGTGCTTATGGGCACGTTCGCCCTGGCCATGGCTTTCGCCGGCAACGACCTGGTCAACTTCATCGGTGTGCCGTTGGCAGGTCTCGATTCTTACCAGGATTATGTTGCCAACGGCCATGGTGTCGGCATCGATGGCTTTATGATGTCGTCGCTCATGGAGAGCGCAAAGACCCCGCCTTTCTACCTCTTGGCCGCCGGAATCATCATGATTGTGGCGATGGCTACCTCTAAGAAGGCCCAGAACGTTATCAAGACGTCGGTCGACCTGGCCCGTCAGGACGAGGGCGATGAGATGTTCGGTTCAAGTCGTGCCGCCCGCGCCATCGTGCGTTTCTGCCAAAGCATGATCGAGATGGTGGTGGCCATCTTCCCCGTAGGCTTGCGTAAGTGGATCAGCCGCCGCTTCAATGCCAACGACGTGGAGCTGAAAGACGACAAGGCCGCCTTCGATGTGGTGCGCGCTGCCGTGAACCTCGTTATTGCCTCCATGCTTATCACCTTCGGTACCAACCACCGCTTGCCCCTCTCTACCACCTACGTTACCTTCATGGTGGCCATGGGTACGAGTTTGGCCGACCGCGCCTGGAGCCGCGAGAGCGCCGTGTTCCGCATCACGGGTGTGCTGAGTGTGATTGGCGGATGGTTCCTTACGGCTGGTGTGGCCTTCCTCGCCTGCGCCTTGGTTTGCCTCTGCATGTGGTATGGCGGCATCGCCGTGCAGGTGGCCTTCATCGTGCTGGTTATCTTCTTGCTCATACGCAGCAACCGCCAGTACAAGCGCAAGCAGGAGACGACCAAGAAAGACGACGACAACTTCCGCCTCATGATGCGTACCCGCGACCCCGAACTGGTGTGGGAGATGCTTCGCAACCATGTGCGCAACACGCAGTCGAAGGTGTGCCGTTTGGCCTTGGAGCAATATAACGCTGTGCTCGACGGCTTCAACACCCAGAACGTGAAGATGCTGCGTGGTAGCGACAAGACCCTGCGCCGCGAGCTCGACGTGCTGAAGAAATACCGTCGCCAGGAGTTGCTCGGCTTGAAGCGCTCGCCCATGGATATTGCCATTGAGCGCAACACGTGGTTCCATGTGGGCATCAACTCCGACCAACAGTATATCTACACCTTGCGCCGCATGATGCTGCCTGTGAAGGAGCATGTGGACAACAACTTCACCCCGGTGCCCGCCGCTTACATCAGCGAGTATGAGCCCGTTCGACGCCGTGTGAACGACCTGATGAAGATGACCTGCGAGGCCATTGAGACCAACCGCTACGAGCAGTATCGCGGTGTGCTGGCTGAGGCCGATGTGTGCAAGGACGACCTCTCGGTCATTCGTAAGACCCACATCAACCGCATGCAGAAGAGTGGCACCAGCAAGATGATGCAGGTCGACATGGTTTACCTGAACCTCTTGCAGGAGACCCAGCAGCTGCTCAGCGTGATGCGCCACCAGTTGCGCTCCGCCAAGAAGTTTATGGAGGATTGATGTAAACCTCAGGACAATGGGTTGAAAGATTCATAATCATGTTTATGAGGATTTAGGATGATAGCTGGTTGCAAGCCAGCATGGTGAAGGGCAAGCTACAGAGGAGGCTTGCCCTTTTTGCCGCTTGGGCGATGGGTGGGGTGGGTAGCGTTTCTGAACGTGAGAACTGCTACGGGCAACCTTGTGGCCCCTGAAAAAGGTTGGCATGTATCCCCCTTTTTTAACACTTATCCGCCAACAAGGAAGCTCTTGGTTGCAAATACGCGATTCTCGTGTGTTTTATGCAAATGGCTAATAATAAGGCACTTATGATTAAGTGTAGGTTTTCCTTTTACCCGATTCTACATTTTTTGCCATGAAACATGCCTAACCGAGGTGCGAAACATGGTCTTTCGCATCTCGAAACATGCCCGATCGAGGTGCGAAACATGCCAAACCTCAAGAAGAAACATGCCTAACGGTGAGCCCTGCTCTTAGATTTCATCTCGTCAAACCGCAAAAACGCCATTTGGGTTCTCTATCTCGCGCAAAATCTCCACACAACTTTTTAACCAAAAAACGATACAAAACAGGTTGCCATAGGGATGAGGCGCTCATGGGCCTATGGCTTTGTCGTGATGGGGTGGGGGCGATAAGCGAGCGAGGTGGTGGGCGGAGGGCGTTGGGTAATGGCTTGGATGTTTGTGCAAAAGATGACGTAGGGGCACAAAAAAACTGATTACCGGCATATCTGCCAAGTAATCAGCTTAAAGAGTTTTGGCCCTTAGCCTTTCAAGAAGGCCAACGAGCACCAGCGATGGTTAGGCCTTCTTGGCCTTCTTCTCTGCCAAGGCGGCGCGACGGCTGCTCAGCATCATAGAAACCTTGAGATCAATCTGGCGACTGCTCAATTCGTTCATCGTTGTCAATTTGTCATTCATACTACAATCTTTTTATCCTTTAATACGTCCGCAAAGTTAATCAGGTGGTGCGATATATCCGTCATCTGAAACGAAGAAAAATGGGTTCGCGCTTAATTATTTGACATACGTCAATTTTACACTTGATGTAAATCAATTTGGCTATTTGGTGGAGAATTCTTCTTTTTTGTTGCGTTCCGTTGACCCATGTCAAGAAGAACGACCCATGGGAACATTTGCTTGGGGAATGGTTGCGTGGGTCGGAAAGAGTCAGTACCTTTGCAAGGTTCGCTTGAAAGCAACCTGCCGTTAAGGAGTTTTGTCAATGAAGGCAAAATGTAAGCATGGTGGGCTTTTCTCCAACCGAACAGATGTTTTATTATAAAGAAAGGATTCAATATGATGATTTATGTAGGATTCACCGCCATTACCATGGCCCTCGTGTGCACCA
>ERZ1031954.689-NODE-689-length-14018-cov-27.907971_pt1 | contig 14018 bp, 9 predicted proteins | sample MGYA00516701_ERZ1031954 | MGnify/ENA primary metagenome ERZ1031954 (study PRJEB33719, sample SAMN04261284) | wastewater metagenome | biome: rural village; feature: human; material: feces | host: Homo sapiens | place: El Salvador | collected 2013-01-07 ...
TCTATTGAAAATATCGACTTAAAGACTTGATAGATAATAAGATAAAAGAAATGAGACTTCTCGGTTTTAGTGCCGAGAAGTCTCATTAATGTCTCATAGAAGTATCATTATTTCACTTTTTCTTTACAAGATACTTCATTCCATCTGCAAATCTCTTATGTTTTAACTCACTCATATTCGCCAGTTTTCTGCCGAATCCCATCAAACTGTTCACCTTGAGCGATGAACCTATCTGCTTTTTCAGATAGTCGAAAATCTCGGCGGCAGTCAGATATTCACCCTCTTTCTCATTCTCAACCAAATCAAAATAGAGCTGGAAATACTGGTCTATCGGCTCAGCCACCTCAAACTGGCAGTTGTTCTTCATGATCAACTTTACCTGTTCCGCATCAAAATAACTCTTCTCGCCATTGTGTAAGGCTGCAAGCGCCTGGGCGAAAAGCTGCTGATAGTTCGGACGCACGCTCACATCGATAGGTCCCGTCAGTTCCACACCGATGAATCTTCGGTTGCCGGATGGATCGGAGAGAATATCCTTCATGTTGCTCGTGGCGATGAACGAGGCGAGACGAGGAAATTCCATGACATGACTGCCATACGGAGGCTTGTATTTCAGCGTAGGCAACTGGATGAGATTCTTCAGAAATCCCTGCTGCACCTGTGGCGAAATCTGGTTGAACTCATCGAGATTGATGACCATAAACTGCGCCATCGCCTGATAAACCTGACGTTTTTCTGACAGAATCAGATTGTCGCTAAATCCCCATTGCAGTTCCGGTGGCAACAGCCGGCGACAGAAAGTACTCTTGTTGTAACCCTGTTTGGAAATGAGAAGCGGAGCCACCGAGTTGCCATACTGGCGATGGGTAAAGCCGCGCCACTGGTCAACCATGCCCAGAAACCAGGTGTAGAACCAGTCTGCCCAGTAAGGATTGCTGGTAGGAACCGTACGAGCCAAGGCACGGATATGGTCCTTCCCATCCCATTTGTCGTAGCATTGGAAGAGATATTCGTCTATCGGATTATAGTTTTTGATGTAATCGGACTCTAGAAAATTCCTTACATCCTTGATGCTGACACGGATATCTGCGAGCTGCACCTCCAGCGTCATGCGCTTCTGCACTCTTGGATCTACAGGCTGAAAACCATACCATCCCTTCTCCTTCGGCATGTATTCCACGAATTTCATCACCGTGTTGTATCTGAAGTTATATTTACTTTTCAGCAGCTGCATCATGTTCACGATATTCTCGCGAACGCTGTTCTTGTCTCCTTTCTTTTCCTCTTTCGGAGTATCCGATTCAGACATCAACAGCTGATTATCTTCCGTATTTGAAGCCAGGTTCTGCGGACGCATGTTGCTGTCAATCTTTATCGCCACCGCCTTGCTGTTGAAATAAGGTTTCGCATCGAGCGTCATCATAAAACTGTTGTGCATCGAAGGCTCAAAAGAAAGGTTGGAGCCCGCTTCAATAGAAGGCTTCGGACCGTCTGTGAGCACCGAAGCCTTGGCAATCGCCTGATATACAGGCAGAATCTGCTGGTAAGCGATGCGGTACAGTCGTTCGGCATCCGCCTCCTCAGTAGGCAGCAAATCATCTTCATTGCAGAATTTCACCAATACGATAACCGACTTACCATCAGCACCTTCCAGCGCAGCAAAGGTAGAAGGCAGCATGGCAACCGAGCGCTTCACGCCCTCCACGCCGTCCACATCCGTAATGTTTCCGAATTTCAGCATCAGGATACCGTTGCACGCCTTCATCTTCAGGTTGTTGTTTTCGTCTTTGGCGAATTCAGCAGCGGGGTAGATGTGCATCCATGTTGGCATATCCTTGTAATATTCGTAGCCGCTTTCCATATAGGTCACGTATTCGCGGAAATGGGTAACAGTAAGTCTGCTGTCATCTTTTGCGATACGCTCCAGCAACTTCTCCATCGTCTTGGTGCTGACGAGGAGCTGCTTCTTATTGTTTGTATGAACGATAGTTACTTTCATTGAATATATTGTTTAGGATGTTTGTTTGTTAACTATTAACCATAAACTGTCAACTATAAACTCTAAAATCTTATCAGTGTTGCCCAAAGTTTGGTTGGTAAATTGGGCACTCGTTTCCCATTGTACGGGCAATGGCTGCCCGTCACTTGTTCTCCAGTAGCCCGTCACGTGTTCACCGGTAGCCCGTCACGTGTTCTCTGTGGGACCGTTTAAATGGCATGGCTGGAACATCTGGAGGGCAGAGAAAAAGATTAGCTTTTAGTGAAATCAATCTCTTCTGAGAAATGGTCGAATTCAACATCTTTATATCCGTATCTGGCGAAGAGCTGTTTGATATATGCCTGTTGTTCTGGGAGAAGTTTCAGTTGTCCCAGTTTGTAACGGTAGTATTGTCCTTTGCTGCCGAGGTAGTCTCTCATTTCGGCGCGTAGTGCAGGAGCGTCTTTCACTTTCATTTCGGCAAAGAGTTTGTCGAAACCCCATGCCATTTTTACGACACGCAGCGGTGCGAAGTACTTGCATTCTCCGTTTTTCAGGGCATTTGGGAAGATGGCATCCCCTCTATCAGTCTTCTCGTTTTTGTAGAGACCGGATAGATAGTGAATACATTTGTTTTTCATCGGACATGGTTCGGTGAAACAATAGGTGATGTTGCTAGGTACGTTTCCGTACTCAAAAGCCTTTTTCAGTAATTCCTTTTCATCCATGTTTCTTAAGTATTAAGAATAAAACATTCTGTTTTACTAAACGCAAAAACATCCTGTTTATTGCCTTAAAAATGCTATTATTATCACTTCATAAAGCATTTTTTTTCGATGCAAGCAAGAAATCATGATACTTTTCGCTAATTTATGATACTTCGATGATACTTCTCCCTTCATTTTCAGAGAAGTCTCATTCGTGTTAAGGTGTTGTGTATTAAAAATATAACTCTTATTTTATGCCTAAAAATGAGACTTTGATACTTTTTTCGAGAAAAAAGATTTATACGTGCGTATATTTGTTGGTTCTTTATCGCTTGCGTACTTCTTTCTAAATATCATTATAGCCTCATCCCTTTTGTTGGAAGAGTCATGTTCCACAAATAGCTCTCCTTTTTACGATTGTGTCTCCTCGCATAACTTTTTTTCGAAACTTTTTAGCTAAAAGTTTTGTTGTTTCGATAATATTTGTTACTTTTGCGGTAGAGTTTGAGCGAACGGAAAAGAACGGGCGTGATGAAGACTCGAATTAAAGAGCGTATTGACGTTATCCTAATATTGAAATGTGGTAGTTTCGAAATCTGCAGGATGATAAGCAATACTGCTCACGCATAGGATTATTGTACCCTTTTGTAAAGGGGATAATATACCCCTAAGCGTGGGCTATTGTTTGTTGCATGCAGATGGGTTCTACCACAACCTCAATATTTGTGACATACAATAGTTCCACGCTTTTTCCATTTTAAACCAAAACAAATAATAGTGTTATGAAGAAAGTTTTTCATAAATTACGTGATTATGTATTAGCACTGTTAGCCTTAATGACTATTAGCGCTTGTGACAGTTTGAATACTCTTGGCGACCCACATTTTACAGAAGAAGGAACACTGATTAAGAAACCTTCTTTTGCAAAGCTTGATTATAATTCAGTTATTCATTTTTATATAGAATCATCTGGTAGCATGAATGGCTTTTTTAGAGCCGGTCAGCCTACAAACTTTAAGCAGGATGTTTATGAAATAATGAGCTATTATGCTCCTGTAACAAAGGATGTGAATGTTATGACTAATGATGGAAGTGTTGCTGGACAGTTGTCCTTGGCCCAATTCCAAACTGCAATGAATACTGGTGTGCTGGAATGTAATGCTTCTACGCAAGTTCCTGTTATGTTGCGAAATATTGTTAGTCGATTGAAAAAGAATGATGTGGCTGTTCTTATTTCTGATATGAAGTATAGTCCTGTTGGTTCGGCAGCTCCAAATGTATTGTTGACTCAATATTCTGCAGAAATAGCACGAATAGCAGGAGACTCTCAAAAGGCTTATTCGTTGGTATGCGCAACTTCTAATTATATAAGCAAAGATGGTAGCGTTGTTACTGATGTATCGCCTTATTACTATTTGATTATAGGTGAGCAAAATAAGGTGTCTGCGGTTCGAAATGGAATTGCTATTATGTTGCAAAGACAGAAACGATTTGTTGACAATCTTGAAATTGGATATAAATATGGGGCTTGTCCTTATACTTTTGATGAGCCCAAAAACGTTGCTCAACTAACAGGTTCCCCAACTTTTTATGGTTATGGAGAATCGGTTGATGAGTGTACTCTATCTTTGAAATTACATCTGGAATCATTTAGATGGCTAATGGCTAATAAGGATGTCCTAAAACAGTATTTTATCTGTAAATCTTTATATGGCTCTAAAGTGACTGTTGAAAATATTGAAGTTGAAGAATGTAATAACGTAAATTTAGAATTGAAACGTTCTGTAGTTGCAACAATTAACCTCAAAGTATCTAATATGGTTGCTGATATGGAAGTGTTAGAGTGGAATATAACAATACCATATGTGGAGCGTAATGTAATGGGAAAATTCTTGGATGATTCTAAGGGACAGAATGATGTGACTACATCTTATTCTTTAATGAATTTTTTGCTAGGTATTGCTCATGGTGGGGTTGTAAACCACCAACCTGAGCCAAATTATATTTTAATATCGAAAAATAGTTTATAATTATGCATTTCATAAAGTTATATCAGCCATTAATTGGCACTAAAGCATCCTTTCTTCAATCTTTTGAGGGGGATGCTATGCGTACCAATGCTAGTTTGTTTTGGAGCAAACTTGATGATGCCTCGATCGTCTTTTTTATTCTGACGATTGTAGCAGCTATAGGAGTCGTTGTTTATTATTATATACCTTTTAATAATCAACCAGGGCGTCATTATTTGCCTAAGTATTGGTGGCGTTTTCTTGCTGTAAGTGCAATTTTAGGTTTCGTAATAACAATAGGTATTGCAATGGGCTTTGCTACTCCAAAATTAAATGGAACATTGATGATTGAATTAAAAGTAGCATTAGCAAATGCAGCATTAGCTGTAGTAACATATTGGATCTTTTCTTGGGGGTGGTGCAAATGGGGTAAAACCAATGCATATCGCTATTTATAAAAATAGTTTTATAGTATGAAGAAAGTTTTTGTTTTTTGCATAGGTGGAACTGGCGAGCGTGTGATGAAAAGTATCACGATGCTGATGGCTGCTGGTATGGATACCAATGGCTTTACCGTGGTTCCTATAATTGTTGATCCACATTTGGATTTAGATGAAAAGAAAAATCTGCAAACTCTGATAGACAAATATGTAGAGATTCATCAAGAGGCATCTGAGGACAGAAAAAGTCCAAAGGGATTCTTTGAGGCAGAAATGACTCTTATTAATACTTTGGATACTCAAACTAATAATACCAACAAAGCTGCGGGCGAAAATCGTTCTTATGCTGAATTTTTGAATGTTGGTAATCTTGATACAAAGAGTATTAATAATTTCTTGATACAGACTTTGTATTCGAAGGAGAATCTGAATAATCATTTGTCTGTCGGTTTCAGAGGTAATCCTAATGTGGGAACGGTTGTACTTCAAGAAATGTTGGAAGGTGCTTCATGGTATAATGCATTCAAAACTCATTGTGGAGAAGAAGATCGTGTTTTCATCATAAGTTCTATTTTTGGTGGTACAGGAGCGTCAGGCTATCCGCTTTTGGAAAGAAAAATTAGAAATACAGTTGATTCCCAGACGGTATCTGATGTATTTATGGGTGCAGTAACGGTATTGCCATATTATGGCTTGACTGATCCGAAGAAGAATGATAGTAAAATTGATTCTGCAAATTTCATGACAAAGGCGAAGGCTGCACTTACATACTATGAGCATACAGTGAAGTCTGACTTGCTCTATTATGTAGGCGAGACAACCTTGCAGGCATTTCATGAGAATAACGAGAAAACTCAACCAGATGAGGCGAACTTTACTGAACTTGTTGCTGCTACAGCTTTGTTTGATTTCTTGCAGCGTTCCAAGCCTCAGCAAAGACAGTATCTGACTCGTGCAATAGAGAATGATGTCGCATCTTTGGATTTGGCCTCTGCTGGTAGTGGATATGCTTCTTTGGTTAAGTGTATTGCAGACTATTGTATATTGAATACATTATTAAAAGTGTTGCCAAATGAAAAGTATTTCCCATTGAAGCAAAGTCGTGGTTTTGATACTAGTTTCTATAAGGGTTCTCTTTCTAAGGTGATTTCTTTCTCGGAGTCTTTTGAAAAATGGTATTCCGAGTTGTCTGCAAAGAAGAGGGCGTTTGCACCTATTGCAGATATTAATCCATCTAACATGGTTAATATCATTAAGAATAGTGTAGAGCTAGAGGCTAAGGATGATTCTTACTATTTGTTGGAAATGATCAAGAGTTCAAATAAGGGAATAACAAACAACAATAGAGTTCGAAATTTCCTGGAATATGCCTATGAGGCAATAAATACTTTCACTCAGAAAATAAAATAAATATGGCAAGTATAGATTTAAATATAATAGACCGTGGTATTCAAGGAACTGTATGGACTCCCCAGGATACAGGTATTCAAGCAAGCAGGCTGGATGATGTCAAGGAACAGCGCACTGATAATAGTGGTGCTTTGAATTCTTTGCCAACACCTTTTGCGCGCTTTTTTGTCGTACAAGAGGCTTTTCGCCGACTAACAGAGGAAAAGCGTAATCCTTCAGTTCATGCTGGTTTGGCTTATACTAGATTAGTTTCTGATTGTCTTGATGTCTTTGAGATTCTTTTTAATAAAAAGTATCATGAAAATCAATGGGGAAATAACGTTAAAGTTGTTGTTAAAGAGTGGAATAAAGCAGAGGAAATGAAGGAACTTCATGATAGAGTTCCTATCTTGTATAATGCTCTTAATTCTATTTATGATGAAGATATAAAGGAAGATAAATTGTTCTTTGTTATTCTAGAGAAGAATGGCAAGGAATATCTTCTTGGCACCAGTTCTCCTATGACGGGATTTGTGACTCCGCCAGATATGGATAAATTGGATGTATCTAAGAATAATACATCGTCAATTAAGTTTCAAGGAAGTTTGTATGAGTCTCTGAAAATTGATCGTAAAACAAACGGACAGTATTTTCGTGATATACTCTTGTTGGAGAATAGAGATAAGGATTTCAAAAATTATATGTATCAGCTGTTTAGTGGTTCTAGTCTAGATAGTCGATATGATTATTTGCGAGATTATATCCGTGAATTAAAAAATGATCCTGACGTAAAAAATAACTATTCTATAAAAACGAATGAGGTTCTGACGTTGTTCAATTCAGAATTGATTATCAATGGATTGAAGATAGGGTATAATGATGAGACTGATGTTAATGATTTCTTTTTGCCAACACTTATTAAACTTCCTTATCGCTTGAACCGAAAGAATTTCGTAGGTATAAAGTATGAGCGCGAAGTTAATGAGCGTACGTATGATTATCTTCTGCCATTAAAGAGCGAAGCTTTGTCCTATTTGGATCAAGGCTTGGCAGAGTGCGTCTGTCAAGTTAAGCCATATAGTGTTGTTGTTAAGTTTAGGTATAAAGGTGATGAGTATTTGAAAGAATACAGTGAACAGGATGAAATTCGTGATCTTTCCAAGGATAACCATTCCGTAAATGTAGGATTGTTTCCTAATATATTGTCACCTGTAGAAACTGAGAATAATTATTTCAAATTGGCATTGGCGGTTGCTGACAATAATAATGGTGAAGGTGAATGGCATACTTTGAAGATTGAAGATACTGCTCTTGGATTCTACAAAAAGGATGCTGTCGGTAATTATGTTAAGATAAATGAGGCTGATGCAGAGCGTGCCCAAAATGGTGTTGAAGCACCTGTTGTACGTTCTAAACAAGGTTCTGGTGCTGGTGCATTAGCTTGCAGTACGAAGTATTATGAGTTGTTCAATACAGCTTTTGATGCGATGAAGCTAACTATTGGTACAGATTGTGGCTTCTTGTTGCCTCAATGGAGAAAGGCCCAACGTACCAATAATAGTTATACTTATGCTATTGATTTGGGTACATCTAATACGTTTATTTCCAGAACGGATAATAATGCTAATGATGTTCCTGAAATGTTTGCAATGAAAGAGAGTATGGTTTCTTATCTACATGATAATGACAGTAATGCGCAGTATTCAGAAGTTGCAAATATAGAAGACTCTATGGGAGAACCTGTATGTGATATGATGAAGACAGAATTTGTACCTCCATTTATAGATGGAGTGGATTATAAATTCCCAATCCGTACTGCAATCTGTAAGGCTCGTAATATAGTAGAACAACCGAAATTATTTGATAACCATAATATTGCATTCTTCTATGAGAAGATGATGGAGACTACATTCCAGGAATGTAAGACCGATGTCAAATGGGAAGAGAATGAAGATTGTATCAAACTATTCATTCAAGAACTACTTTTGATTATCAAGTGTGATATTTTACAGCATAATGGTGTGTTGAACCAAACAAGCTTAATATGGTTTAGACCATTAAGTTTTTCAGGAAATTCTAAGCGTATCTATGAAAGATGTTGGAAGAATTTAGCTCAAGAGATTCTGTTTACAGGTGATGTGACTTGTTATACAGAATCTGAGGCTCCATACTATTATTTCAAGAAGATGGATTATGTAAAGAACACTGATTCTGTAATGATTGTTGATATAGGTGGAGGCTCAACTGATTATGTGTATTTTAATGAGAACAAGCCTGTTGCTGCATCTTCTGTTCATTTTGGTTGTGATATATTATGGGGTAATGGTCATAAGGAATTTGATAATATCAGAGCAAATGGTATCTATCAGAAATACATTGGCACCTTGAATTGGGGCAAGAATGATAAGCTTCGTCTTTTGGAATCAGAGATGAAAGCTAATAAGCAATGTTCTACAACTGATATTATTAATTTCTGGTTGAGTAATAGCAAGAGTAATGACATTATGGATCGTTTGCACAATGATTATTTGCCATTGTTTGCTTACCATTTTACGGCAATTATGTATTATGTTGCCAAGATGTATAAGTTTGAAAAATATGCATATCCACGTTCTGTTGTGTTCAGTGGTAACGGTAGTCGTTACATTGATAACTTCATTACGGAAGATGTGACTTTGATAGAGAATATTGTAACAGCTATTTTCTCGAAAGTATATGGACAAGTTGAAATGATTCATGTCGTGATGCCTAAGACTCGAAAAGAAAGTACTTGTTATGGTGGACTGTATCGTTCAAAAAGTGCTGTTGAAGCACCAAACTTGATATACCATGGTGTTGATAAAGAGTATGAGAATGTTGGACAGATGAATAATGATCCGTCGTTACAGTCTGGATTGTTAGAAAACTATAAAGAGATGAATGACTTGTATTGCTCTGTCCTTGATATATTGAAGAGACATGGAGTCGTTGACAATTCGGTTGATTTGAATCTCTTCAAGAATAATGTAAAATTGGAATATGATGAGAATCTTAGTACCCATTATCGTTCAGATGTAAAAGAGAAATATACTAATGACGATGATGTATGCTATGATGCAGTATTCTTTATTCCTGTTATTGATAAAATTTTCGAACTTACAACAATAGTTTAGTATGGATGCAGAATATATTGTACAGTTGGCTCTTTCTTTAAGTATCTCTATTTGTATGGCAATATGGTTTATTGTAAAACAAACCAAAGAGTACCATATAAACATGGAAGCAATAGAGCATTTAAAAAACTTTTTTTCGAAGAAGGAAGGATATTCAACTTATGATAGTATAACGGTTGACGCTGATACGGATAAGTCTACAATGAGTGTTGTCATTAAAAATGTAGCAAATGATGACGCAGAATTGAAAAGTCTAATACAGGACATTAATGCGTATATACGAAAAAGTAAGGGAACCGTTGCATTTTCGATTATTCAAAACAAGACGGAACGTCGAATCTCTATGTTGTATGAAATCGCAACTTCAAAGTTGTCCTTTCCTACACATATAGGTTTGATGGGTACCTTTGCTGGTGTTTTTATCGGATTGTTAATGTTTCTTGGAGGAACATGGTATTCTGGTGAAATTACGGATGCGAACATTCAGAGTTTGATAGCCGGAGTGTTAGTATCGATGATTACTAGTTGGTGTGGAATTTCTAGATTGATATCGAGCCACCGTGCGGCTAGCGAGGCGACTAATCAAATCGATAGAGACAAGAATGAATTTTATGAGTGGGTACAGAACGAGTTGATGCCATCTGTTGATGTCAGTATGGTTGAGGCTATAGGTAAGCTTCATGAGACTATTGATCAGTTTGAACCTACATTCTCGAAAGTGATAGTAGAGTTTAAAGATGCCTTCAAGAATGTGACAGGTGCATTCGGTAATGAATTCCGTCAGAGTGTGCAAGTTGTGGCTTCTGCTGTTGACACAATGGGACAAAATATGAATAAAGTCAATAAGAACATTGAACTTCAGGGTGAATTGCTTGCAACAATAAAGAGTAATCAATTGATAAGGGGTATGGACGCTTTTGTTGAGGCATCCAAACGTTTTGGGGAAATAACGGGTTCTCTTGATCAGTTTGAAAGAGCAAGAAGACTGATGTTGATTGCAGCACAGGAAACCATTAATCTTCAAAAAGATTTCAATGAATCTCTGCAAGTACCAAAGCAAGTTGCAGCAGAAATCAACTCTATTCTTGACAGAATTACTAAGTTTGAGGCAAATATTAATGGACTTGGTGAGAACATAGCACATACTCAGATGGTTGGTAGTGCTTTGGTAGAGCAAATTAAAGAGAATATTTCTGCTATTAGAAGTAAACAAAAAGTAGCCGAAAATTACTCTGATACTGCTAGTAAAAAACTGGAGATATATTTCGAGGAGCAGAAAAAGGAGATGGGACGTGTTATGCAGAAGTATAATGAAGCCCTTGATTCTTATCTTGATGATTACGAGAAAATGCTTCAGGAACGAAAGAAAGAACTGGAACAGCGTAAACGTGAGTTTGTTGAGGCTATAGACAAGAAGTTGTCTATTGATGAGATAAGAAGTGAATTCTCTTCTTTGAAGAAGCTGAATGATATTTCTCAGATGTTGGAACAGCTTATGCGTAATCCAGTTGATGGCAACCAATTGATGAGAACTCTTTCTAAAATTCATACAGAATTGAATGCTATTAGTGCAATTCAGGAAGATAATAAGAAAGGTGGTTGGTTTAGCAATAATTCCAATACCGCAGTGGATAGAGCACAGCGTGAAAAAGAAGAGGCTAATCGTAAGGCGGAAGAAGCTGAGCGAGAGAAGCAAAAAATTATAGAGTTAGCAAGAATCCAAGCAGAGAAAGATCGAGCAGAAAAAGAAGCTCTTTTGGCAAAGATAAGAAAAGAGCAGGAAAGAGATCAAAAAGCGATGGAAGTTATTCAGCGAGTCCAGCAAAAGGACTCTCCTGTATATGAATCTGTAAATAACGAATCGATTTCTCGTTCTCAGATTGATACTTCTCTAGAAGAGCATTCTAAAGTAACTGTAGCAGAAGATGGCCCAACTGCTGCTCCGACTTCTATGGATAAAGGTATAGATGCGGAAGAAAAGTCAAATAAAAAGGGATGGTTTAGAAAAATATTTTGGAAAAAATAATGGATATAGGTAGAAAAAATAAAGAATCATTTTGGCCAAGCTATGTAGATATCATGACAACTTTGTTTGCCGTGATGCTCATATTGTTTGCCGTTTCTTATGCTCGCTTTAAGTTGAAGGAAGGGCAGTTGGAAATGTTGGTAAATGAGTACAAAGATATTATCGATGTATATTCTACCGTTGATTCCATAGATAATAGCGGATATTATGCTTATGATACTCAGTATTTGAAGCATACGTTAACGGTGAGTATTGCTTATCAAGACAAAGAATATGATATTAGTAGTAAGTTGAAGTATGATTTGACTGATAAGCGGAAAGCTGATGAGAAACGTGATAGCATCCGCCAGGCTGGTTTGTTGGTTCAAAATATTATCTACGATTTGGAAAAATCCAATAGTGATAGTAAAAACATCAAGTTCTTGGTAGTTATAGAGGGACAATCTTCTAAGATACCTTTCAATGATAATGATTGGCAAAATAATGAAACGCTTTCATTTCTTCGTGCAAAGTTCTTAAGGAAATTCTGGACAGATCCTGTTTCGGAAGGAGGATGTGGATTATTCCAACATACTAGTGAGAATGACGCTGATAGTAAGTGTGAGATTATTGTAGCTGGTAGTGGAGAAGGTGGTGTTCCTCGTTATTTCTATAAGGGTGGTGAAAATCCTATCACATTGAATCCTAATGAGGCAAAGTATAAGACCATCAACGAGGTTACCCCACAAGAATTCTTGGCATGGCGTGATGTGGAGCAGCAGAACCAACGCTTCTTGATTAATATCATTCCTATTATAGGTAATATTGATGTGACTAAAGCAAAGTTTGAGAATATAAAGAAATGATGCTTATGGAAGAGTACAAAATTTCTGAGGAAATATATCAAGCGAGTTTGGTAACTTCCTCTGAATCTTTTAGTATCTCAGATGATATATTTGAGGAGGCTGATACTTTGACTGTTGAAGAATTACAGCTGGAAGTATTGGATTCCTATAAATTTTCTGGGCGCTATTGGATTTGGAAGATGGGATCTTCTGTCTTTTATAAAAATAAAAATTGGCAAAAAATGTTTTTGGCAAATGAAATGCAAATGGAGGCTCCTGGTTTTAAGTATTTCAAGTCTTATTCTTCACTTGTTGATTTCCAAAAGGAATATAAATGTCAAAATCCTGGTAGCCGGGGGACTGATAGTCGGCCTATTGCATATAATGCTTTTGCTAATTCTTTAAGAAGAGGTGATGTTATAATTGCTTGTGCATCAAATTCTACAATTGTTGCTTGGGGCATAGTTAAAAGTGATTATTTCTATCGTCCAACGAGAAAGGCAGGGAAGCACTACCGTAACGTTACATGGATAAAGATGGATATGCCTTTTATATTTACAGATAAGCCCCAAATCCTTTATATGCTTCAGAAGGAAGAAACTCATTTGTTGAAAGAAACGTTGGTAAGCAAAACCTATCAGCAATTAACAAATGTATATCCTTTTGGCTTTGTTGATAAAGGATATGAAATGAAAATTCCTTTTGAAAGTAGGAAAAAAGCAGTAGTTTCTACTTTTAAAAAGCCACCTGTAAAGGCGGAGCTGCCAAAGGACAATTCTCTTAGTTTCAAAATAATAGAACCGCTTAAGAAAGATGCGTTGTCTAAAATATTAGGTGCATTGTTGAGAAGTTATGTAATGTTTTGTCCTGTTATAGTAAGTACTTTAAGTTGTGTATGGTGTTGGTTATGAAAAGAGCAAGAACATTTATGATTGTTTTTATTGTTGAAACAATTGGTGTCTTGATGTTTTTGGGATGTTCTTCCCCAAAAAACAAAAAAACTTCTGATGCCCCAATGGATACTGCGATGATTTATGAAGATATGCCGCAGGAGACTTCTGTTTCAAAAGTCGGCATAGATTCTTCTCAATCCACACTTGTCTCTCCGCAAAAAACTGATGCCACTTCTGCTCTTGATCTTAGCATCAATCCATACTATTATGCAGGATATGATCAGGGTCAGGAGGATGGGTATTATGATGGAATCGAGAATACACGAGGCGATTCTTACGACGATGCTTGCCGATATAAGGGAAAGAAAAGGAAGGAATATGAGCTGGGGTATGAAGAAGGATATGATGCCGGCTTCGATGATGGCTTCGCTGATAGTGACTGTGATTCAGAGGAGGAAGAATAGCGGCTTTATAGAAGCGGAAGTTTTTTGCTTCTATAGTTGTACTCATATCAATAACTCTAGAATAAATCAGCCAATACTATGGAGATGATTCCTGATGCAACAGCACTTAAAATCCATAGTAAGACTTGTAAAGCAC
>ERZ1031954.699-NODE-699-length-13898-cov-9.898505_pt1 | contig 13898 bp, 10 predicted proteins | sample MGYA00516701_ERZ1031954 | MGnify/ENA primary metagenome ERZ1031954 (study PRJEB33719, sample SAMN04261284) | wastewater metagenome | biome: rural village; feature: human; material: feces | host: Homo sapiens | place: El Salvador | collected 2013-01-07 ...
GAAGAAATTCTAATTCATGAATATGAGTATCTATTTTGAAATTTTTACTCTCAAATTTTAATTTGTTTACTACATAACTATTGTCTATTTGTGATATTTCGATAGTTAGAAAATTACCTATATGCACAAAGGTTGTTGCTCCATCTAAATACATAAGGTAATCATTGTAATAAACTTTACCATTAATTGATACATCTTCCATAAAATGACTTCCTGCATATAGAGAAAAAGGATGGTCCCCAATTGGATATTCTGTATGTACTGTATTGTCTCCAATCTCTGCATACAGGTAAACAGGCTTACTTATCATCTTTTGTATCGCTTCTTCTTTTGAATCGCAACCAGAAACAGTAATTGTTATTTTATACTTCGATTTTGTAGCTTCTTCAAGCGACAATACTTTTTTGCCAACAAAAGATGTCTGTTTTTTACAATCACGATAAAAATCTCTTAAATCATTTTCTATAGTTAATGTATTTGTACTAAAAGTAAATAATTTTACAGAAACCTTGACTCCTCCTTTGGCATTTTTGATGTATCTTTCTATGTCAATAGGAGCAAGTTTTGCATGATATACAAAATTTCCTTCTTCTGTAATAAATACAACAAAAAATATAACTCCTCCATCTCTCTTATAGGCATTTAAATCTGAAATACGAATAGGATATGAGGGCGTTTTTGAAATTTTCTTTGCGGTTTTGCCTTTTACTTGTGTTGCTATACGTATTGTTGTCTGATTTTTATTTTGTATATAAATAAAACCATCCCAAGTAGGTGCTCTATCATTATCTGGAATACACGGATTGAAAATCTCGCTTTGTAAAAAAATATCTTTTACTGCATTTACTGCAATTTGTTCTATTTGTCTACTATTCATATCTTGTTAATTGAGAAAGTTTAAAAAATTGGGCATCATATCTCGTAGTAGGAGTATACTCTTTCTTTGAGGAATGTATGCTCGAAGTATCCATTTCATTAGACATATCAACATCTACCACGACATATATATCTGTTGTATTGACATTCTTGTATATACCAATAGGCAACTCCCCCAAAGATTTCACAAGTCGTGCATTCTTTACACGGAATAGATGCTGAGCAACATCTTTACGAGTATGGAACAACACATATCCAATGGATTGCAAGTTCTCTGCAATCTCTATGCCATCTCTTGTATATTTAATACCGACGGCAAGTTTCCCTTCTGTCAGAAACTTCTGCTTCTTTCCTTCGTAGTTTTCCATCATCACCATCAATACACCATCTTTTGTTGCATCGGCAATAGGTGAGTATCCTTCGGATATAGGTTTTTGCAGAACCTTGTCTGGTTGTTCACCAAGTTTGCAATCTGCAATGAAAAAATATTTCTTCAGCTCATTCAACAGTTGCTCATTCTCAGCTATGTTCTTGTCATTTGTAGTGTCCAATGCTAAAGAATATACATTATTTTCTGCAAATGGAGTATAGACCTTGCCAAGCAGCTCTTTAAAATGGCTCTTGATGTATTCTTCACCATTCACGTCGGGATGCGCCTTCATTGCATAGAAGTCATAATCTTTCTGTAGCCATTCTTGTATTTCAGAACGAAAACGCCCACGGATTTTTTGTTTCCATTGTTCCTTTTGACCTGTATTGTTTCGGGCATAGAGCGAGAGAACGAAGAGGAAATTCACATCATAATGGAATAGCAACAAAGTATCACGGTCAAACAAGCGATTGTTGAATTGAACTTGCTTGTGACGGTTTTTCTTGCGGTCTGTCTTTTCGATTCCATCGTTTGTGTAATTAAATTCTTCGTCCATTTTTGCAGATACAAAGAAATTTGGAATAATGTTATATCCTTCCGTCACATCATCACGGAGTCGAATGCCAGACTCAGTAGTTTTCCCACTATTGAAAATGTCAAGATTCCATTGAATGACATTTCTTGCATAGGTATATTGTTTGTAGATGGACTCTGAACCGAGTTTATGCCCCATCTTATAGTACTTGCTGTCGCCAATGTAATAGGTCTGTTTATTCTCATTCTCAATCAGACTCTTGGCGGTAAAGAGGTGGTCAACAATCTTTCCATCTTCCTGCTTCTTTTCCATGCCATCAGGTAAAGGATTATCGCCTATCAACTCGTCAATAATCGCCTCAAATACAATATAGAAATTCTTGACCAACAGATACTCTTTCTGCTCAGTCGTTATGAACACTTGCCTTGCTTCATCAAAGAATGCGTAGCACAACTGCCATAATTGTAGTGCCTTATCTGAGAAATATTTATACTTGATTTGGCGTAAACGTGTTTTGCCAAAGCCATTCAAATAGGTCTCGAATCGCTTTCCTGTTATTAACTGAAATTGACAATATATTTCTTTAGGAAAGCCATAAGTATCCCCAATGTAATTCAAAATAGAGAAGAAGATAACAAGCAACTCTTCGTCAAAGTTGATTTGGCGTTTCTTGTTGACAGAGTTCAAGTAAATAGGTCGCCCATCTTGTACGATAGCAGTTTGTGTACCAATGGTTCGAGTCCAGTTAATTTTATTCAACCCACTATGTAAGTTCTTCACAATGAAAAAGAAGAAACTCTGGTTGTCACGGTTAAATTGCAACAACGACAGAAGAATGTCAAGATAAGTATTGCTCAATCTGCGTTGACCATTACCAACTTGGGCAATTTGTGAGTGATATACAATATCAGTATCGTTGCGTTTGTCATTCTTGTAAACGACAATAGCACGATAAATCCACACGGCAAACTTATAGATAAAGTTTCTCTCTATTGCATCAAGTGGATTGTTCTCGTCCAAGTTGGCAATGGATTTTGGGGTGTGCTTTCCAAACACAAACTCTTCACCATCCACGTCTTTGAGCAATACCTTGGGAAGAATAAACACACAATCCTTCAGTAGAGTATTATAGAAATACCCTACATAATGTACAGACACCTTGCCTTCAACATTTTCCAAAGCATCTATGCCGTGAAGAATGTCCTTTATGTCGGCTACGTTGTATTGATATTCTTCTATTAGTATGCGCATAATTCTCTTATTGTTCTATATTCACAGTCCATCCTTGCTGTTTTGCAAAGTCAATCATGTTTTGGATGTTATCTCTTGTCCATTGCTTATAAATCTTAAACTCTTTATTATCGGAAGTCTTATATATTCCTGTATAATAACGTGAATAAGATTGGAGGTCTTCTGATGCTTCTACAATAAGCCGAGCATGAGGAATTTTGCCTAACATGGAATCTGGGAACGTTGTTTTTATTTCCTCATAGTTGAGTTCTTTGTGCTCAGACAGATATTTCTCCATTATAGAGAGACCCAATGCTGCTTTTGTTAGTTTGGATTTGCCATCAAAAGAGTATCTTGTTAAGTCATTTTTGTTTGATGCAAAATCATTCTCATTTTCCATAAAAGCCATATCTAATGGAGCTATACCTAAATTCTTCAAGAACAAGGCAACCTTTTCCTCAACGATTTTAGACTTTGTTCCTTCTGATATAAAAAACTTATCAAAAGATAACTTGCTTCCATCCTCATCATTGAATATTGCATCCCCAAACTCATAGTCTTTGAACACATCATTCCAAAGGTAGAAAATAACCTTACCGACAAAAGTTTTTGCTGATATAACACCATCCTGTGCTTTGCAGAAGAAGTAGCCGAGCTTCTTATCCTCAGAATTTGTAGTAGAGCCAATCTTCTCATTTGTCTTTTCAAGGAATTGCCACCAATCATAGTTATAGCCATTAACCTCTATCATCCAATGCATCTCTGCATTAGATATAGGCAGGTAAGTCCAATCCCAACGACGCTTGAAAGCAGAGTCAATCGGGAACAAACTTTGGTCGCTTGTATTCATAGTTGCCCATATATAAAGGTTGTTTGGCAAGAGTAGAATATCACCACTTAACACTTGTGACACAATATCCTTACCTTCATACATAGCGTTTATCTTGTCACTTTGCTCAATAGCCAATCCTGCAAATGCTTTTTGAAGCTGTCGCTTCATATCAGCATCTGCCTTTATTGGATAATCAGAAAAGCCATAATCATTACGGTCGAGAAGTTGGAACAAGTCACCAAAGATTTGAGCGCAGTTACCTCTGTTGATTTCTTCAATAATAAGGTATTGCTTATTGCCCTTGTCATATTTCTTCCAAGCGTTGACGTATGCTTGCAAGAATGATTGTGCCACAAACTCATAAACTATTTGCTCTTTATGTAATGTTGTTGCGCCGATTTTCATTGGCTGTCCAAGTTCGTCGCAAATAGGGAGTAACGCAGTCGTAGGCTTGTAGGCTCCAACAAAAGTTGAGTAGTCTGTATCGGGATGGAATGTTGTACGAATCACATCTGACTCCCTTGTTTCCTCCTTGATTGTATGCGACTTTCCTGTACCAGGTGCACCATAAAAGATTTGCTGCAAAGACAAAGAAGGTTTAGCTATCACTTCTTTTTCTTCCAATCCATCTTCTTTCCCATCATCATAAGGGGTATTTACATTTGTAATCTCGATGTCAAAAATGCCATCATCAGCCTTTTTGATATGTAATTCAGAATAACCACCTGCAAAATAATTGCGGATGGTAAATTTTTCTTTACACTCGTTTCCTTTACTGTCTGTATAAGTAACCTCTTTCAGTAAACCATTGAAGTAGAAACGAGTATCTATCTTTCCATTTTTTTGAGGCACATCCTTACGAGCATTCCACTCTTGGGTAATTGTCTCTACCGATTTCCCAGCTTCAACAAACAAAGCGTCAAGTAAAGCCAGCTGATTGATGACAAACTCTTTGGTATATGGAATCACGCAATGTACAGATGATTGGTCAAATTTTCTTGGCAAGATAGAGGCAATAAACAATATCGCCTTTGCAAGATTCTCCTTGTAGTATCGTACAGTTATATGTTCGCCAGCACCCTCAAAGAGTTGGTAATGCTCATTGTCTAAGAACAAGTCTGTGTTCTTGGCATCACCAGCTCCCAATGGGCGATAGCTGGCATTGGTATCATTGATGTGTTTTACTATTTCTTCCATATTTATGAATATTAACCTTACTCGTGAATAATCTTGTTTGTTATGAGATAATACAAAACAGCATAAATTGTATTTACACTGACAGCATTACCTGCTTGCTTGTACAGGGAACCATCAGCCACTCCTGCATTTCTACCATTGATAGCAAAGTTTGCAGGAAAACCTTGTAGCATAAAAGCCTCCTCTGGTGTCAATTTTCGGATTGGCAGTAGAGCCAATTCTTCTTTAGACATAGTCTTGACTGGATTGATGGCACCATGTGATTCTATAAAATCTTGACTATAGTAGTTGTCTTGACAAGCACGGTGCATTTTGTGCATCGTTGCAGTTAAAGGACGAGCGACACTCATATTAATGTCTGATTTCGACTTGAAGTTGGCAGAACCGTCAGCCAACAGAGTAGGCTTGATTCTCTCTGACAGAAAGTATTTCTTATCCACCTCCAAGCTCAATATGTCATTGACACTTTGATAATGGTATGTTCCTAATCCTTGATACACTTGTTCAAATGTTGCAGCAATATTATCACAAGTAAACAGCTTTTCAAAATTTGCAGGAACAGGCTCTGTTGTTGCAAAAATCAGAAGTCTGTTGCGAGTCTGTGGCAATTGGAATTGCGCTGTGTTAAAGATGTCAGTAAATACTTTATATCCCAAAGTCTCCAATTCTTGTTTTATACGTGCAAATGTTCTGCCTTTGTCATGTGATTTGAGATTCTTCACATTTTCAAGAAGCACATATCGTGGCTTCTTTGCAGCAAGAATATCAATGATATGAAAAAACATTTGTCCACGGTCTTCATTGAAGCCTGCTTGCTTTCCCATCATACTAAAAGTTTGACAAGGAAATCCACCTGATACCAAATCAAATTTTGGCAGATTCTTTATATTATTTTTATTGCTGGTAAATTCGACGATATCTCCCATTGCCAACTCATCATCAGTTTCTGGGTGAAAATTAGCACAATAAGTTTTCACTGCCTTGACATCAATTTCAGAATAGCCAATGCAATGAAAATCCATAATGTGGTCTTGTGTGAGCAAATCCATAGCTCTTCTAAAACCACCAATACCCGCAAATAATTCTAAATGTCTCATTTTATAAATTTCATGATGCCATCACCTATGGCTTTGGCAAGTTTTACAGGAACGGCATTTCCCACTTGTGCATACCACATGTTTTGAGAACCCGTTATCACGTAATCATCAGGAAATGTCTGAATACGTGCTGCTTCACGAGGACTTAATCCCCTTGCATCCCAAGGGTGGATATACATATTACAATCAAACTTCATGTGTGAAGTTATAGTCTTGCAGATTTGAGTTTCATCCAACTTGAAATATTTGTCCTTGAAGATGTCATTCCTTCTTTTGTATGGCATGATGTCAGCGATAGACTCATGCAGGGAGTTTGCACCTTGTGGTAATCTTCTATATATTTCAATGTCTCGTTCGTTGTTGTAACGATTCTTATGATTATAGAGTTTTGTTATTTCCCTATTGCCATTGATAAATTTATAGAAGTCATTCCTAATATATGAGAAATCACACTCTGTAAAGCCAGACTCTGCACATTCCACACCCTTTGAACCCTTTTCTTTCTTGGCAATTAAGTGGGGAAGTCCTTCAAGAGCATCCTTCAATATAAAAGGCTTGCGTTTATGCTTGAATATTTCTTCAAAAATTGACTTTGGTTCTACACCAACCCTGTTGCCTATCATTATGAAGCGTTCTCTATTTTGTGGTACGCCATAATCTTGTGCTTTCAAAAGAGCATAATCATATTGGTACTCGTCGCCAAGATATTCCTCAAAATTCTGTTTAATCTCTTCTATTTTGTTCATCATTCCTTTTACATTTTCCATAATGAAGAACTTTGGACGAATATTTTTCAAGAATATCAAGTATTGCTTGTATAACGCATTACGAGGGTCGTCCAATATGCGTTGGCGATTAGCCATAGAGAACCCTTGACAAGGCGGTCCACCACATACCAAAGTTATATCTGATAATATTTCTTTATATTCGTCGAGATGCAAGTTGAGTTCTGCTATATCTCCCACAAAATAGTGCTCATCACTCAAGTCATGGTTGAATTTGTAGGTATTACAAAACTGCTCCACGATTTCATTTACGAACCATGGAGTAAATCCTGCCTGTTGCAACCCCAAACTCAGACCGCCACATCCAGCAAATAAATCTACAAACTTATATTGTTTAGTCATTGTTGTCATCTTCAAAATAATCAGAGTCGATACGCTTTACCTCATAAACACGTTTTAAGCTAACTCCTACATTATATTCAATCATATATCTCGCAAGTTCTTGTCCATCTATCAGAACTATTTTCTTACTTGCTTTTTCTTCAGCATACTTTCGAGCTTCTGAACTATAAGAACTTGTTGTAATGAATACACCTTTACTTGCTTTTTGCTCATCAAGTGCTCCCACAAACTGTTGAATTTGCGGCTTGCCAATGGTATTTGTTGTATTGTATTTTTTTGCTTGTATATAGATTTTATCCAATCCAAGCTTGTCTTCTTTAATTATGCCATCTATTCCGTCATCATGGGAATACTTTGTTACCATTCCTGCATCAGACAGAGAGCCACCATAACCCATCTTTAGCAACAAATCCAAAACTAAATGCTCAAAGAATTGCGCCGACTGTTCTAATACTTTTTGTAATAAGTCAGCTGCTAAGTCTTTTATGATACTTTGATAAGCATTTTCTAACTGTTCTGTTGGAGTCTGAGTTTGTTTAGATTCTTCTAATTCCTCAATAACCTTTGCTGCCGTTTTCTTTGTTGTTCCAGACGAGGTTGTTGCATATTCTGCATACTCGGGATATTTCATCAAATCTGTTTGCCTTAAATCAGTATGATTTTGCAAATATTCTACTCCTCGTTTTGTTATTTTATAAATACCTCTTTGAGGAATTTCTATGAACAAGGCACGACGAAGCCATTGACGAGACCATCCAAGCCTATCGTCAAGTTGGTTGGTTGAGCCGCTTTTTGTTCTCAACTTACAATCTTCTTCGGAAAGATGAAAATGTTCTATAATGGACTTTTTCATATCCTTGATACTAACATTATCCATATCCTTTAAGCGATAAAGAAATGGATAAAGAAAATCCTCAAATTTTGGTATTGCCATGTTCGTAGTTTTTTATTCAATAACGTTTGTCCTAAGAAGTTCAGTAACTTCCACATTAAGAAGCTTAGCAGTCTTCATTAAACTTTCCAAGTCTGGTTGGCTTGAATTGGTACACCATTTGGATATGGTTGTTTTGTCTTTTCCCAATTGTTCAGCTAACCATTTGTTTGTCCGTTGCTTATCTGCAAGGACAACTTTTATTCGATTTAAATTCTTACTTGCCATATTGCTATGAGTTTCTTTTTTGCAAAAATACAAATTTAATACCAATAAAAAGAATTTGCTCAGTCTTTTTATAGTTTATTAGCAATAAAATGAATTACTTTCACCTTAAACCATCAGAAAACTCTTAAAAAACCTCAAAAAGGCAAGCAAACTTATATGTTTTTCAGAAATTAGATTTATCTTTGCACACGTAATCGAAGCGTTTTGTATATTGCAAAGTTGTGAAAGAAAAAGAATATAGCTCGTTTCTAAATAGTTAGCAGTTACATTCTTTAATGTACTTAATTCGTTGATATTCAATTAATAAAAGATTTTGTTGTGACTCGCTGTATGGTATCCTAATAGGCCTAAAATTTGACATATGTAGGCTACATATACATAAGACTATACATACAAACCGCTTTAACAATTATTTGGTTTTGGTGCAAAATCAAGTTTATGTATTATTAACGAGTTCCGTTGACTATCTTATGCTGTGGGGGTGCTGAGTAGTTACGTATGTTCTATAAAATAGTTGTAAATTTGCGAGCATAAATTGGCATAACTAATTAATAATTTTAAACATACTTATTATGAAATCATCATTTCTACGTGTTTTATTTGTAGTGTTGTTCGTATGTGGAGCAATCACAGTGTCTGCACAGAAGCAGACAGAAGGCAAGTCATCAGTATTCATAGATTATTTTGCTCATCCGTCTAACGTGAAGGATTCTTGGGCTGAGGCTCTTCGCAGCAAAGTGATCGAAGGCATCCAGGAGACTAATCGCGTTCTTATCACTGACGTTGATGCAGAAGACGCTTTGAGAGTAGAGAAAGCACGTCGTCAGAATGGCGAACTGTCGGCAGCAGGCGACGCTTCTCGTCTCGCTGTGATGACACAGCTCGGTGCAAACTATCTGTTGCAGGGCACAATCACATCTTTGTCTGTAGACCACAAGCGTTCTGACGACGGCAAGACGGAGTGGTATGCTGCTGTAGTAAACTATACATTGAAGGTTGTTGACCCGAAGAACGGCACAACTATTGCTTCAAAGACATTCAAGCACGGTGAGAGCGTTGCTGAAATGGCTACCGGTGATACACCGGACGCAGCAGCTGTGGACGTTGCCAAGTTCGCTCGCAAGGCTGTACGCGCTTTGGTTGACGAGGCTTTCAAACTCAATGGTGCTATCCTCGAAATCAGCGCTACAAAGGGCGCTGAGGCTAAGCAGGTATACATCAGCCTCGGTTCTGCTCATGGTGTAGGCAGCAAGGCACGTTTCAAGGTCTACGAGCTTCGCACTGTTGCTGGCCGCAACTCACGCAAGGAGATCGGCGAGCTTAAGGTGAGCGCTGTTGAGGGCGAGGACCTCACACTTTGCGACGTTGTAAAGGGCGGCAAGGAGATAAAGGCTGCTATGGACGCTCAGCAGAAGATTGAGGTTGAGGTGTTCCATAAAGAAACAATATTTGACAAGGCAAAGAAGGTAATCTAATTAAACTTTGTTTATAAAAATGGCATGACTTCATTGAAAAAATGGAGCCATGTCATTAGTTTATATCGGCACGAAAACAGAAATATTTTATCTTTTTTAGCTATGACCAGAATAATCATATCTCTTTTATTCGGACTCTTCTTCTGTACAAATATAAATGCAGAAGTCTATTCTACCGATGCTACATTGGTGTCGCAGGACGGTAATATAATCACAGTACGTTCTTCTGCCGTTGCCGACAAGAAGAAGGACGCTGCGCTGCTGGCTGCCAAGTCGGCTTTTCATACTCTGTTTCATGCTGGTATAGAAGGCGTGAAGGACGGCACGCCTATGGTTGCTGTGGAGCGTAACGACTACGACTATCGCTTCTTCTCGGAGTCGCGCTACATCAACTACATCACAAGCGAGGTGAAGACCGTTGGCGACAAGAAGGTAGGCAACAAGGTGCGTGTCACGGTGCAGCTCTCGATAAACGTGAAGTCGCTTATCGCCGACTTGCAGCATAACAACATGTCTATATCTCCGTCGTGGGGCGTGGCAAGTGCAAAGAAAAGCACATCGGCGCTCAACCCTACTATCGTTATTGTGCCTGGTCTGAAGGCGAGCAAAGGCTCCGACTTCCAGGCTATGCTTGAAGCCATTGACGCAAGCGAGGCAAAGAAATACGCTCTCGACAAGATGACTGGCGAGTTTACAAAGAAAGGTTACAAGACTCGTAACTTCGTATCGCAACTGCGCAACTCGAAGAAAGACGAGATGATGCGCACGCAAAGCCAGTCTGACATCAATACAATGATTGTGCAGCAGCTGCCTGGCGACATCATCGTCACCGTTGATGCAGCGGTTGTTACAGATGCAAACAACCAGATGGAGTGTCAGTTGAGCATAAGCGCTGTGGAGAGCCAGACAAACGGCAATCTTGCTTCTGCTACATTCCCCAGCGGAAAATACTATAAAGGCAATGTGAGCGAGTCGGAACTCGTCGACTATGCCTTCAAGAAGATAAAGGCAGACTTCTTCAACCAGATAAAGACATCGTTTGAGGCTATGGTGAGCCAGGGCAGAGAGGTGTATGTAGACATGACAATCTCTAACTCTATCGACGATTGGGACTTCGATCAGGACAGTCCGTCTACCGGCGACAACTTCAAGGATGTGCTCGACGAGTGGTTGCGCAGCCATGCGCAGAACAGCGTCTATGATATGAGCAACAACACCGACAAATACATACACATGACCGTGAACATCCCGTTGTGGAATGTGGAGCGCGGACGCTCTTACACGTTGTCTAACTTCAGCAGCGACTTGAAGAAGTTCCTCAAGACTCAGTTGGGCGATGGCTATAAGGCTTCTGTAACGGCACAGGGACAGAAGCTCGAAATTATGATTCAATAACTCTATATAAAGGTGTTTTATGAAAAAGACATTCTTACAGATTATATTCCTATTCGTTGCAATGGTAGGATATGCACAAAGCGATATACACTTCACCATATTGAAGTCGGAGACAAAGGGCTTGTCTGAGGATGTTGTTGATGCGCTCGACCTTAAGCTGCACCAGGTGTTCAACCGCAACAGTGCGGCTGCAGCCGATGTGTACAACGTATTCGCTGTTTCGCCGTCGTTGTCTCTCGACAAAGTGCTGTCTACAGACGGCGGCATGGTGAGAAACGTGTCTTTGGCTCAAGGCGAACTGGTGCTTATCGCCAAGAACATCATCGACGGTGCAGAGTATTATAGCGTGACGATTCCGGTTCAGGGCGAAGCTGTAGGCAACAAGGAGAAGGCTATGCTCTCGATGGTGAAGAACATAAAGGTGACTGCACCTGCCTTCACGCGCTTCATCAATACGGCGCGCAAGAAGATTGCTGACTATTACGCTAACAATTGTGCTTTCATTCTGCAGAAGGCTCAGACCCTTTACAACCAGAACCGTTGTCAGGAGGCTGTGAGCTATCTGTCTGCCGCTACAGCCAACGTGCCTTGCTACGACCAGGCTGCGGCTTTGCAGAAGCAGATTCTTGAGAATATGGACAACACTCCAGAGCCGGTCGTCGTAGAGAAGGTTGTGGAGAAGGTCGTAGAGAAACCGGTTGTAGTGGAAAAGGTTGTGGAGAAGCCTGTTGTGGTGGAGAAGATTGTGGAGAAGCCTGTTGTAGTTGAGAAGGTTGTGGAGAAACCCGTTCCGGCGCCAGCACCTGTCGCTCCAGAGTGCGAGATAACCATCTCTAAGAACGACCTCGACTTCCGCATTCTCAGTTGCACGGGCAATCCTACGCAGAAGCGCATCACCATAAAGGCCGAATACGTCAACAATAATGCGAATATCTCTAACGGCGACATCGCAATGAACGTAGTGATCGACGACAACGGACGCGAACTCACTCGTGAAAATATGGCTGTCACCTCTAACGATTCGTCATACGAATGGGTGAGCATGCCGGCACGCGTCAAGCTGAAGCACGATTTCTACATCATCAACTACGACCATCCTATGGAGACTGTGTCTTATCTGAAGCTCAAAGTGCGCGATGGTATAGTGGAGATTCGCAACTTGAAGGTTAACTGGTAATAATTAAGTATATTATGAAAAGAATATCATTGGCTTTGTGTCTGCTTCTTGCTGCGTGTTGCATGACATTGGCACAGGACAAGGTGGTGGAGCGTAGCGCAAAGAAGACTCCAGAATGGCTTAACCAAGCCAACGATGGAGCGTTTGTAGTTACAGTCACAGCCAGTTCTCTTGCCGACGCTCAAGTGAAGGCGATGACGGAAGTGACAGAACGCATCATTCTCTCGGTGGCAAGCAATGTCAGTGTGTCGCAGCGCAACGAGTCGAGCGAGGTTGTGGAGAACGGCAGCGTCGATTCGCGCGACGAGTTCACACGTCTTTCAAAGATAAAGTCGGCTAACCTGCCTTTCCTTAAGGGCATTTCGCCAAACAAGATTACAGGCATCTATTGGCAGCGTATGCTCAACAAGAAGACGGGCAAGGGCTATTACGAGTATTCGGTGCTCTATCCTTATTCGCGTAGCGAGCAACTCACGCTTCAGGCTGAGTTTGAGGCTCTCGACAAGGAGATGACTGCCAAGTACGAACAGCTGGAACAGAAGTTGAACAATATAGAAGCGGTGGAAGACATCAAGACTGCCATCACCGAGCTCGACGCTCTTAAGGCTTACTTCTTTGATGATGTGCGTTTGGAGCAGGTTGACGGCTTGAAGAAGCGCTATCGTCAGCTTTATGATGCGCTCAGCCTCACTGGAGAGTTCGTTAAGCATGGCGAATATCACTGCCAGCTACTGTTGAAGGGCATGCCTGTCAAGGTGTCTACGGTGCCCACACTGAAGTCGAACTGTGCTTCGCAGCTCAATGTGCGTCCTACAGCCGACGGCAAGTTCGTCATCACATACGACGATAGCGACTGTATTGAGGACGAAGAAAACTTCATCAATGTGCAGTTGCGCCTCGACGGTAAGCGTCTTTCGCATAAGTTCTCGCTGGCTGAAGCCGGCGCAGGCAATGCCGACCAAAGGCTCTCGCTTGTTCCTGAAGGAAAGGTAATGCTGACAGCTGCAATGGTTGACGCAGCCGCACGTGAAGTGACCGACATCACCGTGCGCCTTACTGTCAACAACCGCAATGGCAGCAAGTTTGCGGTGAAGAGTCTTGAACTTAATGTGCCCGACCTCGCCGTTCCGCTTATCTTCGACAATGCAGACGCCGTCTATTCTACAAAAGGACTCATCCAGATAAAGATGCTGGCGAAGGGCGATTGCTCGCTGCGTAAGGTGAAAAAAGGCGACTTCGCATTCGTTAACGGCACGCTCACGGTCGTAAACCCCAACACCGGAGCTATCGAACCTATCAAGGTCGCGTTGCAGTATTCTACAAATTGGGAGTAGACTGGTTTTCGGGTTCTAAACCTTAGTCTGAAAATGTTTCAGATTTAGTCTTAATAAAGTTTAGACCAAGAGATTTGAAGAGTGAAAGAATTAA
>ERZ1031954.702-NODE-702-length-13892-cov-5.377900_pt1 | contig 13892 bp, 7 predicted proteins | sample MGYA00516701_ERZ1031954 | MGnify/ENA primary metagenome ERZ1031954 (study PRJEB33719, sample SAMN04261284) | wastewater metagenome | biome: rural village; feature: human; material: feces | host: Homo sapiens | place: El Salvador | collected 2013-01-07 ...
TGTGAACTATGGTGTGGGTAACGTCTATACTCCAAATATTCTTGCGGAATGGGAAAATGGCTTGGATATTCGGTTTTGTGGACACGTAACCCTCACGGTCTTCATCGCCTCTAATTCCGACATAAGAGATTGTTGGCTTATCGCCTACGAATCGTTCCATCTCTTGCAGCTTCATTTTTTGTGTACACCACCTCTGTTGAGGGGAAGGTAAAAACATACCACTCGCCTTGAGAAAGTGTTCAAATGGAGTCGGTTCTGGACTCCCCTCAGCAGCTCGCAGCCTCTTAATGCCGCCTAAATACGATTCCAGACGATTGATTAGAAGGTCGGTTTCCGCAAGTTCGCAACCTGTATCAGTATTGTAGTATTCCACATGAAGGCCAGGATATTTCCCTTTCATGTAAATTGCAAGGGCTGCACTGTCCTTACCACCCGAAATACCGAGTACATGTCTTACTTCGCTCATTTTACTTTTTGGTTTAGGAGTTTAAGAAGTACGCATACATTTAGCTCTTCATCATCAGTCAATAAGGATGAAATCTTATTGACGATTTCATCGGCCTTTTCAGCTTTACTCTTTGGGAGTCTATATGTCTGAGATTTTGAAAAAGATCCATCATTTGAAGCGAGTTCAAAGTTGAACGCCTCTGCATCATCGTGTCGATCCTGAGCCTCTGATATAGCAGAGTAACGCTCCAGTTCGCTAAGAATATGAAGTATCTGATGAATAAGCAGAGCCTCTTCGGAATCTTTAGTCTCATCAAGGCGTCTGTCAGTAATAACTATGGCGAGTTTCTCTATAAACTCTCGTTTGGTTTCTGACGGAGCCAAAACACGGTCAAGAAATGAACGTGTTCTCGGTGTTAGAATACGCGGATCGATAGACTTATAGCGAGATGCAAGAATAACCTTATATGATTCGTAATCTGTCGGTACTCCCAGATGTTCAACTATTTTTTCCTCTATGCGGTCAATGAAGTTATCATAGCAGGAGTTGAGTTCACGAACGGCATTACGGATGAGGTCAAGGTATTGGGCAGTAAATTCTTCGCTGTTTAGATCCTTGTAGCCAAGAGCCGCCGGGAGGTCTTCAAAGAAGGTCTTGGCCGGATCGGTTGCATCGGAAAGAACATCACGGAACCTTGCAGTGTATGCACTATCAAACTTATTGGTACGCTTTGCGTATGAGTTCAGACCTTTGTAGAAATGGAAGAATGGCTTTACGGTTTCAAGCAAAGAATTAGCTGAAACAGCGATTGCATCGTCCTTTCTTAAGAACTGACGGTAACGTTTGAAAAACTCCAGTTTTACTCCCGATACCTGAAAGGCTTTAATAGTAAAATCGTTGATGCGTTTTTGTATTAGTTCAAATACTTCCTTGTTTATGTTGAGAACAAATGTGGTCCCGTTATAAAGTGCAAAATCCTGTTGATTGATATAAAGGAAGATGGGAATCCAAAAGTCAATTACGCCCTGCTTTAACTTATAGGGAGCGGTGCGCAAGATTTTTGCTAAATCCGACAGCTTACGTGGTTTGTCAACAGTAGAATTGACAAAATCAACCGAGGCTTTCCACAAAGAACAGAGTTCCTCAGAGGTAGGCGCTCCTAATATCCATTGCCCATTCTTATCCAAACGATGTATACCCGAATCCTTAAGCAGAGTATAGTAGATAGTCTTTTCAGGAGGGAAACCCTCTATACCAAACGCTTCCTTGTCAGAATTTGCAAGCATAGCATCAAGCAAATTGACACGCGCCAATGAAATCGCAGAACTAAGTTTCTGACGATTAAAGAGCTCATTCCGGATAATGGGCGTCTCTCGATATACGAAATCACAAACGCGAGAAAGAAACTTATTGAAATCCCGTACCGAATGAATTGCTACTGATTTACCCTTGAAATACCATATAATAGAACCATCAGTAAGGCTTGTATTGATTGCTTCATTGAGCAATAATGACTCATAAGCCTTCTGATTGTTAAGCTCTGTTGACGCGATTTTATCATCTATAGCAACGTTCTCCAAAACGTAGTTTAATTTCTTAATCTCGTATAAGTGCTTAATAATATGGTCTGTGCTTCTGAAGTAGCCATATATGGTAGCGCCCACAGCCTTAGATGCGGATGTTTCTTTTACTGCATCCTCAATATCCGAAAGGGGAAATATAAGGTTGATATATCCGTCTATGTCTCCGGTTGGCTCAACGAGAGTAGGCTCGTTGAAAACCCTGTATTCAAAATAGCGTGGTGTCCCTGTCTTATAATAGGACGCTGACGCGACAGTGGCTTTTTGTTTTATATATGGTGCAATTTCATCAACCGAAAGTTGAGGTGTTGGGACAATAGAGGCTGCCTTGTAGAGTTCACTCTCAAGGTTGAGGTTTGTACCTTCATAGAGTATGAATTGCGATTTATATTTGGCAAATCGCAATACTTTCAAGGTTTCAAGGGTGTTGACAACATCTTTTACATTATGAATGTCGAGTGCATTCTTGCCATAAATATCAAGAAACTCAGAATCAACTATTACTCCATTGAAAAATATGTTGAGTAGGCCAACTGTCTTTACAATTTTCAAACAGTTATTTATAACTTCCTCTGGAAGTTCAGAGCCCTCCACCCGTTCTATCGCCACTGAGATTGAGCGCCATCCTGTAGTGTCAGCATTCATCTCCTTGATAGCAGAATAGAAATGGTAGATTAGATAGTCATAGACTCTTGCCAAGTTGTAAGTAATAGTGGGTGTAGGAATAAATTCGGATATGGAACCCATACCTTTAGCGGTAAGGAATGAGAAAAGGGACCTCTCATTCTGACCATATCGCTGAACTGCGAGGGTAAGACAAACCGCTGAAATAGGATCCAACGGATATACGGATATAGAGACTCCGCAGTTTTCAAATGAAAACTTTTGCTAAGTATCTTGCTGTGTTCTCCAAGGTCGTAAAGCCGGTTAAACCCAATCCTTTCTAAGTCGGAAAGACTGTATTGTGAATCAAGCTGTTTTGCGGTTAAGTAGAGCAGTTGTTCTACTGGTTCCGCAAAAACTATCTCTTGAAAACGGCCTTTTACCTTTTGCCATTCGTTTCTCTGAGTCTCAGATAATTTGGCGGCATAACTGCCGAAATTCTGATGTAGTGTCGTAAGAAAAATAATATTACGACTCGGTACATTTACAAATTCTGAAAGCTTCTGCAGGAAATACAGTTCCTCTTCTGGATTGTTGTTGGCTGCAAATTCAAGAATCTTACCAAACTCATCAACCGCAATAACAAGGAACTTATTTTGTTTACGCAATCCCTGATAGTAAGATGAAAGGCCATCCAGTGCATTTTCTTTATGGCAATTGAGCTTTGACGATATAAGAGAGCGCAACGACACGTAATCTCCCACGATATTCATAAACTCATAGCCTGAAACATGGCCGAAAACGCCACGTTTGACTATCCCATTATTTCCAAGCTTTAAATCTTCCTCAAAAGCGAGAATAAAGCTGGATTTGCCTGTACCATAAGTGCCAATTATAGAGAATGAATGATGCCCGGAATTAAAGCTATTTACGATATTCCCTGCTACCATTCGAGCGTTCTCGGTAACAATATACCGAAAGTCAGATGCATCGTTAAGTTCTATATTTACTGAAGGTATGTAGCTCATAAGGAATTGTAATAATTATCGAGAACATCAAACTTGTCCAGCTCTATGCGGAACTGGACATTTTTAATACCACTATTATCCGAAAAGAATATTGCTCCAGGATATAATTATTCAAGAGAACGTATAATTTCAATCAATGAAATCATCGGCAGGCAGAAAATCAATGAAATGCGCTGCAATCCATCAAGCGAAATAGTCTTTTCGCTATCACCTAAAGAAAGTAGAGCGAAAAGAATTACTTCAGGCGCAATTTCTTTAACAGTGACTTCTCGGAAATAGTAGGTGTCTTGAGGCTTTGAAATGATCAGATTAAGACCGATAAGCAAAGCAGAAAAGTCTTCAATGTTCTTTAAGTCTTTTGGAGAGACGTAATTCTTCAATAAAACACCAATGTCTTTCTTTACAGTATTTTCGTTATATACGTTCTTTTGTTCAGGCACAGAGCACTTCCGGCGTATATAAGTTTGCAGCTCACTACGCGTGAATTCCTTGCGTTCTCTTTGATAGTCAACAAAAACAAGATTATATAGGCTTGCTACTCTATAATTAATCAAAAGGAAATGGAGAAGCCAGAGCGTATTTAAATCTTCTGAATATGGGTCCCGTCCAGTGTCGCTATTGAAGAGATAATCGGCAATCTTTGTCACATCATCCATATTGCTGAGCCCAAAGGCTCTGAGCCAAAAACGGATAGATGCAACCATATTCTTACCGACACCAAGTTTCACCACGGAGTCGGCATCCGTGAATTTGCCTCCAGAAAGGAGGAAGTCATATCCCTTTTTAAGCCATAGGGACTTACAATGGAAGGACTCATGTCCTGAAAAACTATATCTGCTCAAAGTTTATGTGACAATTCAATTAGTTATTACTAAGCGATTGCCACAGTTCGTAAAAAGAAATCCTAGGATGCAAAACATAGGTCGTGATGCCCATGATGCAGTCCTAGGAATAACTGTTACGAACGGCAAGTCACGCCCATATATAGCATGGGCGTTCGCGACTTGTTCTCGTTCGTAATTAATGAAATTTCCTAGGTCTCATCATGTACGGAACAAATAGCAAACGCTATTACAATATGTTGAGAGCGACCTCTGTCGCCATTTGTCTCTCTTTCGATTGACACTGCAAATTTACGAATTTATTCTCATAAGCAAAAGCCCTAGCATCCAAAAATTTACATTGAACGCGCGGAAAATGTCCGTTCCTGAAATTGGGTGACTCGATTTTGGATATTAACTGAGTTCGGTTTCTCCGTAGCTAAGGTCTGTTTCCGCATATAGTCGCAGGTCTTCATCGCGGATTGATTGCCGTTTTTGTCTTGCCAGACTTTGGAATCTTATCGTCTGCTTACGCATTGGTATCGCTCGTGTTTATCGGGATGCCGAGGTTTATGGCAATTGTCAGAGAAGAGTGGACTCGGATTAAGGCAAAATGAGATGTACGGTCGGAACACCGCCGCGCACGCCGATATGTGAAAGTGTACAATTTTTAGGCGTACAAATGCCGGGCTTTAACGAAAAATGTGTACATTTGCAGCCCGTTTCGCCTCGGCAAGGCGTGGCGGCGTGCAGACGGCCTCGGCAAGGCCGCATCCCGTACGCCGCAATCATTGTCTCGGCCGGGGCCAAAAACCTATCACAACCACCGTCTCTTCTCGACAGACACAATGAAAGACATCAGTATCACTGTCCCCGTAGTCTGCTACGGCTACGATGAATTGCCTGACGATGCCGTCCGCGCCCTCGTGGAAAAGGCCCGCCAATCCACCTATCATTCGTATGCACCTTACAGCCACTTCTGTGTCGGCGCCGCCATCCTGCTGGACAACGGCGAGACCATCACGGGTGCCAATCAGGAAAATGCCGCCTTCAGTGCCGGCACATGTGCCGAGCGCTCGGCCTGTTTCTATGCACACGCCAATTACCCGGAAGCACGCTTCGAGGCAATAGCAATTGCAGCACGCGCCGAAGATGGTGATTTTGTCGCCGACCCGGTGTCGCCCTGCGGCGTCTGCCGTCAGGCTTTATTAGAATATGAGGTCTTGGCCAAACATCCCGTACCGGTATGGCTGGCCGGACGCAACTGCGTATACCGTCTGCCGTCGGTGGCCTCGCTGCTGCCGCTGGCGTTCTCGGAATTTTAAGGCACGCGGCCGCCGAGTCAATCATATAATAAAACACCGGACATCGGCCGAAGGTCGCATAACGGCCTGCAGCAATGCCCGGCGGCAGTTTCGTTTTTTTAGGTGGAACGGGGACGTCAATCCTTATCAATAAGGTCGCGCAAGGTCACATCCGGGTTGCGGAACTGACAATATCCGCCCTTGATATGTGCGTGTGTGATAGCGCTTTGAGGACAATTATGATAGCACGCGGTGCAGCGTATGCATCCGCGATTCCATTCCGGATGTCCGTCCCCGTCGCGAGTGATGGCGCCCACCGGACATATACGGGCGCAGATGCCACAACCGTTGCAGCGCCCCGTGTCGCACCGATACTGACGATAAAAGCCCTTGAAGGATGGCATCGCTTTCATACATATTCCCATAAGACGATCTGCGACCGATGGCAGCGCAATATAATGACGTCGAGCGGCAATATCGGCAGCGATGGCAGCCGTGTGGCCGGGTATATCTTTGGCATCGGCTGTCTCGATTTGTCGGCGTACATCGTAGAGCATAAAGTTGTTGTCCACCATTTTGATACTATTGGCATATGCAACCTGCAGGCCGCGACGGCGTGCTTGACGGCAGGCAATGTTCACCCCGAGGCCCGGTGTCACCCCACAAGTATATACCACAAAGAGATAGTCGGTGCGAATATCCGCAGTCTCAAAAAATCGCTCGACCGGCGCCGGCATACGCCCCGTGTGCGTAGGCGTGACAACACCTATGGCATCATCCTCCCATACGGCAGACGGCGTTTCGAGCGCCTCTCTTATGCCTATGATGCGACTATCAGCCTGAGTCCGAGCGATATGCCGCGCCACAGAAAGAGAATTGCCCGTTGCTGAAAAACAGAAGACTATCATATCGCAAAGGTAAGCATTCGACCGCTTTCAGCAAAAATAAATTTTATAATCCTAAAAACTGCTAAAAGAACAAGCCTTCGACTAAACATTAGGTCGCAACAGCGGTCTATTGGTCAGAAAACGACAAAAAGCAAAAAATGAAAACACGCCGCTCAGGACGTCCTGTAATGACGTCCATATTCCTACTGGCCGGCTTATTGTATGCCTTGGCCTACAACATCTCGGGAGTCGTGACCGACACCGACGGCGATGCGCTGGTGGGCGCCTCGCTGCGACTGCTGCGTAGCAAAGACTCGACAGTGATCAAGGCCGCTGCCGCCGATGGCAACGGACGCTATGTGCTGCGCGACATCGCCGATGGGCGCTATGTACTCGAGGCCTCGTACGTAGGCCACAACCGACAGACAGTCAATGTCACCATGGCCGGACGGACACTGCGCGTGGACACTATGCGCCTCTCCGACGAAGCTTACACATTGGACGCCGTCACCATCTCCGGCATACGCACTCCCATCAAGGTGATGGAAGACACCATCGAGTTCAATGCCGACACCTATAAGGTACAGCCCAACGCCGTAGTCGAGGACCTGCTCAAGCGTCTGCCAGGCGTCGAAGTGTCATCCGATGGTAAAATCACCTCCAACGGCAAGGAAGTCACCAAGATACTCGTGGACGGCAAGGAATTCTTCAGCGATGACCCCAAGGTGGCCTCCAAAAACCTACCCGTGAGCATGGTGGACAAACTTCAGGTCGTAGACCGAAAAAGCGATCTGGCTCGTATAACCGGCGTCGATGACGGCGAAGAAGAAACCGTCATCAACCTCACCGTCAAAAAAGGCATGAAAAACGGATGGTTCGGCAATGCCGAAGCCGGTGTCGGCACCGACAGCCGATACATGGGCTCGTTCAACGTCAACCGCTTTTGGAACGACAACCAAATCACGCTCTTAGGCGGCATCAACAACATTAATGAACCCGGATTTACGGACGGAGCCAGCGGACGCTTCCGCCACTTCGGAGGCGACAACGGCATCACCACATCTCGCGCCCTGGGCCTCAACTTCAACGTAGGCAACAAGGAAATATTCCGCGTAGGCGGCAACGTAATGTACAGCAACACCGACGCCCGCACATACAGCACCACCGACCGCCAGTATCTCTTCGAAGACTCCACATCGTACGTCAATTCGGGCAAGTACGCGCACGACCGAGGACACAACTTCCGCGCCGACTTCCGCATACAATGGAACCCCGACAGCCTCAACTCCCTGGAAATACGACCCCGCATGATGTACAATTCCAGCAACGGCCTTAGCATCGACTCATCGCTGACACGCGCCGGCGATGCCGACCTAACACGCGTCACCCAAAGCCGCAACAACATCACCAGCGATGGCAACAGCTGGGAATTCGGCCTCTCAATGATATACAACCACAAATTTGCCTCGCGCCCGGGACGCTCGTTCAGCGTACACCTCAATGCCAATACCTCCAACGTACGCGAGCACGAAGACTCATACTCCTGGAACCGCTTTTTCCTGCTTGACGACAAAACCGATGTGTACGACCAATACGCATCCAACCACACATGGAGCAAAACCTTATCGGCACGCATAAGCTGGACCGAGCCACTGGGCAATGTCAAAAACGGCAACTTCCTGACCTTTGCTTACCGCCTGCGATACCGCTGGAACAACGCCGACCGCCTCACCTACGACCGCCCAGTATCGTGGCCCGGCGGATACGACCAAGACCCCGTCATCGGCGATGATTTGGTATGGAACAGCGACCTGAGCAACAGCTTCCGCAACAACTATATGAGCCAAGACATACGCGCCGGCTTCAAGCACGTCTCCAAGGTCTGGACCATCGATGCCGGCCTGTCACTGGTACCCCAAATGTCCAGTTCGCACGACCTCATAGACAACGCTCGCGACATACCCACGCGACACACCCTCAACATCGCCCCCTACCTGCGCTACCGCTGGAAACTGTCCAAGCAGCGCACCTTCAACCTCGACTATCGCGGACGCTCATCCCAACCCTCGATGTCGCAACTCCAACCCGTGGCCGACAAGTCCGACCCCCTGCGCATCGTCGTCGGCAACCCCTCGCTGAACCCCACATTCACGCACAACATACGCATGCGCTACCAAAACTTCAATTCCGAGGCCCAACGTTCAATCATGGCCATGGCTTTTGCCAACATCACGCAAAACTCCATAGTCTCCAAGACCATCTACGATGCCACCACCGGCGGACAAACCACCACCTACGACAACGTCAACGGCGTATGGTCCGCAATGGCAATGGGTATGTTCTCGCAACCGCTGCGCAACCGCGCATTCGTGTTCAATACCCATATAGGCACGCGCCTGAACCACAACGTCGGATTCAACAACGGCCTGCGCAACACCTCCATAGCCTTTGACGTGATGCTCTCGCCCTCGCTGGCATGGCGCCCCGACAACATCGAACTCGAGATACGCCCTCGCTACAACTTTCAGACATCTCGCAATACCGTCCAGTCAGGCAGCAACCGCGATGTACACGGCTACGGCTTCAGCTTCTACGGCACATATTACACACCTTTCGGGCTGGTGCTCTCCACCGACCTCAGCTACGACGCAACCAACGGATACTCGGCCGGATACGACCGCAACGAATGGATGTGGAACGCCTCCATAGCCTACCAATTCCTGCGCGGCCGCAACGCCACCATCACCCTCAAGGCCTACGACCTGCTGCGCCAGAAAAACAACGTCAGCCGCACCGTCACAGCCAACTACATCGACGACAGCCGCTACAACTCGCTCACGCGATACTTCATGATCACCTTCAGCTACAAATTCAACACCTTCGGCAAAGGCAACCAACCCAAAGACCGCAACGCCGATGACAGACGTCGCGGCCCGGGCGGCCCGCCTCCCGGACATCCCGGAGGACGTCCCCCAATGTGATATCCTCCGCGCCAACCATACGCCCCACCCTGCGCCTGAAAAGTACGATCTGTCGCACTTTTCAGGCGCAAACACATCTGACGACCTTCGGAAACATCCGCATCGACCGCCAAAAACAACGGCGGAAGACAGCGCAAATAAGGCCATCGTAAGCCGTTAGAGGCACAGCGGTTAAGGGTCGCGTATATGCGTGCGCTACGACTCAGTATTAAAGTATTTTAACGGCGCATCGTAATTGCGAAAAAAATCGTACCTTTGCGCTGGATTATCCACAAGGTACAGTTTCGAAAAAACTGAAATACAACAACATAAACCACCAACAATGAGTAGAGAAAAGAAATTCGTAACATGCGACGGCAATCAAGCCGCTGCCCACGTGAGCTACATGTTCTCGGAAGTCGCTGCCATCTACCCGATCACCCCGTCTTCGACAATGGCCGAATATGTGGACGAATGGTCCGCAGCCGGCCGCCGCAATATCTTTGGCGAGACGGTGCTGGTACAGGAAATGCAAAGCGAAGGCGGCGCCGCCGGCGCCGTGCACGGGTCGCTGCAAGCCGGAGCGCTGACAACGACATACACAGCCTCGCAAGGACTGCTGCTGATGATTCCCAATATGTACAAGATTGCAGGCGAGCTGCTCCCGACAGTGTTCCACGTGTCGGCACGTACTTTGGCCAGCCACGCATTGAGCATATTCGGCGATCATCAGGACGTGATGTCTGTACGCCAGACCGGATTTGCTATGCTTGCCGAAGGTTCGGTACAGGAAGTTATGGACTTGGCCGGTGTGGCACATCTGGCCGCCATCAAGAGCAGCGTACCTTTCGTCAACTTCTTTGACGGCTTCCGCACCTCGCACGAAATCCAGAAAGTGGAAGAAATGCAACAGGAAGACCTCGAACCGCTGTTGGACCGCAAGGCACTCGCCGACTTCCGCGCACGTGCCCTCACACCCGAAGCACCCGTATCACGCGGTATGGCCGAAAACGGCGATGTGTTCTTCCAGCACCGCGAAGCCTGCAACCGACACTATAACGCCGTGCCCGACATCGTCGAAGGATACATGGCCGAAATCACCAAAATCACCGGTCGCGAATACCACCTGTTCAGCTACTACGGGGCCAAGGATGCCGACCGCGTAATCATTGCAATGGGCAGCGTCACACAGGCCGCCAAAGAAGCCATAGACTACCTCACCGCCAAAGGCGAGAAAGTCGGCCTCGTAAGTGTACACCTGTTCCGCCCATTCTCAGTCAAGCACCTGCTGGCAGCCGTACCCGCCACAACCAAGCGCATAGCCGTACTCGACCGCACCAAAGAACCCGGAGCCAACGGCGAGCCTCTGCTCCTGGACGTCAAGGAAGCCTTCTACGGCCGCGAAAACGCCCCCATGATCATCGGCGGACGCTTCGGACTGGCCTCCAAAGACACCACACCCGCACAAATCGTCGGATTATACGAAAACCTCGCACTGCCCCAGCCCAAGGACCACTTCACTATGGGCATAGTCGATGACGTAACCTTCACATCGCTGCCTCCCGTCAAGGAAATGGCACTGGGCGACCCCTCGACTTTCGAAGCCAAGTTCTACGGACTGGGCGCCGATGGTACCGTAGGTGCAAACAAGAACTCCGTAAAAATCATCGGCGACAACACCGACAAATACTGCCAAGCATACTTCGCCTACGACTCCAAGAAGTCCGGCGGCTTCACCTGCTCGCACCTGCGCTTCGGCGACAAGCCCATACGCTCGACATACCTGGTGAACACGCCCAACTTCGTAGCATGCCACGTCCAGGCATACCTGCACATGTACGATGTTACACGCGGACTGCGCGACGGCGGCACATTCCTGCTCAACACCATCTGGGAAGGAGAGCAGCTGGCCAAACACCTGCCCAATAAGGTCAAGCGCTACTTTGCACAGCACAATATCACCGTATATTACATCGACGCAACACGCATCGCGCAGGAAATAGGCCTCGGCAACCGAACCAACACCATCCTGCAAAGCGCCTTCTTCCGCATCACCGAAGTGATACCCATAGACCTGGCAGTCGAACAGATGAAGAAATTCATCGTCAAATCCTACAGCAAGAAAGGACAAGATGTCGTCGACAAAAACTATGCAGCCGTAGACCGTGGCAATGAATACCACACTCTGGCCGTAGACCCCGCATGGGCACAGCTCCCCGATGACGGAATAGTCGCAGACAACGCTCCCGCTTTTGTGCACGACATCGTACGACCCATCAACGCACAAGACGGCGACCTGCTCAAAGTGAGCGACTTCGAAGCCATACCCGACGGAACATGGCAAAACTCCACCGCCCGCTACGAAAAACGCGGCGTGGCTGCCTTCGTCCCCGAATGGAATCCCGAAAATTGTATCCAATGCAACAAATGCGCCTTTGTATGCCCCCACGCCGCCATACGTCCCTTCGTGCTCGATGCCGATGAAATGCAAGCCGCACCCTTCGGCGAAGAACGCACACTTGCCACCATCGGCAAGACCATGGCCGGCACACGCTTCATCCAAGCCGTCGATGTCCTCGACTGCCTCGGCTGTGGCAACTGCGTAGACGTATGCCCCGGCAAGAAAGGCGTCAAGGCTCTGGAAATGAAACCACTGGAAAGCCAGCTCGACATTCAGCCCGAATGGGACTACTGCGCCGAAAAGGTCAGCTGCAAAGCCGACCTGGTAGACATCAAAGCCACCGTCAAGAACAGCCAATTCGCACAACCGCTCTTTGAGTTCTCGGGCGCATGCTCGGGCTGCGGCGAAACGCCATACGTAAAACTAATAAGCCAGCTCTTCGGCGACCACGAAATGGTAGCCAACGCCACCGGCTGCTCATCCATATACTCGGGCTCGGTACCCTCGACGCCATACACCGTCAACGCCGCCGGACACGGTCCCGCATGGGCCAACTCTCTCTTCGAAGACTTCGCCGAATTCGGCCTCGGCATGAACATCGCCACCGAGAAAATCCGTCAGCGCGTAGCCGACCTGATGCACAAAGCTCTGGAATGCGCCAAGTGCTCCGATCAAATCAAGGCTCTTGCCCAGCAATGGCTCGATGCACCCCACAACGCCGTTTCCACACGCGAAGTCGCTGACAAGATTGTGCCCTTGTGCCAAGCCTGCGGATGCGACACCTGCCGCGAAATTGTCGAGCTCAAAGGCTTCATCGCCGCTCGTTCGCAATGGATTATCGCCGGTGACGGCGCCGCCTACGACATAGGCTTCGGCGGCCTGGACCACGTACTCGCTTCAGGCAAGAATGTCAACGTCCTCGTACTCGACACCGAGGTATACTCCAACACCGGTGGTCAGGCCTCCAAGGCTACACCCTTAGGTGCCATTGCCAAATTTGCCGCCTCCGGCAAACGCATACGCAAGAAAGACCTCGGACTTATCGCCTCGACATACGGCTACGTATACTGCGCACAGATAGCTATGGGCGCAGACCAAGCACAGACCCTCAAGGCACTGCGCGAAGCCGAAGCATACGACGGACCTTCGCTGGTAATCGCCTACTCGCCCTGTATCAACCACGGCATCAAAGCCGGCATGGGACACAGCCAGAACGAGGAACAGCGTGCCGTCGAATGTGGATATTGGCACCTATGGGGCTACAACCCCGCACTCGAAGAGCAAGGTCAGAACCCCTTCAGCCTCGACAGCAAAGAACCCCAATGGGACAAATTCGAAGACTTCCTCAAAGGCGAGGTTCGCTACGCTTCCGTAGTCAAAGCCTACCCCAACGAAGCCGCCGAACTCTTCGCTGCCGCCAAGGCCAACGCCCAATGGCGCTACAACAACTACCGCCGCCTCTCACAGCAACAGTGGGGAGTAGATCCTCTGGTCGAAAAAATCGAAGACAACAACAAATAACCACATAGGTTCCCGAACACAACAACAGCCCTCGCCAACCATCGACGAGGGCTGTTGTTATATCACACGATAAAATTCCGGAAACCTAATCGCATGAATTTGCCTCCCACCACCGTGATGCCATTATCCGGCAATCGATGAAATCACGGTGTCTACTTTCAATAATAATAACCACTAAAAACCTTTAAGTGCCTACTTTTTTGATCAGGCATCTACAGAAAAAAACTCCGAAATATCCTCGAAAAACATGTTCGCACTCACCGAAAATTCGTAAATTTGCATCTGTGATAACACCCGAAAAGGTACATATTTTTGGTCTCCAAACGTTAACGAAATTAA
>ERZ1031954.707-NODE-707-length-13868-cov-12.295591_pt1 | contig 13868 bp, 10 predicted proteins | sample MGYA00516701_ERZ1031954 | MGnify/ENA primary metagenome ERZ1031954 (study PRJEB33719, sample SAMN04261284) | wastewater metagenome | biome: rural village; feature: human; material: feces | host: Homo sapiens | place: El Salvador | collected 2013-01-07 ...
CCAATCGCCAGAAGTAACAGTCTGTACTAAAAGCAATCCGATGATAGGAGCGGTACAAGAGAAGCTTACGAGCACGAGTGTGAAAGCCATCAGGAAGATGCTGATCATACCTGTTGTGCTTGAAGCCTTGCTGTCTACGGCATTTCCCCAACTGTCTGGCAATTTGATTTCAAACCATCCGAAGAATGAGAAGGCGAAAACTGCCAAGAGCAGGAAGAGGATGATATTGAACACAGCACTGGTGCTGAGTGCATTCAAGGTGCTAGGCCCTGCAATGGCTGTAACGGCCAGACCGAGAACCAAATAGATGACAACAATGCTCAATCCGTATGTACAAGCATCGCGAATACCCTTTTTCTTATCGTTCTTAGCTCGTTTGAGGAAGAAGCTTACAGTCATAGGGATGATAGGCCAGATACATGGCATGACAAGTGCTAGAAGTCCGCCTACAAAGCCAATGATAAAGATATAGAAGAGTGAGTGGTTTGCAATGTCGTTATTGCCACCGAAAGCCTGAAGCTCTTTTACTACCGGAGCCCACCAGGCCTTTGCGTCATCACTATCTACAGAGAATGCAGCATCGATATTGGCTGTACTGTCCATCTTTTCAGCTACTCCCTGAAGTGCAGAAGAGTCGGTGTTGGCCTTGACGGCATCAATGATTTCAGGACCGTTAGCCTTGGTAGCTTCCTTACTGTCAGTCTCAGCCTTGCCATCTACTGCTGGAGATTTTCCACTCTTCTTGAAACTTGCCTCGCTAGGAGGAAGGCAATTCTGGTCGCTGCACGCACCGTATTCAACGTATGCATCGATATGGTAGTTTGGCTTGACAAACTTTACTTTCTGAACGAAGGTAACGCTGCCTTCAAAATAACGTAGCTTCATCTCGAAGAGTGGGTCAAACTTACTGATCTCGTTACCACGAGCTTGAAGTTTGCCAACCAACTCTACACCATCCATCTTGTTGACATTGAAAGTAGCTGAGATAGGTCCGTCTGCTCCCAATCCTGTAGAATAGACATGCCATCCCGATTGGATTTTACCATTAAAAACGATTTCCGCTATTGCGGTACCATTGGTCTTGAGCGAAGTAGAGAACTTGACTGGGTTCACCATCTGCGCCTGCGCCAACATTACTACTAGGAGTAATTGTAAAACTGCAAAAATTTTTTTCATTTCTATATTTGTACTAATTTTGATTGCAAAGTTACGAAATAATACTTATAAATGCGCCTATAATTTTGATTCGGGTATAGGTCTTTTTATTTTTTTAAGAAAAAATGCTATAAAAACATCTGTTATTCTTGGTGGTTAACCTTTTTTTCTGTAATTTTGCGCAAAAATTTAGTATGCAGAAAAGAATACTGTACATATTCTGTCTTTGGATAGCCACCATGAGTATCATGCTATCTACGGTGATGACACATCATCACCACAAAGGGCGTATCTGTATGGTAGAAGAACAATGTGAGCAGGACGGCAATATCAATGATGAGCATACTGAGCATCATGATCAGGAGAGCGAAGGTGATCGTGAGAACTGTAGCGTTCGTCAAATGCATCAGTTTGTAGTCAGTTCCAAGGTGGTGAAGAATATCCGCAAGTTGCTGGTAGATGAGAACCATCAGTTTGTGGTCTTGTCTTGTTCTTCCCTTTTAACCTTCCCTCGTCTCTCACTCATTTCAGTGAGATGGCAGCATGTGGCTGCTTCTCCTCTTGCTGAGGAACTGGCGGCAGGCTATAGCAGACGGGGACCTCCTTCTATTTTATGATTTTACAAGTTTGCCACTTGGTTGCAAAAATCGGTTTGAAGATTCGAATGCAACTGAGTTGCAAGATTTTTTGTGTACTTTTGCCAACGGATTTTTGATAAGATTCGTTGTGTGAAATTGTAGTGTAGAATTATAAAATAGAAGAAAAGACAAACATGAAAAGAGTAATTTTGATTGTCGCTGTTACGGCGATAGCCTGGGCTGGATTCGCTTTCTTTGCGAAACAGACCGGTTCTGAGGCTCATGCACACGAGGAGCATGAGCATGAAGAAGTGGATTTTGATCATATCCCGTTGACAGCCAAGCAGGTCAGCACCGTAGATTTGAAGATGGGTGAGGCTGTGGAGCGCGAGATGGATGCCACCATAGAAGCGAAAGGATCGCTCGTACTGCGTGCACAGGCGATGGGTGATGTTGCCTCTTTGATGGGCGGTATCGTGAAATCTATTTTTGTTAAAGAAGGACAGCTTGTTCATAAAGGACAGGTTGTTGCTACCGTTGAAAATACAGATGTGGTAAGTCTTCAGCGTGAGTATTACTCTGCTGCCAAGGAGTGCGAACTTGCCAAGGCTGATTTGGAGCGCCAACTTCTGCTCAGTAAGCAGGGAGCAGGTGTGAAGCGTACCTTACAGCAGACCAAGAAAGATTACCAAGTGGCTCATGCCAATCTTTTGGGTATTGGCAGGCAGCTCAGCCAGATGGGTATCTCTACTGCAGCCGTAGCGAAAGGTAAGTTTACTGCTGCCTTTCCTTTGTATGCGCCTATCTCTGGCATCGTTAGCGAGATGACTGCCAGTCTGGGAAGTTATGCTGATATGCAGACTCCTCTGATGAAGATTAGAAACACCCAGGCAGTGGAATGTGACCTCAATGTCTTCGAGAAGGATTTGGCGAAGATCAAGGTGGGCAATCGGGTGGCCATAAACCTGACTAATCAGTCTGGCGTAAAACTTTCAGGAACCGTTTATGGTATGAATCAATACTTTAACGATAACTCGAAATCCGTTGCTGTTCACGTAAAGTTGGATGCAGCTAGCGTGAAGAGTTATCTGCATTCTTCTTCAGGCAATACTCATGGCGGAAAGCTTTTCGCAGGCATGTATGTAAGCGGAAAGATAGCTACAGGTAGCCAGCAGTGTCTCGCCTTGCCATCCCATGCAATTGTGAGCGCAGATGGAAAGCAGTATGTCTTCGCGCTCAATGGAGCTCCTAGCAAGGGTAACTACAGCTTCTCCCGTCATGAGGTGACCACAGGCACTTCGGATGGAAAATATACAGAGGTGAAGCTTTGCGACCATCTGCTGAAGGGCAAGGATGGAGCTGCCGGCAAGAAGATTGTAACTGCGAACGCTTATTATCTGGCTTCGCTTACAGGCGAACATGGTGAACATGCGCATTAAGAAAGGGTAGCTTATGTTTCAGAAACTTATTACTTATTCCATTCGCCATAAACTGGTGATTGGAGTACTCTCTATAGCCCTGGCGATATGGGGTGTCTGGTCGCTGGTGCATCTTCCATTCGATTCCACTCCAGATATTACCGATAATCAGGTGCAGGTCATCACGCAGGCTCCTTCGCTGGGAGCCCAGGAGGTGGAGCAATACGTAACCACTCCTGTAGAGATGGCACTTGCCAATATCCCCCGCATCCAGGAACGCCGTAGCATTTCAAGAAGCGGACTCTCGGTCATCACGCTTGTCTTCGACGATGCCGCCGATATCTATTGGGCACGTTCGCAGGTGAGTCAGGTGGTGGAACAGTTGGAGAAAGAACTGCCAAAGAACACCGAAACCGAGATGGGACCTATTGCCACCGGATTAGGCGAAATCTACCACTATACCATTCGTGCCAAGGAGGGATACGAGCATAAATACTCGCTCACCCAACTCCGAACCATGCAGGACTGGATTGTGCGCAAACAGCTTTCCGGAACCCCGGGCGTTGCCGAAGTAAGCGGTTGGGGCGGCTATGTCAAGCAATATGAGGTGGCTATCAATACCGACCAGCTGAACGCCAGTGGGGTCTCCGTAAGCGAGGTGTTTGAAGCCTTGCAGCGCAACAATGCCAATACGGGTGGCAGCTACATCGAGCAGAATTCCAACCAGTATTATATCCGAGGCATCGGTGTGGTGAAGAATCTAGAGGATGTTGCCAATATCACGGTGAAGACAGTGGATGGAACACCAGTCAAGGTGGGCGACGTGGCAAAGGTTCAGGTGGGCCATGCTACCCGTTTCGGAGCCGTTACCCGCAATGGCGAAGGCGAGGTAGTGGCTGGTATTGCCATCATGCTCAAGGGCGAGAACTTCCAGGAAGTTATCAAGAATGTAAAGGAACGAATCAGTCAGATTCAGAAATCACTTCCGGAAGGAGTGGTGATCGAACCGTTTATCGACCGAACCAATTTGGTGGACCGAGTAGAGGGCACCATCGCCCGCAACCTGATTGAAGGCGGACTTATCGTAATTTTCGTACTTGTTATATTCCTAGGTAACTGGCGAGCCGGACTTGTCGTAGCAAGTGTCATCCCACTGAGTATGCTCTTTGCCTTCGGTATGATGAAGACCTTTGGCATCGACGGAAACCTGATGTCGCTGGGAGCCATCGACTTTGGTATGATAGTGGATTCTGCGGTCATCATTGTTGAAGCTGTGGTGACACATATCAATACCGGTCATTTCTCGCAGCCGGAAGTTCGTGCTGCTTATCTTGCTCAATGTCAGAATGGTGGAGCTGCAACCCCATTTGCCCTGACTCAGAAACAGATGGACGAGGAAGTTCATTTCTCTGCTTCCCGAATCCGACAGAGTGCTGCGTTCGGTGAAATCATCATTATGATTGTATATATTCCGCTGATGACACTGGTAGGAATCGAAGGAAAGATGTTCCGTCCGATGGCACTTACTGTATTCTTTGCCATTCTGGGAGCCTTCATTCTCTCGCTTACCTATGTGCCGATGGCAAGTTCGCTGATGTTAAGTAGAAAGGTACATACCCGAAAAACATTCTCCGACCGCGTGATAGAGAAGTTGCAGGCATGGTACCGTCCGGTTCTTGACTGGGTCTTGGCACGTAACAAGGATGTCATCACAGGAGCTGTGGCTCTTTTCTGCGTCAGTATCGTGGGCTTCAAATATCTGGGAGGCGAATTCATCCCAAGTCTGGAAGAAGGAGACTTTGCCGTGGAGATGAGTATGTCGCAGGGAACTTCATTGTCGCAGATGGTGGAGAGTTGTACCAAGGCTGAAAAGCTGCTCAAGAAGGAATATCCTGAGATCAAGCAGGTAGTAAGCCGTATAGGTAGTGCTGAGATTCCTACAGACCCGATGCCGGTAGAACGTGCCGACATCATGATTGCCCTGAAACCGAAGGCCGAATGGACCTCTGCCAAGACTACTCCAGAATTGATGGAGAAGATGGAGGAAACCTTGAGTGCCATTCCTGGATTGGAAGCAGAGATTTCTCAACCCATCCAGATGCGCAACAATGAGCTGCTGACAGGTATTAAGCAGGATGTGGCTATCAAGATATTCGGTGAAGATCTGGACGTGCTCACTCAGCAGGCAGGCAAGGTGAAGAAAATGATAGAAAATGTGCCGGGCGTGAGTGGTATCTTTGTGGAGGAAGTTGCCGGTCTGCCTCAGATCCAGGTAAAATACAACCATGAGAAGATGGCTGCCTACGGGGTAAGTGTGGATGATATCAGTGAGATATTGGAAACCACCTTTGCCGGTGCCGTGGCGGGTTCTCTGTACGAAGGAGACAAGAAATTTGATGTTGTGCTCCGTATGGATCCTTCGCAGCGCAACGTAGAGACGCTTGAGCAATTGAGCATACCTCTCAAGGATGGTACGAATATTCCGTTGTCCCAGGTGGCAGATATTGATTATTCACCAGCGCCGGCTCAGGTTTCTCATGAAGATGGTGCCCGCCGCATCTATGTTGGATTCAACGTGAAGGGCAGGGATGTGCAGAGTACCGTGGAGGATATCCAGGAGATTCTCGATGAAAAGCTGAAGTTGCCGGATGGCTACTATTATAATTATGGTGGTGAATTTGAAAACCTGCAGAGTGCTACCAACCGTCTGATGGTAGTAATACCGATAGCACTTGTCATTATCTTGCTGTTGCTCTATGCTACGGTGAAGAATGTCCGTGAGTCGCTCTTCGTCTTCTCTGCCATTCCGCTGGCTGCCATCGGAGGCGTCTGGGCTTTGTGGCTCAGAGGTATGCCTTTCAGCATCTCGGCAGGTGTCGGCTTCATAGCCCTCTTTGGTGTTGCGGTGCTCAATGGAATCGTACTTATCGGACAGATGAACCAGATGCAGCGTGAAGAAAAGACTGCTGACAATCTGTCATCATCCATAGGCGTTACAGAAGTTATTCATCATCGCATCATCGAAAGCTGTATGGTTCGCTTGCGTCCAGTATTGATGACGGCACTTGTTGCCTCTATGGGTTTCCTGCCGATGGCACTTTCCCAGGGTGATGGAGCAGAGGTACAGCGCCCACTGGCTACGGTGGTGATAGGTGGTCTGATAACCAGTACACTGCTCACCTTGCTGGTGTTGCCTGCTATCTACAAGACATTCACCAAGAAATAGGCATTTTAGAAGATAACATAAAACATTTAGGATGAACAATAGAAAAAAGAAAACTATATTCGGGCTGGCAGTTGTTTTGATGCTGCTGGCTCCTTCAGAGGCAAAGGCTCAGCTTTTCGATGCCACCATTCCCGGCAAGAAGATGACTTTGGAGCAGTGTTTCCAGTTGGCAGATAAGCAGAACCTGACGTTGCAGGCTGGACGAAAATCGATAGAACGTGCCAAGGTAATGGAAGGAACGGCATGGGATGTGGACAAGACAGAGATTGCTTTCGGACAGAATCCGGCTTCAAGCGGCGATACCGATAATGCTCTTGCATTTTCACAGGGCATCGAATTTCCAACGGTTTATACCGCCCGCCGTGGTCAGCTTAAGGCAGAAACTCAGGCTGAGAAAAGTCGTCTGGGGGTAACTGATCAGCAGATTAAGCTTGAGATTGCTTCTGCATATTATGCAATGCTCTATCAGACCCATCGTCTGAGCATCCTTCAGCGCCAGGATTCTATCCTCGACCGTTATTGCGATGTAGCCGAGAAGCGTTACAAGGCGGGTGAAGCCAGACAGCTGGAGTTCCTTACTGCCGAGCGCTTGCGTAATGAAAACCATTTGGAGATGGTAAATGTGAAGAGTGAGGCTGAGAATAAGCAGTTGGAACTGATGGCATTATTAAATACCGATCAGCCTGTTTTGCCAGCCGAATCTTATCTCATTGCACTGGAATCTCCTGTCAGCGGAACCTTCAACTATCAGCAGACTGCTGATGCGCAGTATCAGCAAGACCGTCTGAAGGCACTCGATAAGGAGGTGAAGTGCGCCAAGACAGGTTATGCGCCATCTCTTTCGCTTACGCTTCGCACCCAGGCACTCATTTCCAGTTGGGATCCTTACCACATCGACCGTCAGCGTTTTACCGAGGGTAACTTCTTCGGCTTTGAGATTGGAGTAGGCGTGCCTCTCTTCTATGGTGCAGCCAAGGCAAAGGTGAAGGCTGCCAAGAAGAATCGTGAGGTGGCTGAACTGGAGATGCAGCAGGAGCGGAGAGAAAAGGAACGTGATTATCGCCTAGGTTATAACCGTTTCCAGAATGCTGCCAAGCGTATGGCTTATTATAACGGTGAGAACATTTCAAAGGCAAAAGATATCGTTCGCCTCAGTACTGCCGAGTATGAGAGTGGCGAAATCAGCTATGTGGAGTATGCCAATGCCTTACAGGAGGCGATAGATATGGGTATGAAGCATGCTGATGTCATCAATGAATATAATGAGGCAGCCTTGGCTTTGCTGGGGCTTTCGAATCATCTGTAAGAAACAAAAAAAAAAGGGAGTGTCATAAGCCACATCCCATACGCCCTGAAAGGGCAGAAGCTCTTAGCCCAGGGCAGCGCCCTGGGTTTTAGAATAAATACAACAAAGTCGCCCTGAAAGGGCAAAAGCATTCAATTTCAGAGCTTTTGTCCTTTCAGGGCATATTGGGTAATTTCAACCGTACAGGTCGAATCTTTTCTATATGAATTTAGAACACTCTTCCGAAGATAATCTTGATGAAAGTCTTGCCTAAGATTCTGGCATCAAACCACCATGAACGATGCTCCAGGTAGTAAAGGTCCATATCCAGGCGGCGCAACATCTTCTCCATCGTATCTGTGTATCCATTATAGAGGGTTGCGTAGGAAGTAACACCAGGGCGAATCTGATACAGATTCTTATATCTAGGGTCACGCGCCATAATCTGGTCTATGTAGAACTTTCGTTCTGGTCTTGGACCAATAAACGACATATCGCCACAAATCACGTTCCAAAGTTGAGGAAGTTCATCCAGATGGTGTTTTCTCAGAAACTTGCCTATGCGTGTAAGTCGCTTATCTTTTTTATGGGAACAGAGCTGAGGACCGTTCTTTTCTGCATCCACCGTCATGCTTCTGAATTTATAGATGTTGAAGGGGCGCCCAAACCGTCCGATTCGTTCCTGCTTGAAAATAGCTGGTCCACCATCTTCACATCTTACCATTATATATATTAGAAGCATGAGAGGCGAAACGAGTAGTAAGCTGATTGCTGCTAACAGAAAGTCGCCAGCTCGCTTGACGTTTCGCTCCATAGCACTCATTCCATCTGCTATGACTTTTGTCTTAACAATACTATTTCTCATATAGAGTTATTCCATTTACTATATAAACGTAAAGTTGTGCGATATATTACATTTAGCTATCCTTTTCTTTTAACAAAGCAGTAACTATCCTGTTTTCGCTTCATTAGCTTCAGAATGTATGTTGGCAAAAACAAAAAAGCAAAGTAGAAACAAGCCTTCAACCATCCATACCCCAGAATGCTACGATAAACAGCTATATTGTATTTAGCAAGTGATATCTTGCTGCTGGATATGGAATGCTTGTGGCGGCAATACACAGCCAGCGGCTGGTTGGGGTAGGAATAACACACCTTGCAATCTTTCAGGATTTGCAGGAAGAGTGCCCAATCCTGTCGCTTGCGCAAAGTGGGCATATAGTATTTTCTGCCCAGCAGTTGGGTATCATAGATAGCAGTGAGGCAACCTATTTTATTATCCCGCTTCATCATAGAGAAGGTGATTTTAGGCGGAGCGATATTGATGCCTACAGATTTTTGTTCGTTCAAATTGAAGATGATGTATGAGGCACAGGATAGAGCACACTGTTTCTGGTTCATGAATGCGATTTGCTTTTCCAGTTTATCCGGTGTCCACCGGTCGTCACTATCACAGAAAGCGATGTATCTTCCCCTGGCACGTTCTATGCTCTTGTTCCGGGCGTATCCTGCTCCATGGTTGTGGTCAAGATAGAGCACATCCACCCGGCTATCCCTTTCCTCTATCTTGTGCAGAATATCCAGAGTTACCGGATCCGTGGAACCGTCATCTGTAATCAGCAATTCCAGGTCAAGATAGGTTTGGTCTAGGATACTACTGATGCTGTCGGCAAGATATTTGCCGGCATTATAAGTAGGCATGATAACTGATACTAACCTGTTCCTATCCATTTCTATATTGTTCTTTCTATTTTCTTGTTTATATCTATAATAACGTTTGGGATGTCTTAATTATTGCAGTATGACACAAAAAAGTGCAAATTATTTGGTACTTTCAATTATTTCTTCTACTTTTGCATTGTATAACCAATTATTGCATAGGCATAAAAATAGAAAAAGATGAATAAAATAGAATCATACGTATATAAAAAGGTAAAGAACAATTATCTGTTAAAGAACTCCTTGCGCAATATTTATCAAGGTTTCTTCGACTTGTTACCTAATTATGACTCCAAGTTCAGCTCATCGCTACTGGTCCGTGAGGGGTATTATTTCGGATTTCACGATTTAGATCCTTTCAGTCGAGACTCCCAGAAAGTTCTTTGCAATCGTTTGCTCATTCCCTTGCGAATGCCGACTCCGCAGGACGCCTTGGAGATAGGCTATCTGGATGGCAAGGATTTCTCGGATTGGCATTGTCTTGCCAAGACCCATGCCTGGAATTATCACAAGGGGTGCAGACTCCAATGGACAAAGGACGAAAGAATTGTCTATAATGACAGCGAAAACGGACAACTCTGCGCTAAAGTAATAGATATGAAGGGTAATATGATTCAAAAATTGAACTATCCGATAGACACCGTCTCTTATGACGGAAAGCTTGCCACTAACTTCAGTTATGGCAGATTGGAGCAGAATATGCCAGGATATGGATACTGTGTCAGTGATGCCGATGCTGTCCTTTCAGAAGGCATAACAGAAAAAACAGGCTTGTACTTGATAGATATGGCAAGAAACACGCGAAAGATGCTGCTCAGCATACAGCAAATATCAGAATTTGAGCATGAGCCTTCGATGGATGACAAAATGCACTTTGTAACTCATACAGAGTTCTCTTACGACAATCGTTACGTGGCTTTTTTGCATCGTTGGTATAAGGGGGTATCTCGTCATACCCGCCTGATGGTCTATGACCTCCAAGAGAATCAACTGATGGCTTCTCCAACCACGGGCATGGTTTCTCATTATGCCTGGAACCATCTCAATGGCATTGTGGCATATTGCAGGGTAGAAGATGTGGATTCTCATGTATATTTCTCTTCTCCCGAAATGAAGGAGTGGAAAAGATGTGCCTATCCTGTTCTCAACAGTGATGGGCATCAGCATTTCATCGACGACGACTGGTTCCTGGTGGATACTTATCCTGACAAATGGCGCCATGTCAGATTATACAAAGTAAACCGAGTGACGGATGAAATAGTCCTACTTGCCGATGCCAAGAGTCCGAAGTGCTTCGTGTCTCCTTCCGAACACAAGCATTGGAAGTGCGACCTACATCCTAGATGCAGCGCCGACGGCAAGTGGATATGCTTTGACTCCGTGCATACGGGAAAGCGAAGCTTGTGCATCATGCCATCCTTGCAATGAGGATGGCATTGAGCTAATAGTATTTCTTGATTATATACGATAATGCTTGATAGTTGAACTGGCAGTATTTCTTGCCTTTGAAGCTTCCGGTGGAAGCATGCTCTTTATCATCAATGCGAAGGCTTGGCTCATAAACCACATCCAGTTGATGCTCCTTGCATTGCTCTCCTAGGTATATCTCCTCGCAGAACAAAAAGCAAGGATAATTGATGATGCCACACCTCTTGAAGTATTCTTTGGTGAGAATGATGAAGGAACCGTGCCCTGCATATATCTTGTGCACCCACTTTTTCTGCCACTGGGTGTTCTGAACCTTCTTTCTGCCTTTGTGCAGATAACGATTATAGAGATTGTAGAGTAGAGAAAAACTGAAGAGCATTCGGAGCAGATAAAGCTTGCGCTTATTATACCGAACGATGATCTTGGGATTCTTGTCTATTTGCTCTCGATGCGAAAAGATACAGGGTGCAATCCAACCAGTCTCTTGACGGATGAGCAAATTCTGTAATCGCAAGAAGAAATCATCACTGATGGCTACATCCACGTTGCTGATGATGGAGATGTCGAAATCTTCAGGATTCACCTTTTCCATCATATAGCGTATTCCCCCAAAGTATCCGAGGTTTCGATGGACACCAAAAACGTTGATTGTGAATCTTTTGGGCTTGTAATTGATAGGCAGAATCTCACCTTCAGTATTGTCACATACGTTCACGGACAATTCGATTTGCGTACATCCTTGAAGTCTTTCTTCGATATTACTAAGATAAGCGTCCAGTTCCTGATAAGTATGGTAGGTGACGCAATAGATAGCTATTTTCATTATTTGTGATTTTTGTATTTCTTATATTGTGTGATACCATCCCAAACACCCCTCAACATATATATATAATAAGGTGTGATGTGACTTGTGACAAATGGAAGATAGAAAGGACGCAAAAGAAGTTTTACGGCGTTCGTCAACTTCCAATATCTCGGCACGTATTTCACATGTAGCAACCATAAGAAGTTTCGATATTGGTAATAATAACGCTTGGGTGCCGACAGAATGTCTTGCATGACTCCAAGATGGATGGTCTTGATTCCGATTTGGTGTGACAACTGGCAACGATCTGTCTGTCCACAGATGAAACCTCGCTTGTGCGCTCTCCAGCACCACTCGCTATCCACATAGTCGAGGAATAGTCTGGAATCAGGAAATCCTATCTTTTCCAAGACCTTGCAACTGATGCAGCTCCCAGAAGATATAATATTCTCCTTTCTGAGAAATCCATCCCCTTGATATTGTTTTTTTCTGATATAGGAATGATATTCCTCTTGCTGCGTCGCATTCAAAATGGTAGGACCGAGTATTCCCAGATTGGGATTTTCCTGCAACACTCTTTCATATTCCGACACCATCATCCGAACATACTCTGCATCAATCCTGCTATCCTGGTCAAGAAACACGACATACGTGTAGACTCCTTGCGCCAGGACTTGTATCAAGGCATATCCCTGGGCTTCGCCAATTCCTTTGTTCCCTTTCATCCAGTTATAATTCATTTTTCCTATCTCTTTTTGCTGTAAAATAGGGGAAGGGGAGTTGTCAACAATGTAGCCTTCACAGGAAGCAGACAAATTTCTGATGTGCTGCAAATCCTCTGACGAAGGGTTGAATGTTACGATAATAATAGCTGTATGATTCATCATAATGTTCGTCTTTTATTAACCTCTTTCAATTTCTTGTTCACTTTCCTCGCTGCAAGGATCAATACCATGGTTTCCGAGGCAATCCATACGATAGCTGCTCCTACACACTGAAATCTAGGAATCAGTATGAAGGTGAGAAGCAACCAGGTGAGAGAACCGCACAAACCACATTTCACGATGGTCTTATCCTCCCGAAGGGGTATCAGCAGCTGTAATACCAATATCTGTTCTAATCCAACCACTAGCACTTGAATCATCACGAGGCGCATAGGCAGGATGGCTGGTTCAAATCCTTTTCCTGCAAATATGTATATCACATAAGGGGCTAGGATTTCCATAATGATGATAATCAATGCTGCAAGCACGACGAGTAGCTTGATAGCTTTAGTATAATAGTGATTTACCTCATCCCATCGTTCTTGTTTAATAAGCACACTCATTCGAGGGATGAGCACGCTGATGAGCGAGGAAATAAGAGCGATGATGACTTGATACATCCTTACTGCCACAGAGTAATACCCCGCCTGTTCGTCGCCGCACAAGAAACTCAGTATTGGCAAGGTGAGTTTGGTATATATGGCAGAGAGTATGGCAAAAATGCCTAACATCACGAAAGGTTTGAGATAGCGACGTAGATTCACGTGGCGCAAACTCAGTGAAACCAATCGGCTACGATAAGTCCAGTTGCAAAAGGCATTGAGAACCACGATGCCCACAAAGAGCAGATAATAGATGTCGAAATCACCTTCATCTCTAACAAAAATAAAAACCGAAGCTACAAATAAGAGCCTGACTATGATGGAACGAATAGTGATGTATCGGAAATTCTCCAGCCCACGATAGAACCACTCTATCCAGAATAGGTTTGCTATCAACTTGAAAGACCCTATCAGCAGCAGCCTTCCCCTCTGTTGTAACTCTGGCACAAAGCAGGAGGCGAAGTATAATATGACAAGGGCAACGACCATTGAGATGGCGTTAAGCCAAAAGAGGTCATTGAAGGCAGATTGGAGTTCTGCCTTATCATCCTTATGGCGAGCTATCTCTCGTATGCCAAGTGCCTGCATACCCATCATGGAGAAAAGTACGAGATAATCTATGATACCATCAACCGTGTCTATAGCTCCAATACGTTCTGCACCCAGCACTCGACTGATGTACGGAAACACCAGCAGAGGCACTAAATAGGTGCTGAGCGTGAGAATCAAGCTATATTTAAAGTTGTTGCGTATGCTCATAATTTATTTTTTTAATTCAACGAGATGTTTCTGGCGGATTTTCTCACGAAATCTATTCTCGACATTGGCAATGCCCATCAGCATCAGAATCATGACAGGAACTTCCAGGATGGCTAAGTGGAAATAATA
>ERZ1031954.709-NODE-709-length-13849-cov-4.677323_pt1 | contig 13849 bp, 9 predicted proteins | sample MGYA00516701_ERZ1031954 | MGnify/ENA primary metagenome ERZ1031954 (study PRJEB33719, sample SAMN04261284) | wastewater metagenome | biome: rural village; feature: human; material: feces | host: Homo sapiens | place: El Salvador | collected 2013-01-07 ...
TTTCTACTTTAGGTAGTCTTTTTTTGTACTGTCTGCACAACTTGGGGCAGTTCAAAGTCCGCTCTTTTTGATTTTCTTCGCGTTTTCAATGCCGACAAAGCGCCAGTGCCACGGCTCATAAACAACGCCGGTGATGTTCTGCTTTCCCTTCGGGTAGCGGAGAATGAAGCCGTAGTTTTGTGCATTTTTGCAAAGCCACTTGAATTCCTTTGAATTTTCAAAGCTGTTCAGCGTGTTGCAGATATCCATCGCAAGGCCGAGGTTATGCTCACTGGTTCCCGGAGGAAGAATGACGGTTGCGGCCTTTTTTGCCGCATCGGAGCGGCTCAGTCCGTATTGATTCATGTACACTTGGGTGAGGTTGTTGTAATTCCACTGCTGGTGGGCGTAGCTTCTGTATCCGGAATAAGGGGTGAGGGTAACTTTATCCTTCTTTGCCGCGCGATACATTTTTATATAATACGGCGTGACGCGCTTGTCAAGCCTTGTTCCGCTGTCCATAACATAACTGACTTCGGGCGAGTAGCTTTGAGAAAATTCCCTTGTGCTGTTGACAACGAGCAGACGCCAGTCCTGCCCCTCGGTGTCAATTATGATTCGGCCTGCCTTTGAATATTTCACAGGCTTCGTTTTTACCTTGAGTATTTTCGAAAATTCTCCGTAATAATTTGAATCGTTTACCGTTTTGACTGCTCTGACAACAAAAAGGTATTGCGTTCCGGGCTTGAGATTAGTGAGCTTTACGGTATTTTTGCCGGTCTGAGCAAGCTTTTTGCAGGTGCCTTTTTCCTTGTTGTATGAATAGACGCGGTAGAAGCCGGCCTCCTTCAATTTCTTCCAGCCGAGGGTGACGGAGGTCTGTGTCTTGCTTTGAAGGGAAAGCTTTTCGGTTTTTCCCGGAACGATTTTGAAGCGAACCGTCTTTGAGCCGTAAAATCCGCTTTTTTCAAGGCTCGTCACTGTAACGGCGGCCTTGCCGATGTTCTTGCTGTTCTGATACTTCAGCTTAAAGTCCGTGCCGCTTTTAAGAAGCTTTTTTCCGTATGCTACGGTGACTGCCGGAGTGAGCTTTTTACCTGTATAAACATTCGGCTTTGAAACGGTAACGGTACATTTTGAAATGCTGATTTTTTGCTCCTGCGTCTGCCCGGCTTGAGTATCCTTTGCAAAAGCGCAGTTCGCAGGCGAACAGGCGAGAACGGCGAAAAGAAGGACGAGAAAACACGAAAGAACTTTTTTGAGCATATCAAGAACCTCCCGAAAAAACTTACATCTGAAGTATATCCCTCAAACAGGCAAAAATCAAGGGGCTGTCGCATTTAGCGCAGACCAAAGAGCAAAACAAAAAGAAAAAGACTATATTTCACGAGGCCTGTCAAAATCAGAGCTTCATATGAAATATAGTCTTTGCTTCTTGATGATATTGAAAATAATTTTGCTCTTTTAAGCGCTTTTTTGCCCACTCGCGGTATCTACACATACAGCTTCGGGGCAAAGAAGCATTGCGAAGCTTTTTAACGCAGTATCGGCGAAAAATTGCCTTAAAAAACCATATTGAGCCGGACCGTCTTCAGCCATGAAAACGCTTTCTGCATCTAAATGCGACAGCCCCCCTTATGATGTTGCTTGATTTTATTTTTACTTTTTGAACTGCTGCTTCATTCTCTGCTCTTTTGAAAGGATAATCTTTCTGAGCCTGAGCGAAACGGGGGTGACCTCAAGAAGCTCATCGTCCTTGATGAATTCCATGCACTGCTCAAGGCTGAGAACGGTCGGCGGAACAAGTCTGAGCGCATCGTCCGAACCAGAAGCGCGGGTGTTGGTCAGGTGCTTCTGCTTGCAGACATTGCAAACAACGTCCTCGCTTTTTGCGCATTCGCCGACGATCATTCCCTCATAAACCGGAACGCCCGGGCCGACAAAGAGACGGCCTCTGTCCTGCGTGTTGAAAAGTCCGTAGCCGGTGGTCTCGCCGGCTTCGTGAACTACTATCGAACCTCTGTCTCTGGTCTGGATGTCACCCTTATACGGCTCATAGCCGGCGAAGAGCTGGTTCATGATTCCGTTGCCGTTGGTGTCGGTCATGAATTCGCTGCGGTAGCCGATAAGACCTCTTGCCGGAATTTTGAATTCAAGGTGGGTCGAGCCGCCGTCGCGCACGCCCATGTTTTCAAGCTCGCCCTTTCTTGAACCGAGCTTTTCCATGACAGAGCCCACATACTGCTCCGGAACCTCAACGATGAGAAGCTCCATCGGCTCCATGAGAACGCCGTTCTCTTTTTTCATGATTACCTTCGGGCGTGAGACCTGAAACTCATAGCCCTGGCGTCGCATCGTTTCAATGAGAATGGAAAGGTGAAGCTCCCCTCTGCCGCTGACCTTGAAGGTGTCTGTGGTGTCGGTCTCCTCAACGCGCATACTGACGTTGGTTTCAACCTCCTTGAAAAGGCGGTCACGAAGATTCCTTGAGGTAACAAACTTACCCTCCTGACCAGCAAAGGGGCTGTTGTTGACGATGAAGTTCATTGAAATTGTCGGCTCGTCAATTTTGACGAAGGGGAGCGGCTCAATGCATTCCGGGTCGCAGGCGGTTTCGCCGATGTTGAGGTCGGCAATTCCGGAAACGCAAACAAGGTCACCGAGCTTTGCTTCTTCAACCTCAATGCGCTTGAGCCCTTCAAATTGATAGAGCTTTGAAATTTTAACGTTTTCGCGTTCGCCGTTGGTTTTGCAGAGAATGACCTGCTCGTTGCGATTGATGTGTCCTCTTTCAACTCTGCCGACGCCGATTCTGCCGATGTAATCGTCATAGTCAAGGCTTGAAAAAAGGATTTGAAGCGGGCCTTCCATTTCGCCCTTCGGCGGTTCAATGTGTTCAAGGATTGCGTCAAAGAGAGGCCTCATGTCGCCCTCTCTGACATTGCTGTCAAGTGAGGAATAGCCGTCCTTCGCGGAAGCGTAGACCACTGGGAAGTCGAGCTGATCCTCGTCTGCGCCAAGCTCGATGAAAAGGTCGAGAACCTCGTCAATGACCTCAGCCGGTCTTGCGCCGGGACGGTCGATTTTGTTGACAACAACAACAACCTTCTTTTTGAGCCCGAGTGCTTTTTTGAGGACGAACCTCGTCTGCGGCATACAGCCTTCAAAGGCGTCAACAAGCAAAAGCACACCGTCAACCATCATGAGGATACGCTCAACCTCACCGCCAAAATCGGCGTGGCCCGGGGTGTCAACAATATTGATTTTAACATCCTTATAGTGGACAGCCGTGTTTTTTGAAAGAATGGTGATTCCTCTTTCGCGTTCAAGGTCGTTCGAGTCCATAACGCGCTCTGCAACCTGCTCGTTTGCGCGGAAAATGCCGCTCTGCTTGAGCAGCTCGTCAACGAGGGTGGTTTTGCCGTGGTCAACGTGGGCAATAATCGCAACGTTTCTGATGTCCTGTCTGATGTCCATAATCTCACCTTTTTTACATAAGCTTTTGTTTTACGTCGGTTTTTTCATAACAACCCATTTTATCACGCTTTTCACGATAACGCAAGTTGAAATTGAACAGGAGCTGACCTGCCTTTTTGTGCAAATTAAACATACCATTAAAAAATAATTTTAATTGACAGGTGGCGATTATTATTGTATAATGACTGAGTATCGGTGAGCAACCGCTCACCTTCCCCGATTTTTATGGAGTACAAATATATTTCAGGAGGTCTGATCTCATGGACACAAGATTTGCAATCACCGATTACGTTGACGCAAAAGCCGTTACCGAAAAGCTTGATAACCTCATCCGTCAGCCGATTTATTCAATCACCCCCGAGGCCCTTGCCGCATATGAAAATGACTACTTTGAAAAGAAGTGCCAAAAGTCAAAGGCAATGATTGATGAAGCAAAGCAGATTATCCCCGGCGGCGTTCAGCATAACCTCGCTTTCAACTATCCGTTCCCCCTCGTTTTCACAAAGGCGGACGGCGCAAAGCTTTATGACATTGACGGAAACGAGTACTACGACTTCCTTCAGGCCGGCGGCCCGACCGTCCTCGGCTCAAACCCGAAGGTCGTCAGAGATCAGGTTATCGACCTGCTCAACACCTGCGGCCCGTCAACCGGCCTCTTCCACGAGTTTGAATATAAGCTTGCGAAAAAGATTTCCGACTCCGTTCCCACCGTTGATATGTTCCGTATGCTCGGCTCGGGCACCGAGGCCTGCATGGTTGCCTGCCGCGTTGCAAGGCTTGCAACAAAGAAAAAGTACATAATCAAAATGGGCGGCGCATACCACGGCTGGTCAGATCAGCTCGGCTACGGTATCCGTATTCCCGGAACAAAGTTCACCCAGGCTCACGGCGTTCCCATCCGTCTCATGAGAGATACTCAGGAATTCTTCCCGAACGACCTTGAAGACCTTGAAAGAAAGCTGCGCAGAAATCAGCTTTGCGGCGGAACCGCAGCTGTTTTCATTGAGCCGGTAGGTCCCGAAAGCGGAACAAGACCTCTTTCAAAGGAATTTAACAAGGGCGTTGAAAGACTCTGCCGCAAATACGGCGCACTGCTCATCTTCGATGAGGTTGTCACCGGCTTCAGAATCGGAATGTCCTGCGCTCAGGGCTACTTCGGCGTTGAACCCGACCTCACCATTTTCGGCAAGGTCATCGCCGGCGGATATCCCGGAGCAGGCGGAATCGGCGGCAAGAGAGAATATATGAAATACATGGGCGCAGGCCTCGACGGCGCACAAAAGGTTAAAAAGGCTTTCTGCGGCGGAACAATGGCTGCAACCCCGATCTCCTGTTGCGCAGGCTATTACACCCTTGAAGAAATCGACAAGCAGAACGCCTGCCGGAAGGCCGGCCTCATGGGCGACAGAATCACCAAGGGTCTCAACACGATCATTGACAAGTATAATCTTCCGTTCGTTGCTTTCAACCAGGGCTCAATCTGCCACATGGAAACCGTCGGAACAATGCACTTTGCAATTGACTGGTGCAAGCCGTGGACAATTCCGGCCGTCCTCAAGGAGACCGACATCCGCAAGAAGGAAATGACCCACATGGGCGCAGCCTACATGGCTGAAGGTCTTGTTACACTCGCAGGCTCAAGACTTTACACCTCCGCAGCGTACACCGAAGAGATGATTGACGATGCACTTTCACGCTTCGACAGAGTATTCTCACACGTTGCTGTTAAAAAAGACTGATAACAAAAAGCAAAAGGGCAGACTTGTTCTGCCCTTTTGAAGAATTTGAGAGGTTACTGTATGGAACTTATTCAGGCAAAGCAAATTGTTATTGAAGCAGGAAAAAAGCTTGTTTCAACCGGCCTTATCGCAAGAACATGGGGCAATGTCAGCTGCAGAATCGACAACGAAAGCTTCGTTATTACTCCCAGCGGAAAAGCCTATGAAACGCTTACGCCGGACGACATCGTTCTCGTTAAGCTCGCCGACCTTTCCTATGACGGCAACGTCAAACCCTCAAGCGAAAAGGGAATCCACGCTCAGTGCTACCTTCTTCGCCCGGAGTGCAATTTTGTTATTCATACCCATCAGGTCAACGCGTCAATAGTCAGTGCGCTCGGCTGTGACATCAACAACATCACAGGCGAAAGCCGCGAAATTATCGGCGATAACATTCCTGTTGCCGCTTACGGACTTCCCGGAACGGGCAAGCTTCGCAAGGGCGTTGTGGGCGCTCTGCTTCGCTCGGATTCAAAGGCCGCGATCATGAAGCACCACGGAGCCGTTTGTCTCGGCTCGGACTATGATGAGGCGTTCAAAATCGCTTCGGAGGTTGAAAAGGTCTGCCGGAGATATCTTTTTGAAAAGTATTCCTCGGCCGCAGGCAAGACTGCCGAAAGCTTCAAGGAGCTTTGCGACTACGTCAGTGAGCTCAAAAAGCGTGCCGACGCTCCGGCGTTCCCGGTTGTTCCCTATGACAGCACAAGGAACGGCAACGTTGTTGTGATGAAAGACAAGGACGGAAACGAAAAGTATACCCTTGCGCTCAAGACCGAAAGCATCATTCTCGGCTCAGATTATCCGTCCGAGGCCGATATGCACCTTGCCGTATATAAAAAGCGTGATGACATCAACTGCATTATTCATTCTGAAAAAGATGAAGTTGTTGCCGCTTCAAAGACCGCAAAGGTTCTGCGTCCGCTGCTTGACGATTTTGCTCAGATTGCCGGCGCAACAGTCAGAAACGCCGAGTTCAATCCGAACGATACCCTCAAAAGCGCAAAGCGCGTTGTGAAGGCACTCGGAAGGCACAGAACCGCCGCTCTCATCAAGGACAACGGCGCAATCTGCTGCGGAGCTTCTCCCGACGAAGCCGAAGCGAGCGAAATGGTCACTGCAAAGAACTGCAAGGCCTATGTTGCCGCTTCGATGTGCTCAAAGCCGAAGTATATCGGCAGACTTGACAGCGTTCTTATGAATATCGTTTACAGACTGAAGTATTCTAAGCAGAAATAACAGAAAAACATCAAACTGAAAACGGGCGGCCTCCGCCCGTTTTTTATATCGGCTTACAAGCTGATTTTGTCTTGACAATAAATCTCTTCTCTTGTAAAATCAAAGGGAACAATATTTGCAGCGTTGCTGCGGAAAGGACTAACCATGAAATATATTTGGGAAGATCCGAGGATTATTTTTGAAAACAAACAACCCGGCCATGTGATAGCCTTGCCTTACGGCACAGCAGAGGCCGCAACGGCGAGGAAGGCTTCGCCTTTTAAAATCTCTTTGAACGGCGAATGGAAGTTCCTTTGGGAAAAGGGCATTGCCCAGGCACCGCTCGGCACAACGGACGCAGATTTTGACGATTCCGCGTGGGAAAACATCACCGTTCCCGGCGTCTGGCAGCTTCAGAAGGATTACACAAAGCCGTATTATTACGCAAACTCCTATCCCAACTGCATCAGCACCGACAAAAAGAAAATTCCCTGCATTGACCACGCGGCGCAGGAGATCGGCGTACACAGAACCACGTTCAACCTTCCGAAGGAATGGCTGGGCCGGGAAACGTTCCTCTTCTTCGGCGCGGCAAAAGCCGGCCTTGAGGTTTTTGTCAACGGAAAGCGTGTCGGTTATTCGCAAGGCTCGAACACTCCGCATGAATTTGATGTGACGGAATTTGTTCATGAGGGCCAAAACCAGCTCACCGCCGTGGTTTACCGCTATACCGACGGAACATACCTTGAGGATCAGGATATGTGGTTCTTTTCCGGTATCTACCGTGAGGTATATCTTTACAGCGAACCGAAGGTCTGTCTTCGCGATATCTATGTCACAACCGACCTTGTGAATAACTACACCGATGCGGATCTGACGGTTGAAATGTTCATCAATGATTATTCCGATGCGGGCAAAATTACCGAAATTGCCGCCGTACTTCTCAAGGACGGCAAGGATACTGCAATCGGCAGCAGCGAGCTTATCACCCGTTCGGGCGAAAACAAGCTCCTTTTCAAAAAGCATATCAAAGCACCTGCCCTTTGGTCGAGCGAAAAGCCCTCGCTTTATACACTCCTTTTCAAAATCACCTGCCAAAATGAGGTGACCTTCAAGGCGCTGAGAATCGGCTTCAAGCAGGTTGAAATTCAGGGTGAAAAAATTCTTGTCAACGGTCAGCCGCTTCTCATCCGCGGCGTCAACCGCCATGACTATGACCCCGACTACGGCTGGGCGGTGCCGGCGGAAAGATATATTCAGGATCTTAACATCATGAAGCGCGCCAACATCAACGCAATCAGAACCAGTCACTACCCGAACGATCCCCGGTTTTATGATCTTTGCGATGAATACGGCTTCTGGGTCATGGATGAATGTGACCTTGAAACTCACGGTGTCCGCAGAAAGGGCGTTCCCGGCGATAATCTCATGTGGACGCACGCCGTTGTTGACAGAATGGAAAGGATGGTTCTGCGCGACCGTAACCACCCCTGCGTTTTCATGTGGAGCCTCGGCAATGAGTCCGGCGACGGAAGCAACTTCCTTCGCATGAAGGAGGCCGCAATGCGCCTTGACAGAACAAGGCAGTTCCATTATGAAGGAGATTTCGACTTCACCAAGAGCGACGTCATCAGCCGTATGTATCCAAGCGAAAAGGACTTTGAAAAGCTTGGAAAGCGCGAGCCGATTACCATAAGCGCGTTTGACAACATTGCAAATGCCCTTGCGGCGGACAACAAGCCGATTGCAAAAGAGCTTTATACAAAGCCTGTTGTTCTTTGCGAATATGCTCATGCGATGGAAAACAGTCTCGGCAATTTCCGGGAATATATGGATGCGTTTGAAAAATATGAAAACCTTGCCGGCGGCTTTATCTGGGACTTTGTTGACCAGGCTATTCATAAAAAAGACGCCGACGGAAACGACATCTGGCTTTACGGAACGGATTACAACGAAAAGGACGGCTGGTATCTTCCGCCGTATAATACCTGCGCAATCACGGGCAGCAACACCTATTTCAACGCCAACGGAATAATTGCCGCAGACAGAACGCTGCACCCGTCAATTTATGAGGTCAAAAAGGTCTATGCCGAAATGAAGGTTGAAAAGAAGGACGGCGAGGCTGACACCTACACCGTCAAAAACAAGCAGCTCTTTTCCGACCTTTCTGCCTTTGACCTTTGCTATACCGTTCTGAACGACGGAAAGGAAATTCTCAACGGAAAAGTTCCGAAGGAGGAGTATGAAAATCTTGCTCCGCTTTCTCAAAAGGATTTTACGCTGAAAATTGATATTCCCGAAGAAGCAAAGGGCGAAATCATTATTGTTTTCTCCTTCCTCAGAAGAGAAGCAACAAGGTTCTGCGAAAAAGGCTATGAGCAGACGTTCGATCAGTATATTCTTCGCGCCGCTTTGCCGAAGGAGGAAAAGAAAGACGAAGGCAAGGTTAGGGTTGAGGGAACGGAAAAACGCTTCACCGTCACCGGAGAGGGCTTTGTATACACCTTTGAAAACGGCCAGCTCGCTTCGGTCAGAAAGGGCGAACGCGAATATCTTATAAAGCCCTTCAGCCCGAATTTCTACCGTCCGCTGACAGATAACGATATCGACTACCTGAACTTTACTCCGCCGCTTATTTTTGCAAATCCGCTCTATCAGTGGAGACGCTCGACCGCAGCGGCAAAAAGCAGAGCAGCCTTTGTTCACCAATACAGCCACGGCGCTTTTGTTGAAACGCACATCACCGCTTTCGGCATGAAGAACGTCAAGATTTTCTATACCGTTCATCCCGACGGAAGAATCGGCGTTTCCTATGAGGGCAAGGCGAAGATGGATATGCTGCGCTTCGGTCTGCAGCTGAGACTTGACGGCGGCTTTGACCGCGTGAAGTGGTACGGCAGAGGACCGCAGGAGACATATTGCGACAGGAAGACCGGCGGAAAGTTCGGAATTTATGAGATGAAGGTTTCCGAGCTTGAGCACAGATACATGAGACCGCAGGAAAACGGCCAGCGCACCGACGTCCGTTCGCTTGAGTTCATGAATGAAGAGGGCAGCGCAATTCGTTTCACCGCAAAGGGAGAAGCTCCGCTCTGCTTCGGCGCGTTGAGATTCTCGCTTGAGGACCTTGACAAGGCCGAGCACGGCTACGACCTTCACGATTGCGGATTCACCAACGTTACGCTTGACCTTATGCAGCGAGGAGTTGGCGGAGACGCCCCGGGAAGTGCCTGCCTGCATGAGCCTTATATCATGCACAAGGGCAAAACCTATAAGCTTGAGTTTGAAATTGAGGTCAAATAATTTGAAAGAAGGCGGTGACTGCATTTGCAGTCACCGCCATTTTTGCTTTTATTTCTCAATCGGCAGCGGAGAAACTACCGGCTTTCCGTCTGCACCGAGGAGCGGTGCAAGGCCGCCCGAGTAGCCGGAAAAATGATAGAAATAGTTGACACCTGTTTCGCGGTCAACCCAGATTTCCGAGCCTTCAAGTGTTCCCTGTGAGTAAATTTTAACAAATCTCTGTTCCTTTTTCATGAGAGCTTCCTCCTTCTTTTTGAAGAGCATAGCATTTTTCTTTTTTCAAGAAGCTTATGTGTTTTTCATCACAACCGAGCCGAGACATTCGCCGACGTGCTCGCAGGCATCGGCACATTCCTCAAGGCATTCAAAAATCTTTCGCCACGAAATTGTTTCAAGAACATCTCCGTGCTCCTCCGTAAGGGAACGCATTGACCGCAAAAAGAGCTTGTCGCATTCCTCTTCAACGGTGTTCAGCTCGATAACCAGCTGAGGAAGCCTTTTTGAACGCTTGAAAGAGGAAAACTGCGCCATTGCTTCTTCAATCAGGCCGCAGGCGGAAACAAGCTTTTTTGAAAACTCAACTGCGTCTGCCCGAACAGAACGGATGTCATAGATATAGAACTTCTGAATAATTTCCTCAAGGCAGTCCGTAACATCGTCAAGCTTGTGGCTGAGAAGGTCAAGATCCTCGCGGTCAATGGGCGTGACGAAGGCCTTTGTGAGTGCAGCACCCATTTCATGCTTCTTTTTGTCTGCGCTGTGTTCGAGCGCGTGCATCTTTTCAAGCATCTGCGTGATTTTTTGAGGGTCATACTCCTCGAGACAGCTGACAAGGTACTCCGCCGCCCGTTTTGTAATTTCGGCTGTCTGAGAAAAATTGTCAAAGAAAAATTTGTCGCCTTTTGCCATTTTATATTGCCCCTTTCAAGCTTATGTGAAAATGAAAATGAACAGCTTCGTCATGAGGAAGCCGACAAGGCCGCAGCCGGGGAAGGTCAGCACCCATGTGAGCACCATTTCCTTCACAACGGAAAAGTTGATTGCCGAAACGCGCCTGACTGCACCGACACCCATGATCGATGTTGTTTTTGCGTGTGTTGTTGAAACGGGGAGGCTGAACACCGAGCAGATGAGCAGTGCAAGTGCTGCCGCAATGTCTGCCGAAAAGCCCTGATATTTTTCAAGCTTCACCATGTCCATGCCAACAGACTTGATGATCTTTTTTCCGCCCATCGCCGTTCCGAGCGCCATGACGACCGAGCAGACGGCCATCAGCCAAAGCGGAATCTGAATGCTTTGCGGAAGAGCCTGCCCCTGAGACATATATACACAAAGGAGAATTACGCCCATGAACTTTTGTCCGTCCTGCGCTCCGTGCATGAACGCCATTGATGCCGCACCGACGATTTGCGCACCGCGGAAAAACGGTTCGGTTTTCGGCCTGTTCGCGTTCCTGAAAATGACCGTAACAAGCTTGCAGACGAACCAGCCCAGCCCGAAGCCGAGCAGAACGGAAATTCCGATTCCGTAAACGACCTTGATCCATTCGCTTCCGTTCACGCCGTCAAGGTTGCCGTGCAAAGCGATTGCCGAGCCTGTAAGACCTGCGATGAGGGCGTGACTTTCGCTTGTGGGTATTCCGAACACCCATGCAAGCACTGCCCAGAGCACGATTGCAAAAAGTGCCGCGCTCAGCGTGATTATCGCAATGCTCGGATCGGAGCCGAAGTCAACCATTTTTGTGATCGTTTCGGCAACTGTTGCGTTGATGAGCGTCATAACGAAAACGCCGAGGAAGTTGAAAACCGCCGCCATGAGAATTGCCGCGCCCGGCTTTATGCAGCGCGTTACAACGCAGGTTGCAATCGCGTTTGGTGCGTCCGTCCAGCCGTTGACAAGAATGACGCCCAAGGTCAGCACAACGGCGATGAAAAGCAGGGGATTGGCCGTCATCTGACCCCAGAATTCCGAAATCGAGTTCATTTTTGAGCCTCCTTTTTACTTTGGAAAATTGCCCCGTGTAAAAACAGTAACATAAAACGGATATAACTATTGTTCCGATAAGTGATTTTATCCAAATTTGTCTGTGTGTATAAAACTTTTTATGGTTCGGCGCGGAAAGATGTATATTAGGCCGAAAAGATTCGGGCTAAATCCACCTGAATAACTTGTTTTCACGCACATTGCAGCACTTTTCATTTTGCTGTACGTTAAGTATTGCCGTGAATGAGGACAATTATCGGCTCCTTTTGTCTGCAGGCAACATTGAGTTGACTTATTAAGATTTTTGTAATATAATTACAGCCGTGTAATTATGCTGCCTTTTGAACTTCAAAGGCAGTTAAAAGTCAAAAACAACTGATATGTGATAAAAGAGGTTAAAACATGAAGCTTGGAATAGTAGGTTTGCCGAATGTCGGCAAAAGCACGCTTTTTAACGCCATTACCAACGCCGGTGCTCAGTCTGAAAACTATCCGTTCTGCACGATTGAGCCGAATGTCGGGATCGTTGCCGTTCCGGATTCGCGCCTTGACGCGCTTGCAAAAATGTATGATCCGCTGAAAATTACTCCGGCAACGGTTGAATTTGTTGACATCGCCGGTCTTGTCCGCGGCGCTTCAAAGGGCGAAGGACTCGGAAACAAGTTCCTTTCCCATATCCGCGAGGTTGACGCAATCGTTCACGTTGTCCGCTGCTTTGAAAGCGACAACATAATCCACGTTGACGGAAGCGTTGATGCAAAGCGCGACATTGAAACGATCAACCTTGAGCTGATCCTCTCCGACCTTGAAATGGTTGACAGGAGAATTGACCGCGCAGCAAAGGCTATGAAGGGCGACAAGTCCCTCGCTCAGGAGGTTGCCTTCTTCAAAAGGGTCAAAGAAGCTCTTGAAAACGAAAAACCGGCAAGAAGCGTGGAATGCGACGAAACGGAAAAAGCTCTGCTTGACTCTGCCTGCCTTCTGACCGCAAAAAAAGTCATCTATGCCTGCAATATGAGTGAGCAGGACTTCACAAACGGAATTGAAGGAAACGCAAACTATAAAGCTGTCTGCGCCCTTGCAGAATCCGAAGGCAGTGAGGTTCTTCCGATCTGCGCCGGCCTTGAGGCGGAAATTTCTTCTCTTTCAAAGGAGGACAAGGAAATTTTCCTCGCCGACCTTGGCGTTGACGAGGGCGGCCTTGATTTGCTCATCAAAAAGTGTTATCACCTGCTCGGCCTCATTTCCTATCTGACCGCAGGAAAGCCGGAGGTCAGGGCGTGGACAATTAAAGAGGGCACAAAGGCTCCGCAGGCCGCCGGAAAAATTCATTCCGACTTTGAACGCGGTTTCATCCGCGCAGAGGTCGTCACATTCGATAATCTGATGGAATGCGGCTCTCTCGCCGCCGCAAGAGAAAAGGGTCTCATCCGCTCCGAGGGCAAGGAATATGTGATGAAGGACGGAGACATAGTCCACTTCCTTTTCAACGTTTGATTTTGCCCGCTTTCGAACAAAAAAACTAAGCTGATGGAAATCGAACCCGATGCGGTTTTTTAGGCAAATTTACGCCGATACTGCGCCCAAAAGCCTCGCAATGCGTCAGCATTACCCGCCTTTTTGCCTTGACTCGACAAAAATTTGCTCCCCAAAAACAGCCGCAATGTGCGGGAAAACAAGTTCTTCAGGCGCATTGGATTCGACTCTCATCAGCTTATTTTGAGAACACTCAGTCGGCATTTCATACAAAAATTTCAGAAAAAATCACTCCGTTATTGAAAAAGTCATTGACAAACGGGGTGATTTTATTATAGAATGGACTCAAGAATATGACTCGGATTGCGTTTTTCATCGCAAGCGGCATATTACTGAAATACCAGTTTAATTGGAGGAGAAAAAGCAATGAAAAAGGCAATTCGTATCCTTGCCGTTGTTTTGTGCCTCGTTCTTTCCGTCACCGCATTGACCGGTTGCACAATCAACCTTCAGGTCAACGTTAAGACAGATGGCGCGGCTGCACCGGCAAACAACAATGCTGCGAACAACGCAACCCCTGCCGCCGCAGACAGCAAGCCCGCTGACAACAGCAAGCCTGCTGCCGACGCAAGCAAGCC
>ERZ1031954.721-NODE-721-length-13737-cov-10.895995_pt1 | contig 13737 bp, 7 predicted proteins | sample MGYA00516701_ERZ1031954 | MGnify/ENA primary metagenome ERZ1031954 (study PRJEB33719, sample SAMN04261284) | wastewater metagenome | biome: rural village; feature: human; material: feces | host: Homo sapiens | place: El Salvador | collected 2013-01-07 ...
TGACTTCTTATCCTCGTGCCAATGGTAATCATAAGGATGCCAACTGGCGTTTCCCTAAAGGTCAGACAGTAGGTAAGTGTGGAGAAGTGAGCCGCATTTACTTCAATAATATTTATGCAACTTCTGAAAACGGGTGCTTTATCGGAGGGGATACTAAGGATAAAGTTCGCGATATTTATCTCAACAATGTTCATTTGAATCTGAAGAAAGTGACTTCTTACGATGGAGGCGTCTATGATAAGCGTCCATGTCGTGGTGAGGGCTTTATATATAATAAGGTATATGGAGTCTATGTGGAACAAGCCACCAATGTGGAGGTAGATGACCTGAAAGTAATTGCAGATCCTAAGATCAACTATGGCGGAAAGACTTTCGGCATAGATGATTAATATTTCTATATGCGAAACGGTTTCTGTAGTTCTTTCATTCTAATGAAATTAGAACTTAACTCCGGTGTAATAAGGTATCATTACCTTTGCACCGTATAATTATAACTAAAATCTAATAGGTTATGCAAATAGTAAAAAAGACTATTGGAAGTAACATGAGACGTGTCTTGTTCTCTTCCGCCCTTTTATTGGTGAGTTCGCTCACGTTTGCACAGAGTAATGTCAGTGGTACCGTGAAGGATGCCAATGGCGAGCCTCTTATCGGCGTTTCTGTTTTAGAGGTGGGTACGCAGAATGGTGCAGTTACTGACATGTATGGTAACTATAAGCTGAAAGTGAAGCCTGGAGCAAAGTTGAAAATTTCGTATATCGGTTTCACACCACAGACTGTAAAGGCCGGTTCCAACAGTCAGATTGTTTTGCAAGAAGACAATACCGCTCTGAATGAAGTGGTAGTGGTTGGTTATGGTACGATGCGTCGTAAGGATGTAACTTCTTCTATCACAACAGTGAATGCTAAGGATTTGAACAAGGGTGTTTATACAGACCCTGCCCAGATGTTGCAAGGTAAAGTGCCAGGATTGGTAGTTAGTTCTACGGGCGACCCAAATGGCTCTCCAAGCATAACACTACGTGGTGCTTCTTCTCTCCGTACTGGTGAAGCAATGCAACCATATTATGTCATTGATGGTATTCCTGGTGTAGATATTTCCATGGTCGCTCCTGATGACATAGAGAGTATTGATGTGCTTCGTGATGCCTCTGCTACAGCTATCTATGGTTCTAAAGCGGCCAATGGTGTGATTATGATTACCACCAAGAAAGGCAAGAATAACCAAGAACGTGTCAACGTATCTTATTCTGGTTATGCTGCATTTGATGATGTCTTGAAAACATTGGATATGGCTTCTGCCGATGATATTCGTGGTTATGTGCAATCCAATGGATTGGACTATGCTTATGACAAGGGTTCTTCTACCGATTGGCAGAAGGAGGTTCTTCGTACCGGTTTCAGTCATAATCACAATCTCTCTATCAATGGTGGTAGCAAGAAGACAACCTATATGGCTTCCTTGAATTTCATGAATCGCAAGGGTATCGTAAGAGGTACCGATATGAATCGTGTCAACTTCCGCTCGATGGTTAGCTCTAAAGTGTTGAAAGACCACTTGGATCTTTCTGCTGGCTTGAATGCTATGTATGGCAAACATAAGGGTGTACAGATGGGTGTTGATGGTGCTTCTGTTTTGGATGCTATGAATTATTTTAATCCTACTAACCCTATCAAGAATGCTGATGGAACATGGGTGGCAGGTGAAGGTTCTCAAAACTATAATCCATTGTCTCTTATCAATGAAGATACTTCTGAGTTCATGTGGAAGCGTATGCAATTTATTGGTAAGGCTACGGCTTATATTATAGATGGTTTGACTTGGAACTTGAACTATCAGTATAGTAATAAACAACGTACATATAGTGGTTACGATTCTCATCAGTCTCAACTTAATGGCGTAGCCGACTTGCAAGGTCGTGCAAACCGTAGCACATATTTTGGTGAAGACCAAACATTTGAAACTTATTTCAACTATGACACAACGATAGCTAAAAAACACAAGGTTGGTGCTATGTTGGGTTATTCATGGGAAGAGCGTGATAATAATGATGGCTTCGGTTTGACCGTACACAATTTCTTTGATGATGCTTTGAAGTGGAATCAGTTAAGTTATGCGGGTCAGATTGATGGTATGACAGCGGTGGAAAGTGGTACTAAGGAGAAAATCCGCAACATCTCTTTCTATGGTCGTATTTCTTATTCATATGACAGTCGTTATATGTTGCAGGCAACTCTACGTCGTGATGGCTCTTCTGTGTTTGGTAAGAATCATCGTTGGGGAACTTTCCCTTCTGTATCTGCTGCATGGAATATTACAGAGGAGAGTTTTATGGATGGTTTGAAGGATGCTTTGAATTTGTCAAACTTGAAGTTCCGTGTGGGATATGGTATTAGTGGTAATGCTCTTGGCTTTGGTGCCTACTCAGCAGTGGCAACATATGGTGCCAATGGTTCTATTACGACAATCAATGGCAAGGATTGGGCTACTCTTCAGGCAACAAAATTGGCTAATGAGGACTTGAAGTGGGAGAAGACCAGTATGCTCAATGTTGGTCTTGATTTTGCATTTTTCAATGGTCGCTTGAATGGTTCCATCGAATTTTATAATAAGGTGACGGATGACTTGATTTGGGACTATCCAGTTTCTTCCTTCATTTATCCATACGGAACGATAGCGGCAAATGTGGGTAAGATTACCAATAATGGAGTAGAATTTTCTATCAATGTCATTCCTATACAGAATAAAAACTTTACATGGCAGACAGCCCTCAATCTTTCTCATAACAAGAACAAGGTGAACCGCTTGACTAATGAGAAGTATAAAACGGGAACATTTACACAGGGTGATCCTCGTGTAGCAGGTGTTTCTGCTTATGGTTGGACACAGCAGATTATGGAAGGGCAGCCTCTGGGTACTTTCTATACCTATGAGTTTGCTGGTTATAATGCAGATGGTAAGGCCACTTACTATGAGCATGATGCAGAAACTGGTGAGCGTACAGGTACTACCACAACAGATCCAAAGTACAAGGATCGTACCATCACAGGTTGTGCACAACCAAAGTTGAATTTGGGTTGGAATAATACTTTTAGTTACAAGAATTGGAGTGCGTCTTTCTTCTTAACAGGTATGTTCGGTCAGAAGGCTTACAATGGTCTGCGTGCTCATTATACAGCTCCTGATTTCTTTGCCGGTGGTAAGAATGTACTCAAGGAATTTATTACAAATCGTCCTGCGACAGATGTTACGTCCAATGTGCCTTCTGATAGATTTATAGAGAATGCTTCATTCTTGCGTCTCCAGTCTTTGAGTTTGGGTTACACATTCCGCAATTTGGATGGTTGGGTCAATAGTCTCCAACTCTATGGTACGGTAAATAATGTGTTTACCATCACAAGCTATAAGGGATTGGATCCAGAGGTAAATATGGGTGGTATCGACCCAGGTGTGGATTATCGTTGGAGTACTTACCCACATACTCGTACATTTATGTTGGGTGCTAAGATTAACTTCTAGTTATGAATTTTTATAATGGAAAGATAATTATGAATACGAAAATAAAGACAATATTTGCAGCGAGCTTGGCAGTTTTTGCAGTGAGCTGTACAGATCTTGATGTTCCTGTGGATTCTCAATATACGGCTTATCCAGGCAATACAGAGGCAGTAGAGTCAAAAATGGCTGGTATTTATTACCAGATGCGTGATTGCTTTGGACGTCGCTACATGGAAGCTATGGCACTTTCTAGTGATGAGTTTACGGCTGAATCTTTCAGTGGTAACTGGGATGACCAACATGCTTATTCCAATACTTGTTTGCATACGTTTACCGATGAACAAGCAACCATCGACTGGATGAATGTCTTGGGTGAGGGTGTTGTCAAAGCTAACGAGGTAATCAATGGTACCAATGTCGATGCGAAGTATATTGCTGCAGCTCGTGCCATTCGTGCCTATTTTACTTTCATAGAGATGGATTGTTTTGGTGATGCTCCTATCGTTGATGAAGCTTATTGCAAAGAAAAGGGTGTGAATATTGCAAATCGCCAACCACGTGCAGAAGTCGCTAAATGGATAGAAAAGGAACTTTTGAATGTGGCAGACCAATTGCCAGAAGAAACAACTGGTGAAAATTATGGCAAGCCTAATAAGTATATGGCATACGGATTATTGGCTCGTTTGTATATCAATTGGCCTGTTTATACAGCTCCGTCTGTCGACCAGTATGAGGCAAGTGCTTATAGCAACGAAAAGTTGAATGATTGTGTGGCTGCCTGTGATAAGATTATCTCTTCAGGTAAGTTTGCCTTGGGACCAGTAGCTTATCGTTTTAAGTTCGGTCCAAATAATACAGAATTAGTAGAAAAAGGTCAAATTAAAGACTTTATCTATGCCATGCCTTATCATACCCTTAATGCACAAGGAATGCAGTATGGACGTTCGCATTCCTATAAGGATATCAAGTCTTTGAAACCGGCTTATTATGGTGTCAATATGTCTAATTCTGGTGGTGGTTACATGGCTGTTACTCCAGAGTGTGTAGCTCGTTTCAATTTGCCAGGCGATGAGCGCAATACGATGATTCTTAATGGAGTGGTTCATATCTATGATCCTGTCACCTTGTTGCCTACGGACCAAGTATGTAAGGACCGTAATGGCAATCCTCTTGAGCTTACTCAAAACATTACGTTAGTGACTCAAGACAAGGCACTTGATGTGGGTGATAATGTTAATGGATGGCGTCAAGGCGCTCGTTCCATTAAGTGGTTTGTAGATAATAATGACTTTAAGAATGGCCGCAATCAAAGCAATGATATTCCGTTGATACGTTATGCGGACATTCTGATGATAAAGGCTGAGTCGATTACACGTGGAGCGAAAGCTACGGGTGGAGATACTCCTCAGAGTCTTTTCAATCAGATTCGCTCTTACGTAAGTGCTCCTATTATCGACCATAATCCATCTTTAGATGAGATTTATGAGGAACGTGGTCGAGAATTCTTCGACGAGAATCTTCGTCGTATGGATATGATTCGTTTCGGACATTTCGAGGATGACTATGGTTTCCATCGCAGAGATTTCCATTATGTAGATAAAGAAGGACATGTAGGCGAGGTGCTTCCTAACTTTGATAAGACAAGGAGAATTTTCCCTCTTAGCAGACAACTGCAGCTTGATCGCAATCCAACTTGGAAACAGAATCCAGGATATTAATTATTTATACAAGTATGTTGTCATTTGGCAGCATACTTGTTTTGCCTTTAAAATCATAAATTATGAAACAGTTATATTTTATTTTACTATCTTTAGCGCTTTTCTCTTGTTCTGAAAATATTTCAGAATTGGCGAATGATAAAAACTCAGTTTTGTTGAATAAAAAAAATCAAACAAGAGCAACTGTTGATATTTGTAATCAGTCAACGACTAATCCAACGTTGTTGAATGATTGGGAAAATGTGCAAATGATATCCTTGAATACGAGTGGTAATCATAACGTGACAGTTCCTTGGGCTAATGGAACGGCTTCTTCTCTAAGTGAATCTTTCAGAAAAGATATCAAAAAAGGAGATGGTTGGGTTATGCTTTTTCATACTTTTAAGCAGAAAGGGCTAGATGAGAAACAAAATTATATGTGTTTTTATAATCAGTTTACTGGTTATTTAAAGGTGTTTTATTACTATGAAGGTGATAGGTCTAGCCAAGGTACTCAATGGTATATGAAAACTGCTGATGGAACTTGTACAAAACTCTTTAATTTAGCGGATTATTTAGCGTATTCAGATGATGTTGCCGACATTAATGCAATAGTAGTTTCAAATCAAGTTGGAGATCCTACAAAAGGGTTGCAAACAGGTTGGAATGGGTTTGAATTTGAGGTTCCTTATTGTACAGATTATAAAAATAAAGAATTTGTTATAGGTGCTTATGATAAGATGGTAACAAAGTATGATTTTTTGGGTGATGTTGATTTAAAGTCTGCAGGTACGATTACTCCAATGAGAAGTAATGGAGGATGGCAAACGACAATAGCAAATTTAGCTGGAGGGGGAGCCAAGACTTTGGTTGATTCAAAATTAAGCAAAGCTCTAAAAACAACAGATAGTAATGCTGCAAAGAATGATGCGACAGGGAACTTTGGACAAAAAATGGCTAATGCCATTTCAAAAATTCCTGCTGGGAGTTATTCACAATTAATTTCTGCTGGCTTGGGATTGATATTTGGAAGAACGTCTGTTCAAAATGATTATGATTTGAAAGTTACAACTACAGGAAAAGTTGAATTTAGTGGTGTCGGAATAACGGAGACAACGTCAGGAATACCATCTGTGACATTTAAACTTTATGCTTTGATGAATAGTACTGATGATAAAGTATCTAGTTCAAGTTCATTTGTTTATAATCTTGCAGATGGTCAAGAACATTATGTTGGTGTTTGGAATTTACAAAAGTCTCCGAAAGTTTTTTATCAACGAATATCAGGAATAACTGCACCTTGGAATTGCCGCAAAAACGTTGATGGAACATACTCTATGGATAATGTTAAATTAAATGCGCCAAGTCATTGGACTGGACATGAACTAGTGTTTAACCCAGACTTGGAAAAATATGCAAATTATAATTCACGCTTTACAAAGGTTATGAGATGTGATTCTTTAGCTGGAACTCAATACAACCCCAAAATGATAGATATTGGTGATTATTTACATGCTTCATTGATGTATAGAGATAAAGAAAAGCGTTTTTATGATACTGATGGTTGGTTAGAAACTGGTTATACCATAACAGAGAAACAACTTAGAGAAAAAACAGACTTCCATTTTGATTGGGGAAATATTGATTGTGGAAGACAAGTGGGATTGGTTGAGTATGGTTGTACCTTTAATTATAATGGAAAGAATATTAAGGTAGAGCAAACAAGACTTTATCCTACGGCGTATGGTATTGATATGGGGGTGCTAGAGGATGTAGTTGAAGGGTATTATAATGAAGGAAGCGATATGATAGTGAATAGTCAAGAACCCTTTTTTGAATGCCAAAAAAGGAAAAATGGGATTCCGATAAAAGAATATGTTCCTGAATAAATAGTAGTAGCGAGTATATCTAATACTTGTTACTTGCTTAAAAAGTATATAATTTATGAGAAAGAATTTGTTCTTATTACTGGTGTGTGTAAGTTTGCAGATTGTTAAATCTCAGAACTCAAATAAAGGTAGTATTAATGTCTATCATAGAAATAATAAGGGAGCTTTAGAAATAGTCGTACATCGTGGTGCCAATGCTTTGGCTCCAGAGAATACAATTGCTTCGGCAGACTCTGCTTTGGCTCATGGAGCAAAGTGGATAGAGGTGGATGTGAGACCAAGTAAGGATCAGGTTCTCTTCAATCTGCATGACGAGACGCTTGACCGTACGACCGATGGTAAGGGACGGCTGGTTGACATGTTGGCTAAGGATGTTTGCAAACTAGATGCTGGGGCTTGGTTTTCACATAAATATGTGGGGGTTCCTGTTCCGACTATAGCTGATATGCTGGATTATCTGCGAGGAAAAGCTAAAGTGTTCTTTGATGTGAAGCGTGGTACTTCTGTTTCCCAACTTGTCAAGTTAGTTCGTGAGAAAGGTTTTGCCAAGAATAGTTTCTTTTGGTTTGGTGATGAAAATATGTTGAGAGAATTTATCCGTATTGCCCCTGATATGAAAGTCAAGGTCAATGCGGCTAATGTCGAACGGTTGAAATATTGGCAGTCATTCTGCAAGCCTGCATACGTAGAGATAGCGCCTCAAAATATTACTCGTCAGTTCATAGAGTATTGTCACCGACATGGTATTTTGGTGATGGCTGCTTGCCAAGAAGATGATACCTCCCAATTTCAGATGTGTATTGACAAAAATGCAGATTTAGTCAACTTGGATAGACCGGAGATATTTCAAAGAGTTCAAAAGCGGTTGGATTTGAAAACGATTCTTTTAAAAATTCCTGCCGATGGCAAGACATTGTGTACTACCCAACTCCAACAAGCTATTGATCGTATTGCTAAAAGAGGTTGGGGTACTTTGGTGCTGACTCCTGGCACTTATCTTTCTGGTAGTATCTTCTTGAAATCTGGTGTTACCTTGAAACTGGAGAAAGGGGCTGTGCTGCTTGGCTCTCCGAATCCTTACCTGTACATGAAAGCGGATGTGAACGCTCATGGACAAGATGCACGGCATGATAATGCGTCCATGGCTTTAGTGGTGGCGCAAAATGCCAAGGATGTCTGTATCATCAATGAAGGTGTGATAGACGGCAATGGGTTGGCTGTTGCCTTAAATGCGGATAGTCTGCATCATACTGGTGAATTGGTTGATGCGCATTATAATGTACGTCGTCAACGCCCAAGCGAGTTGGTGAGACCGAAACTTTTCTTTTTTACTCATTGTGATCATGTAAGGATAGAGGGTGGAGAATATCGCAGTAGTGCCAATTGGGGATTGTCGTTCGATTTGTGTTCGAATATGGTTCTAACAGGGTTAGAAGTTCATAACCGTGCCTATTGGAACAATGATGGAATCGACATCACGGATTGTCAACATGTCAATATCAGCAACTGCAAGATAAATTCTGCTGATGATGGTATCTGCCTGAAATCTTATCATGTCGATTCTGAAGGCAATCGGGATATCAGGATAGATAACTGTGATATTATCAGTAGTGCGAGTGCAGTCAAGTTTGGTACTGCTTCTTGGGGAGGATTCCAAGACATTGAGATAAGTCATATTCGAGTCAAAGATACCTATCGCTCAGCGATTGCCATCGAAAGTGTGGATGGAGCTATTATTAATAATGTATATGTTCACGACATTCATGCTGTGAATACAGGTAATCCTATTTTTATAAGATTGGGACAGCGTGCTGGCGATAGAAAGGGACGTGTCGATCATGTGACCATCAAGAATCTTTATTGCCAAGTGCCATTTGGCAAGCCTGATGAGGCTTATGATTTACGAGGTCCGGGGCTGGACGTGATTCATAATCCAATACCGAGTAGTATTACGGGGATTCCCGATAATCGCATAGGTAAGGTTACTCTCGAAAATATAGAGATAGAATATCCTGGTCGTGCCACCAAAGGACAGGCTTATATTCCACTTTGGCGTGTGCAGGATGTACCCGAACAAGTTAAGAAATATCCTGAGTTCTCTATGTTTGGTGAGTTGCCTGCGTATGGCTTCTATCTCCGACATATAGAGAATGTCATTTTCAAGAATGTGAAGATGAAGTTGAAGGAAAGTGATTATCGACCTGCAATCGTTATGGATGATGTGGAGAATGCTGTGATGAATGAAGTATATCCTAACTCTATCTTTAAGCGTAAATTGTAGTTGAAGATTTTGGCACACTTTCAGCGTGATAACTCAATCTTTTTTCGTATATTTGCACCATGAATGAAATATTGTAAATGCTTATGAAACAATTCTTGTTACCGAGACATTCAAGGCTTGCTTTATCTTTTGATATGACAGGTGTTGATTTTGTTAGGCGAAGTTTGTTTCATTTTGATAAAACTGTTTGATTATGAGAAGGAATCTATTGTTGTTATTACTGTGGTTGGCAGGCTTGCTAGCTGTAGATGCTCAAACATTGAGCCGTAAAGAGGTCGAGACTTACGTGATTAATCAATATGGAAAAAATGGAAAGACATTGCGCTTTATCTTGGCGAAAAAGATACGTTGGACAAGGACAATGCTTTGACGTTTGAGAAAACCATCTCGGTGCGAGGCAAGAGTAAAAATGAACTCTTTGTCGATTTGAATTATTGGTTTCTGAAAACCTTTAGCAATGCTAGTTCATCGATAGAGATGGCAGACAAGGAATTGGGGGTTATCATGGCAAAGGGTTATTTGCCTGGCATTGCTTATCACTCGGGTGGTTGTTCCTCTTATTGTGTCAATATTCGCCCTCTTGTGCGTTGCGACATCAAAGATGAACAGGTCAAACTGACGATTGTCGTTCCAAATTATGAGGTGACGAAAGTTGATGATGGTATTTGGAGTGCCATGCTGGATGAGGATTTCGACAAGCATCCCCCATATTCTGTGAACGAAACATGGTCGCTGAATGTTTGTTTCCCTTTTGCGAAGAAAGATGGAACCAAGAAAACTTCCAGCAAGGCATTGGTGATGAGTCATGGATATGTGGAAGTCTTGATGAATCGCATTCAAATGGCGTTATAGCTGCGCCAAAATGTTTATTTTATCACGATTTTGGCGCACTTTCAGTTTTATAATGCGCCAAAATGTGATAAAACTGAAGGTTTTGGCGCACTTTCAGCGTGATAACTCAATCTTTTTTCGTATATTTGCACCATGAATGAAATACTATAAATGCTTATGGTACAATTGATAGGAAGAGAAAATGAGCAAGGTTTGCTCAAGAAATACATAGATAGCAATCGAGCTGAGTTCATTGCTGTCTATGGAAGACGGCGTGTCGGGAAGACTTTTCTTGTTACCGAGACTTTCAAGGATGCTTTATCTTTTGATATGACAGGTGTCATTGATGGAGATAAGGAAGACCAATTGGTATCTTTTAACATTGCTCTTAAAGAGAGTGGTTATGAGGGTAAGAGAGTAACAGATTGGTATGGGGCTTTCGAGGCTTTGAAGGAAGTGGTAAAAAAGGTTCCTCAAAATAAGCCAGCTATCATTTTTATTGATGAGTTGCCATGTCTTGATACACCTCGCTCTGGATTGGTGAAGGCATTGGATTTGTTTTGGAATGGCTGGGCTAATAGGCAGAGCAATGTAAAGTTAATCGTCTGTGGATCCGCTACTACATGGATTGTGGATAATATTATTGATAATCATGGCGGTTTGCATAATCGAATTACACACGAGATGCACATTCATCCTTTTACCCTACATGATACCGAAGCGTACTTGACAACCCATGGCTTCAAGTGGAATCGGTTGGCTATGGCGCAGACATATATGGTGCTTGGAGGTATTCCTTATTATCTGAGCTTGTTGGATAATGCCCTGAGTCTTCCTGCCAATATAGATCAGCTATTCTTTTCTCGTGATGCGGAATTGAAGAAGGAATTCGACCGGCTGTTTAAGTCGCTTTTCAAAAGTCCGCAGGCGTATGTAGATATTATCCAGTTGTTGGCAAACAATAAGAAGGGGTTGACTCGTAAGGAAATCAGTGAAAAGTTGAAGAAGGAAACGGGTGGACACCTTTCTAAACTTTTGGTGAATTTGGAGAATTGTGATTTTATCCGTAAGTATAACGTCAGGGAGCGAAAGATAAATAGCAATAACGGTATCTATCAGCTTACCGATTTTTATATCCAGTTCTATCATGATTTCTGTAGCAAGCATACAACAGATGAGCATTTCTGGGAAAACTCCATCAACTCGCCTAAGCAGAATACTTGGTATGGTTTGGCTTATGAACGCTTGTGTATGGCACATATTCCACAAATCAAGGAGGCTTTGGGCATTCAACGTATTAGAACGGAATATTACTCTTGGCGAAGTAAGGAAAGTGTGCCTGCTGCCCAGGTGGATCTGATTATTGAGCGTGCAGACCAAATTATCAGTTTGTGTGAGATAAAATATAGTAAGGGTATCTATTCATTGGATGCAAAGGAAGAGGAACGATTAAGAAATCGGATTACTGACTTTGCAGTTGAGACTAAGGTGAAAGAGGCTGTGCAACTCGTGTTGATAACAACCTATGGCTTAAAAGATAATGCGCATTCTACCGAAGTCAATGATAGAGTGGTACTTGATGATTTATTTAAATCTTAAAATCCAATAATAAATAATGAAGCGAATCTTGGTCTTAGCATTATATAGCGTCCTTGGGCTATCCTCGTTGATGGCCCAGGATTATTCCCGATATGTAGATCCACGTATCGGAAGTGAGGGATTGGGAAGAACTTTCCCGGGGCCTTGCATGCCTTATGGTATGGCAAAGCCGGGACCGGATGCCGTGACTATGCCGAATGCTGGATGGGCGCCGATACCTGAACCTGTCAAGGGATTCTCGCAGATGCACGTCAGCGGAACGGGAGGTGGACAGAAATATGGCAATATCTTGATTCAGCCTTACCTCGATTCCAAGGAAATCATCCAGAAACGGGTGGATGAGAAGATTTCCTTGGGATATTATGCGTGTACCTTTGAGAATGGAATACGAACTGAGATTACTGCCTCAGAACGTTGTGCTTTCTATCGGTTGGACTTTGGCAAGAAGCAGAAGGGAAAACTCTTGATAGATGTGGCTACTTTCTTAGGAATAGATACGATTCCAGATAAGCGCGAAGCGCAGCAGTATGTGGATTCGTATGTTACCTGTGATGGAAAATATGCCGTCTCTGGTTGGAGTACGGTTCGGGGCGGCTGGAACAATGGCGGCCCTTATACCGTATATTTCTATTTGCAGAGCGATGTGCCTTTATCTAATAGCGATGCGACTTTATATAATAAGGTGAAGGAATCAAAGACAAGATTGGATGTTGCCTTCTCGAAAAGTACCGTCAATTTGAAGGTCGGTATTTCGCATATCAGTATCGCCCAAGCCAAGCGGAATATCCCTACCTGTGGTTTCGATGCCCAGTTGAAGCATCTACGAGAAACCTGGAATGGAAAATTGAGGAAGATAGAAATCGCAGGAACTGAAAAACAGAAACGGATGTTCTACACGGGCATCTACCATACGATGCTGATGCCTGTGGATAAGTCGGGGGAAAATCCTCATTTCTCTGATACTCCTTATTATGATGATTACTATGCCATTTGGGATACTTACCGTACGTCTATGCCGCTTCTTACTCTGATAGATGAGGATAAGCAGCGGGATATGATCCATTCGCTTTTGAATATTTATAAGCATGATGGCTATATGCCGGATGCCCGGAGTGGTAATTGGAATGGAAGAACCCAGGGAGGAAGCAATGTTGAAATTGTGATAGCCGATGCTTTTGCCAAAGGGATGAAAGGTATCGACTATGAATTGGCACTCAAGGCTATGATCAAGGATGCTGAAGTTCCACCTACTGATGATGATGGTTATTTGGGAAGTGTGCCTGATGAAAAGCATGGCCGTGGTGGATTGAAGGAATACAATACGCTCGGCTATATCCCTTATGGTATCGACAGAGCTGGCAACCGTACGGTGGAATACAGTTATGATGATTGGTGTATCGCTCAGGTGGCGAAAGGGTTAGAACATCAGGACCTGTATCAGAAATATCTCAAGCGCTCTGGTAACTGGCGCAATCTTTGGCGTGGTGATTATGAATGGCAGGGAATGCGTGGCTTCATCATGCCTCGTGATGCAGATGGGAGATGGCTCGACTCTGTGCCTTGGGGAAAATCAAAAGTTTACCATCCCCTGATTCCTTATCGCCCTGATACGAAGGTGGCTCCCTGGTATCTGCCATGGTGGAGTACTTTCTTCTATGAAGCTTTGTCGGCTGAATATAGTCTCAGCATTCCGCATGATGTGCCGGGATTGGTGGAGTTGTGCGGCGGTAAGGAGGCTTTTATCAAGCGCCTTCATACATTCTTTGCTAACAAACATTATAATGTTGCTAACGAACCGAGTTTTATGACTCCTTATCTCTACCATTGGGTGGATAGACCTGATCTGAGTGTAGCACGTATCAGACAGATTGTGAATGACAACTATAACGATACTCCGCTCGGTTTGCCGGGAAATGATGATAGCGGCGCCATGTCTTCCTG
>ERZ1031954.724-NODE-724-length-13712-cov-8.811672_pt1 | contig 13712 bp, 6 predicted proteins | sample MGYA00516701_ERZ1031954 | MGnify/ENA primary metagenome ERZ1031954 (study PRJEB33719, sample SAMN04261284) | wastewater metagenome | biome: rural village; feature: human; material: feces | host: Homo sapiens | place: El Salvador | collected 2013-01-07 ...
AATTAATTTATTTATCTATATATCGTAAAATTTATACGTTATAAACAAACGGAGGTTCAAATGAGTACAAAAATGACCATTGACGGTAACACCGCGGCCGCTCATATCGCTTACGCTTTAAGCGAAGTTGCCGCAATCTACCCCATCACGCCGTCCTCGCCCATGGCCGAAAACGCCGACGAGTGGGCAACTGCGGGCAGAAAAAACATTTTCGGTCAGAAGGTTCGCATCGCCGAGATGCAATCCGAAGCGGGCGCAGCGGGCGCCGTACACGGCAGTCTTTCGGCAGGCGCGCTGACCACCACTTTCACGGCAAGCCAGGGCTTACTGTTGATGATTCCCAATATGTACAAAATCGCCGGCGAATTATTGCCCTCGGTTTTCCACGTAAGCGCACGTGCGCTTGCTTATCACGCGCTTAACATTTTCGGCGACCACAGCGACGTTATGGCGTGCCGTCAGACGGGCTTTGCAATGCTTGCAAGTTGCAGCGTTCAGGAAGTCATGGATCTGGCTCTCGTCGCACACCTTTCAACCCTTCGCGCAAGCGTTCCTTTCCTTCACTTCTTCGACGGCTTCCGCACCTCGCACGAAGTTTCGAAAATCGAAATGATCGACTACGAAGACATCAAGAAAATCGTCGATATGAAGGATATCGAAAAGTTCAAGAAACGCGCTCTGAACCCCGAGCATCCGCAACTTAACGGCACCGCTCAGAACCCCGATATTTACTTCCAGGGACGCGAAGCCGGCAACAAATACTACGACGCCGTTCCCGAAATCGTGGAAGAAATGATGAAAAAGGTCGAGGGTATCACCGGCCGTAAATACAACCTGTTCGATTACTACGGCGCAAAAGACGCCGAAAAGGTCATCGTCATTATGGGCAGCGGCGCGGAAGCAGCCGAAGAAACCGTCGATTACCTTAACGCGAAAGGACAAAAAGTCGGTCTTATCAAAGTTCGTCTTTACCGCCCGTTCCGCGCGGACAAACTCGTTGCGGCACTTCCCAAAACCTGCAAATACATCTCCGTCATGGACAGGACGAAAGAAAGCGGCAGCCTTGGCGAGCCTTTGTATCTCGACGTCGTCGCGGCACTTGCGGAACAAGGCGTTACCGGCGTGAAAGTTCTCGGCGGCCGTTACGGTTTGGGCAGCAAGGAATTCAATCCTTCGATGATCAACGCCATCTATGAAAATATGGGCGGCGAAAACAAAAACCACTTCACGGTCGGTATCAACGACGACGTGACTCATTCTTCGCTGAAAGTCGTTGAAAAAATCGACGCTTCCCCGAAGGACGCAATCCGTTGCAAGTTCTACGGACTCGGCTCCGACGGCACGGTCGGCAGCAACAAAAACAGCATCAAGATTATCGGTAACTACACCGAAAAATACGCTCAGGCATACTTCGCATACGACAGCAAAAAGTCGGGCGGCCTGACGGTATCGCACCTGCGTTTCGGCGACACTCCCATCAAATCGTCCTATCTTATCGACACGGCGGATTTCGTGGCTTGCCACAATCCTTCCTACGTCACGAAGTACGACATGGTCAGCGACCTTAAAGACGGCGGCACCTTCCTTCTGAACAGCATCTGGAAGCCCGAAGAAATGGACGCTATGCTCCCCGCCGAAATGAAGCGCACCATCGCAAGAAAACACATTAAGTTCTATACCATCGACGCAATCGACATCGTCACCAAAATCGGTCTCGGCAACCGTATCAGCACCACGATGCAGTCGGCGTTCTTCTATCTTGCAGGCGTAATGCCCTATGAAGAAGCCAACAAACATATGAAAGAATTCGTCGTCAAGTCTTTCAGCAAGAAAGGCGAAGCGGTCGTAAACATGAACTTTGCGGCAATCGACGACGCGGTTTCCGGACTTGTCGAGGTTAAATATCCCGAAAGCTGGAAAGACGCAACCACCGGCGCGGAAGTCAAACCCGTCACCGACGATCCTTACTACAAGGCTTTTGTCGAACCTATGCTCGCACAAAAAGGCGACAGCCTTCCCGTTTCCGAAATCGAAGCCGACGGCCACGTTCCCACCGCAACCACTCGTTTTGAAAAACGTGGCGTTGCAGTCAACGTCCCCGCTTGGATCAGCGAAAACTGCATCCAGTGCAACCAGTGCGCGTTCGTTTGCCCGCATGCGGCAATCCGCCCCGTGCTTCAACCCGCGGAAGTTCTTGAAAACGCTCCCGAAACCTTCGTTACGAAGGATGCGACGGGCTTTAAGGGCTTCAAATACAGAATGCAGGTTTCCGCCCTTGACTGTACCGGTTGCGGAAGTTGTGCGAACGTTTGCCCCGCAAAGGTAAAAACCCTTACCATGATCCCCTTGGAAGACGCTTTGAAGAACGGCGAAGAAAAGAACTGGGATTACTCGGTCGATCTTCCCGACACCCCCGCGGACTTCAACGTCAACACCGTCAAAGGCAGCCAGTTCAAACAACCTTTGTTTGAGTTCTCGGGCGCATGTGCAGGCTGCGGCGAAACTCCTTATATCAAGGTCATCACCCAACTCTTCGGCGACAGAATGGTCATCGCAAACGCAACGGGTTGCTCGTCAATCTACGGCGGAAGCGCGCCTACCTGCCCGTATTCGAAGAACAAGAAAGGTCACGGCCCCGCTTGGTCGAACAGCTTGTTTGAAGACAACGCGGAATTCGGCTACGGCATCAACCTTGCTTACAAATACAGACGTAACGAACTGAAAGACCTCGTTGCACAACTCGCCCTCGTCCTTAAAGACAACGCGGATTGCAAGGAAGCCTGCGACAACTGGATCAACAACATGAACGACGCCGAAGGCAGCAAACGCACCGCGGCGGAACTCGTGAAAGTCATCTCCGCGCAAAAAGGCGCAAGCGCAGACGCGGACGCTCTTATCGAAGAAATCCTTAAACGCGAAGATTGCCTTATCAAGAAATCCGTATGGATCTTCGGCGGCGACGGCTGGGCATACGACATCGGCTACGGCGGACTCGACCACGTTATCGCGTCGGGCGAAGACGTAAATATCCTCGTTCTCGACACCGAAGTTTACAGCAACACCGGCGGACAGGCAAGTAAATCCACCCCGACGGGCTCGGTCGCAAAATTCGCTGCCGGCGGCAAACTCACAAAGAAGAAAGACCTTGGCAAAATCGCCATGACTTACGAATACGTTTACGTCGCAGAATGCTCCATGGGCGCGGACAAAGCGCAATTCGTCAAGGCAATTTCCGAAGCCGAAGCGTATCACGGACCTTCCCTTATCATTTGCTACGCGCCGTGCATCAACCACGGTATCAATATGAGCAAATCGCAAAACGAGGAAAAACTTGCGGTTGAAAGCGGATATTGGCAGCTTTATCGCTACAACCCCTCGCTCATCGAAAAAGGACAAAATCCGTTCAGCCTCGACAGCAAGAAACCGACCGGCGATTATCAGGCGTTCCTTATGGGCGAAAACCGCTACGCACAGCTTGCAAAGGCGAAACCCGAAGTCGCGAAAGAACTCTTCGCAAGGAACGAAAAAGAAGCTCGTATCCGCTACGAAGAATACAGCGAAATGGCAAAACACGAATAATTGCATTAAAAAAGAACCCTCGCTTGTGCGAGGGTTTTTTATTGCGCTGGTGAATTATACTTTCAAGTGCAACACTTAAAAATAAAAATACAGTTCATACAAAACTGCGATATAATGTAGCTACCAAACAAACATATAAGGAGTAATGCATGAACTGTTATAACCATATTACCATAGAAGATCGTTGTTAACGCCCTTGAATGCAAATAAGTTTATTTTTTGTTTTTTAGATATTTACCGTCCCGTCCGTGCAGACAATCTGTGTCGCCGGCACGTTGTTTTTCCAATTATCGCCTTTAGATATGGCGTTCCATTGCGCTATCGTTCCGTTAAAAGCAATGCTCGTAAGCCCGGTGCAACCATAGACGGCACCATTGCCGATGCTCGTCACGCTGTCGGGGATTGTCACGCTCGTAAGTCCAGTGCAATTAAAGAAGGCATAAGAGCCGATGCTTGTCACGTTGTTACCGATTGTTACGCTCGTAAGCCCGGTGCAACCAGAGAAAGACCAGTTGTCAATGCTTGTCACACTATTGCCGATTGTCACGCTCGTAAGTCCGGTGCAATCGGCGAAGGCAGAATAGCCAATGCTCGTCACGCTGTCGGGGATTATTATGCTCGTCAAACTGCTGCAATCACGAAAAGCACGCTGGCTGATGATTGTCACGCTGTCACCAATTGTCACACTCGTCAAGCCTTTACAACCATCAAAGGCATAATCGTCGATGCTCGTCACGCTGTCAGGGATTGTCACACTCGTAAGGCCAGAGCAACCAGAGAAGGCGTAATCGCTGATTCTTGAAACGGAGCCGTCTGCAGGGATAACGCTGGTTTTACACCCAAGAACAAGAATTTTGTCTTCCGTTTGAATCACACAATTATCTGCACTATGATATATTGCGTTTCCTTCTGCAACTATTACGCTTGATAGCCCCGTGCAATTAGAGAACGCGCCATAAGCAATACTCGTCACGCCGTTGCCGATTTTCACGCTTGTAAGTCCTGTGCAACCGTAGAAGGCAGAGTCGCCGATGCTTGTTACGCTATCGGGAATTGTAATGCTCGTGAGTCCGCAATCACGGAATGCAGAGTCGCCGATGCTTGTTACGCCGTTGCCAATTGTTACACTTGTAAGATCAATGCAATTAGAAAAAGTTTCTTTACCGATGCTCGTCACGCCATCGGGGATTGTAATGCTCGTAAGTCCCGTGCAACCTCTGAACGCCCAATTGCCGATACTTGTCACGCTGTCGGGAATTGTCGCGCTCGTAAGAGCGGTGCAATTCTCAAAGGCGCCGCTTTCTATGCTCGTCACGCTTTCGGGGATGGTAATGCTGGTAAGTTTACTGCAACCATAGAAGGCAGAATAGCCGATTCTCGTCACGTTGTTGCCGATGTTCACGCTCGTAAGTCCCGTGCAACCATAAAAGGCATAATAGTCAATACTTGTCACGTTATCGGGGATTGTTATGCTTGTAAGACTGACGCAATCTTTGAACCCATGGATGCTATCTCCACCTGTTATAAGCACCTCAACCGAGTTGCTGCCACAATAATTTGCTATTATAGAAGTTCCGTAGGGGGTTCCAACTATTTTGGTTAAACTCGTGCAATCAGAGAAGGCAGAATTGCCGATGCTCGTCACGCTGTCAGGGATTGTAATGCTCGTAAGCCCGGTGCAACCACGGAAGGCATCATAGTCGATGTTCGTCACATTTTTGCCAATTGTCACACCAGTAAGTCCCGTGCAGTTCCAGAAAGCACCCCGGCCAATGCTTGTTACGCTGTCAGGAATTGTAATGCTTGTAAGGCCTTTGATATTAGTGAACGATAAAGCAGGGATAGCCGTTACATTTTCCCCAATATTTATAGTAGTTAAATTTGTGCAGTCGTCGAATATCGTCATGCTTAAATCTGCGCACCTCGTTGCATTCCAGTTAACCGTAGCAAGGCTTTTGCAATCAGCAAATGCCCGATGTTCAATACTTGCCACGCTGTTAGGGATTGTAATGTTTGTGAGCCCCTTGCAACCAGTGAATGCATTATTTCCGATACTTGTTATGCTGTCAGGAATTATAATGTTTGTAAGATTTTTAATATAAGCAAAGGCCAAAGAAGGGATTCTTTTTACGTCCTTTCCTATATTGATTGTTGTTAAATTTATACAATTGCTACCGAACAAGGCAGAAGAAGGATTTGCGAACTCGATTGCATTCCAGTTAACCGTGGTAAGGCTTGTAAAAGAAATGAAAACCAGCGGTATTTTGGTTACGTTTTTTCCAATATTTAAAGTAGTTGTATTTGTGCAGCCATCAAATATTGAAAGGGATGAATAGTATGAATCTGCACACTCCGTTGCATTCCAATTAATCGTAGCAAGGCTTTTGCAATCAGCGAATGCACGTTTTTCAATACTTGCCACGCCGTCAGGGATTGTCACATCCGTAAGCCCCGTGCATGCAAAAGAACCGGTTCCTATGCTCGTCACGCTGTCGGGGATTGTAATGTTTGTGAGTCCAGTGCAACCATAGAGCGCAAAATTACCAACGCTCGTCACACTGCCGTCAGAAGGAATGACGCTTGTATTACAACCCAAAATCAATGTTTTAGATGCCGTTTCAATAAGGCAGTTGTCGGAACTATGATATCTTGTGTTGCCGACAGCAACGGTGATATTCACAAGTCCCGTGCAACCATAGAAGGTCTTATCACCGATACTTGTCACGCTGTCGGGAATAGCTATGTTTGTCAATCTGCTGCAGTTTTCGAACGCAGAATTACCGATGCTTGTCACGCTGTCGGGAATAGTTATGCTCGTTAATCCGCTGCAATCTTCGAACGCAGAATTACCAATACTTGTTACGCCGTCAGGAATCTCGATGCTTGTAAGGTTTGAGCAACCCGAGAAAGAAGAATCTTCAATGCTCGTCACATGGACGGGGATTGTTACATTTGTTAGGAGGGCGCAACCAGAGAAAGCGCCGCCGCCGATGCTTGTCACATTTTTGCCAATTGTCACACCTGTAAGTCCTGTGCAACCATAGAAGGCGTTCCCGCCTATGCTCGTCACACTGTCTGGAATAGTTACGCTCGTCAGTCCTGTGCAACCATAGAATGCATAACTGTCAACACTTGTTCCACAAGTTATAAAAATCTCAAACGAGGTACTGTTACACGTTTTTGCGATTGTAGAAACAACAAACGAAGGCCCCGTGACTTTTGTCAAGCCGTTGCACTCGCTGAAAGCATAATAATTAAAGTTTGTCACGCTGTCGGGGATTGTCACGGTTATTAGGCCTGTGCAGCCGGCGAAAGCACCATTGTCTATGCTCGTTACATTGTTGGGAATTGTGATATCCGTAAGTCCTATGCAAGCATAGAAAGTTTCATAACCTATTTCTGTCACGCTGTTGCCAATAGTGGCGAAAGAAAGATTGGTACAACCACTAAAAGCGGAATCACCTATGCTTTGTACGCTGTCTGGAATAACAATGCCTGTAAGACCAGTGCAACCAGAGAAGGCGGAATTACCTATTAGCATTACTTTATTTGGGATAACAAAATTTGTAATGCTGGTGCAACCAAAGAAGGCAAAATTGCCGATGTATATCACACTGTCGGGCATTGTGATGTTTGCAAGGCTGGTACAGCCTTTGAAAGCAGAATCGCCTATATTTACTACGTTATTTGGAATAACAATACTTGTAAGCCCGGTGCAACCCGAGAAGGCAGAATTGCCGATGCTCGTTACACCGTCGGGGATTGTTATGCCCGTAAGTCCACTGCAACCTTCGAACGCAGAATTGCCGATGTTCGTCACGCTGCCAGGGATTGTTATGCTCGTAAGCCCGGTGCAACCAAAGAAGACAGAATTGCCGATAGTTGTTACGCTGTCGGGTATCTCAAAGCTCGTAAGACCTTTGCACCCAGAAAAGGCACTCTCGCCGATGCTCGTCACACTGTCCGGGATAGATATGCTTATAAGGTTTGTGCAGCCCGAGAAGGATCCTATGCCAATGACGGGAATGCCCCGATACTCTTTTGGAATATTAACATTGACAAAGGAGCTACTATGCCCGAAGATAATCCAATAATTGTCATTAGACGGTGCGAAAATTAACCCGCTCGTTCCCTTAACCCAACTTGCTTGCAAGGATAAATTTTCTAATGAATTTGATGAAGGCAAGTTTTCAACAAAGTTTCCGTCCTTATCTTTCCATCCTTCAAAAATATATTCTGGTCTGCTTGGCACGGGGAGTTTTTTCCCGCAATCGTTAATCGTATAGGTATAAAAAGGTTGTTCACTATCCCATGAACCAGAATTCAAATCATAATCAATATTAAAAGTTTCGTAATTGTTTGTTGTTTGGTCATCAATTGTGTTTTGAGTTTTATCCTTATTGTTACCACAAGCGACAAAGACGAACGATAAAACGATTGCCATTGTCAGAATGGCAAGTACAATAATGATTCTTTTTTTGTTGGATTTCATAACAAACCTCGCAAAAACTTATTGCAGGGCATCAAAAAAAGCAAAAAAATATAACAAGTTTTCCCCGCCGATTTTGCCACAAACCACATATTTTAAAAAAGAAGACAATGAGTGTAAAAAACACTAATATGGAGAAAGTACGTTCGTTTTTAAAAGCGGTTTTTAGCACCTTTTATGATACGACAAGATTATGTGTTTTGTCAATTGTATGTATAATTTATACAATTATACAAGTCGCGTGGGCAATCTGCCTTGTTAAACGCGCATAATAACGCAAGAAAACGCAAGCGTTTTCCGTCCGTGATGCGGTTTATCTTAAAAGCGTGGCGGCGTTGTCGAAATTACGTTGGATTGCGGCAAACGCGTCCGAAAGTCTTTTCCCGTCGACGAAACAGTGGTTCACGGTAATGTTCAGCGTCATGACGTACCGTCCGTTTTCTTCGCGGTATTTATCCCATCCGATTCTCGGGCACGACGACGACTCGATATTATTGTCGGGCAACGGGTGCATAAGACTTTCAACCGAAATCCACGGCAGACACGTCATATAATAATCGTCGTAATCCGAGGAGTCGTTGTATTCCGCCGTAAACGTCTTTTGTTTCTTTTTCTCATCGATAATGCGGCGGGTGGTGTCGTAAAACTCCTTATAATCGTTCGTCATCTTAAAGCCGGCATTGACAAACTTTCCGCTGTCGGTCATAACGGTGAAGGTCGGATTGATTACGTCGTAAAGGCGGATTTCGTTTTTGACTTCGCGCATACGCATTTCCGGCACGGAATTCAACGCCGTCGTCAGAAGAAACAGCACGTTTGCAAAGAAACTCGTGCCGCTTTCCTTCGACGTTTTCACGACTTCCGTGACGTCGACTTTGACGTTCATTCCGTAACACGGATTTGAAAACTTTCTGAACCAGTCGTATTGCGACGGATTGTCAAGTTCGTAACTTTTAAAAACTTTATACATATTCCTTAATTGCATAAACGCCGCTTTATCGCGGCGTTTTGTATTGTTATCTTACTCTTATGCGGGTTGCGGGGACGTTTCCTTCCAGAATATCGCGGATTGAAAACTTGCTGTTGGCAATGATGACTTCCGTGCCTTTTTCGACGGGGGCTTTGATGTATTCCAGTTTCGCGCCCGCTCCGTTTGCGCCCTTTCTGGACGCGCCGTGGCAGAACTTTCTGTACTCTTCGATGTTTTTCAAAAGCTCTTCCGTGTTCTTCCCGTTGATTTCTCTGACAAGGGAATTTTCGTCGGAAATATCGGTGTAAATGCCGTTGACGCTTGTCAGAATCAGCAAACGTTTGGCGTTGACAAGACACGCTACCTGACTTGCGGTTTCGTCGTTATCGACACATTCCACCGCTCTTTTCTTTTCGTTCATAAGCGCGCGGATTTCCATTTTGCGGTTTTCCTCGTAGCACACGGCGTCGTTGTAATTTATGATGGGAATCGCGTCTTCTTCGGGACAACGCAAAAGCACCTTTTTAAGATATTCTCTTTTTTCGGCGTCGTTGAAGTGTTGGTGTTCCACAAGAATCTGGCGCAAGCTGAAACGGCTGTCGACGAACTGACGATACCACCCCATAAGCACGGATTGACCTTGCGCGGAATAGTCGGTTTTGTTGTCTTCGTCGCTGCCGGTAAGTTCCCGTCCGGTGCGCTTGATGAAGTCGAGCCTGCCGATTTCCGTCGCGCCCGACGTAACCCATATGATACCGGGGCGAAGTTCGCGTGAAATGCGCGCGATTGTCGAGTAATTTATGTCGCCGTACGCCTTATCGATAAGCGCAAGGCTTCCCACCTTGCCGACAAGGTCGATGTCGAATTTTGCCATTTTATCCTCCGTAATACGAGGTTATTTCTTTCAAAATAACTTCTGTCAAATCTTTCTTTCTGACGGCGTCGGCGTTCACGTACACGTCGTAGCCGTATTTATATTTGTATCTGCTGTGATTTGCGACGTCTTTCAATATTTTCACGCCGTGCTTTTGAAGAGTCGTGAAACTTTCGCCCAAAAAAACGATAAGCGCGGTGTCTTCCAGCGCCTTTATATGCGTGAGTTTCAGGTCGGTGAAGTCCGCCGCCGCAACCATGCTTTCAAATTCCACGGCGTCCTTTACGGCGATGTTGACGTACTTTTCGTAAAGTTTGTTGCCGCCTTCCTTTAAGACGACTTCCTTCGACGCGCGGTTTGCGTAATATAAGGTAAGGTCGGGAATGGATAAATAATACAGCGAAAGACAGTCGGCAAGTTCCCTTGCGACGTTTTCGGTCAGTTTATTGTCAAATCCGGTGATTAAAATATTCCTTTTCATACCTTTATGATATTATAACCGCAATTTTTACTTTTCGCAACTAAATCAAGCGGCGCATTGTTTTTCGCACGAAAATGCCATTTAGCCCGTGTGCGACACCGCGAGAACGACGTTTCCGCACTTGTCGGTGCGGTGGATTTTTTGTATTCCGTTTGCTTTAAGGCGGTCAAGCGCTTCCTGTTCGGGATGACCGTAAGAGTTCCCGTCGCCGACCGAAATCACGGCGTATTCGCACTTCACGTGCTTCAAAAACTCTTCGGACGACGAAGTACGACTTCCGTGGTGCGCGACTTTCAGTACGTCGCAGTCCACGTAGGGGTACGTTTCACAATAATACTTTTCGTTGCTGTTGTTGCTGTCGCCCGTAAACACAAGCCGTCTTCCCGCATATTCGAGGATACCTATCGGCGACACGGCGTTTATTTGCGTTGCGCTTTTCAGATTTCTGCTGTCCCACTCTTCCTGCGACAAACAATAAAACGTGAAGGTGTAATCTTGCCCCCGTATTTCGTATTTTCCGATATTGAGCGTGATATTGCAATTCGGTTCCGACAACGCCGCAATGAAAAACTCGGTATATTTTTCCGTGTCGATTGTATCTTTATCGGTAAACTTTTTGAGTTTGCCTGCGTCAAGGTTGCCGACTTTCACGTCGCGTCCGCCGATTTTCACGCTTTTGTCAAGGTTGTTCGACCTGATGTTGGGCATATAAACGTTGCCCACCTGAAATTCGGAGAGCACTTCGTCAAGATACGAAATGTGGTCGGTATCGCTGTGCGTCGCCATAACGCGGTCGATTTTGCCGTCGGGGTTGAGTTCTTTCAAATCGCTTATCGCGGACGTTTCATATTCTTTGCGTCCTTTTTCGCTGCCGCAGTCGATAAGCATATCGGTGCCGTCGGGGAACGAAATGTAAATGCAGTCGCCCTGTCCGACGTCGATGTAATGCACGACAAGTTGTCCGCTTTCCGGCATCGGTTCTCTGAACCACTCGGGCTTCACGAGGTAAAGTGCGCCGACGATAATCGCGGCGGTTACCACAATCGCGACGATTGCGATAAGCAGTTTCGGATTTTTCTTATGCAGTTTTTTCGCGGCGTTCACCGCGCTCTCGACAGCGATTTGCTCGTTCGTCTTTTTTGCGGTTTTCGCCTTGGTGTTTTTGGTGTTTTTTGGTTTCTTATTTGCCATTTTGTTGCAACAAACACACTTTATCTGATTATTTTGTGATGATTAAAGTATGTTTTAAGTTATTTTTTGCAAAATGCCACCGCGATTGCGGTGGCATCTGTATCGTCTTTTATCAGTCGGAGTCGACAAGGTCGCCGTATTGTTCCAGTTTATTCTTTTTGGGAATAGGTTTGCTGTCGCCGTGTTTGACAAACATCATCAATACGATTGCAATGATAATGCAAATCGCGCTGTACAGGAACAACATTTCGTTTTTGCTGTTATCCATAATAAGGCCAGCGATGAACGGGGTGATTGCCTGCGCGGACATCGTTGCGGTGTAATAGTATCCGGTGTATTGTCCGACGGTTTCCGCGGTGGAAAGTTCGGTAACCATCGGGAACGTGTTGACGTTTGCAATGATAAGACCGAAGCCCGCGATAAGATAAAACAGCGCGAACAGTACTGCGGGAACAATCGCTTTTTCGCCGGCGTGGACAAAGAAGAAAATAAGGAAGAACGAAACGACCGCAAGAGCAAAGCCCAGCATTATTGATTTTCTTCTGCCGATTTTCGCCGCGAGCGCGCCGACGGGAATAAACGCGATTGCGGAAATGCCCATACTCACGCCCGAGATAATGGACGCCACGCCTGCCGACAGGTTAAGCGTTTTGGTGGTGTAGACCGAAAGGTTTGACGAGATTGCGTTGTATCCCATAAACCACATGAATATCGACGCGAGAATAAGCCAGAACGATTTGAGTTTGCCCTTTTCTTCGTCGGTTTTTTCGTTCCACCAGACTTTCGGGGATTTGTGTTGTTTTCTGACGCGTTTTGCTTCCAGCTCTTTCGCTTCTTCTTCGTTGCCTTCGCCTTCTGCGATAAGTTCTTCCGCAAAGGTTGCTTTTGCGTCTTCTTCGCCCTCGTCAAAGTCGTCGATGCCGTATTCTTTGCAGATTTCCTGACATTTCGCGACAAGTTTCTTTTCCTTCACGAAAGCAAGGAAACCGCCAAGGAGCAACAGCATACCCGCCGCCACCGAAGCGAAAATAATCGTATAAGTATTGACCGTCAGCGGGAACATAAGCGCGACGGTGTAAATAATGAACGCAATCGCACCGCCTGCACCGCCGCAAAGATTGATAATCGCGTTTGCCTGCGAGCGCAAGGGTTTGGGCGTGACGTCGGGCATAAGCGCGACCGCCGGGCTTCTGAACGTTGCCATCGCGATAAGGACAAGCAGCAAAATCACCATATAAATCGCAAGGCTGGATTTACCTTCCGACGTTTTCGTAATATTTTCGTGAATTTCGTCGGAAATATAGTTGTTCATACCCGCCGCGACGTATTTATTGTAATGGTCGTTGTTTTCCTTTATGCTTTGATAAGATTTGCCGCTCGGAGCATTTCCGACAAGAACGACTTTGCCGTCTTCCTTTTTGGTTTCGATTTCAACGCCGTCGTAAGTATACGTCGTGCCGCCGAGCCCTAAAAAGCCGGATTTTGCTTTGAGTTTGTTGTCGAAACGGATGCTAATGAACGCGTCGCGGTCAATCGCTTTGCCGTCTATTTTGTTTTGTTTAAGATAATCGAGGTCGCAATAATTCGCCGAGCCTGTCTTTCCCGCAGCGGCGTCGTCATACCATCTGCCAAGCAGGTCGCTCATGAAAGCGTCGTCGTTGCGTAACGCTTCGATTTCGGCTTTTTTCGCCATGCCTTTTTCCTGCTGTTTCATCGTGGCGATGGGCACGAAAACCATCAATACGACGGAAGCAATCGTGCCGATGACGATAAACGGCGTGCGACGTCCCCATTTTTTGACAAGTTTTCCGTTGGCTTTGTCCGAAATTTTGCCGAAAAGCGGCAACATAAACAATGACAAAAGGTTGTCAAGCCCCATAATGAAGCCGCGCATTGCGTTGGACAACCCGTATGCGTGTTCCAGAAGAAGTGGCACGACAAAGTCGTAAGCCGTCCAGAACAGCATGATAATCGCAAATGCAAACCCTACTTTGAAAGTTTGCGGATAATCGAGTTTCAAAGTTTTTTGCCCGTCGGCTTCAACCGCTTCGGGTGATTTTTTCTTTCTCATAACTTCTCCCATATAAAAAATATATATACGTATTATAACATGATCACCCTTTATTGT
>ERZ1031954.728-NODE-728-length-13702-cov-8.291493_pt1 | contig 13702 bp, 16 predicted proteins | sample MGYA00516701_ERZ1031954 | MGnify/ENA primary metagenome ERZ1031954 (study PRJEB33719, sample SAMN04261284) | wastewater metagenome | biome: rural village; feature: human; material: feces | host: Homo sapiens | place: El Salvador | collected 2013-01-07 ...
ATGCAGGCAGCCTTGCCATTCCTTCTTCTGTTCAGTTTTGAGGGTGTAATACCTCAGATAGTTGGTGTTTTTAACGGTGAGGGTCCACCCGTTCCCATTCCGAACACGGAAGTTAAGCTCACCAGTGCCGACAATACTTGTCTGGAGACGGACCGGGAAGATAGGTCAATGCCAACACAAAAGACCGCAGCTTGCGCTGCGGTCTTTTTGCGTCTATGAGTAGTTTTTTTGAATGGCGGCGTGGTTACCGCCGAAAGGGAAGAAAAGATGTGCATCCAAGCGGATGCACATCTTTATCTTTTAGCAGCTTTCAAAAATCTAAACATTAGTATATCCATTGCGACCCCACACCACAGCGTCGGCAGCGCCAATACGATCGCAATAATCCGCAGTCAGCCTGCACCGTCCTGTTCGTACTCGATTTTCTCAATCTGGCTCAATGGGACAATTGTACTACATCCCACATCAAGGCAGGGCTCATCCTCGCCGAACTCCTCCATCGATACCGCAGCGCCATAAGCCCAGCACTTGCCCACCAAGATTTCGCCATCAGCGCAAGTAACCCGCACCCCTCGGCCAGAAGCCATAAAGTCGAACAGTTCTTCTTCCGTTACTTTCATTTCTTGCTCTTTGTTCCTTTCTTGCTCGTATAATCCGGCGAAATATGTACAGCTTACTCATTATCTTTCATGCATTTCTCCATATGTCTAATTAAAACCACAGCACCAACGCCGCACTATAAATTTAGCATTTTTCCCTGATGCCGTCAATTGTCGAAAGATGTTGACATTTACAAAATTCACTATATAATAATTTCGGGTGCTACCCATACGGTAGGCGGTTGCCTCCTTTCATGAGGAGGGACATCTTTCCTCCTCAATTTGAGTTGAGGAGGTGGTAATATGAGCGTTACATATTCGGACATGTTCCAATTTGCAATGGTTCTCATAACCTTCGCTGCTCTTCTGCTGGCTTGCAGAAAATAAGCGTAAAAAAGATGTAATCGCCTTGGCCAGAAGGCGATTACATCAAATTCTTAGACATTAGGCCAACCGTCTATTGGGTAGCACTTTCCTTATCTAATATAATAGACTTCTCTGCCGTATTTGTCAACAGTTTTCGCCACTGCACTGATATTGGCGGCGCAGAAAGTAAAAAAGTGCATCCATGCGGATGCACTTTTTTATGTCAATAACTCAATTGTCGAAAGATGTTGACATTTATATTTTTTTCCGCACCGATATGTTGATGGACGGACTTTACTCCAGTGTGCAGCTGCCGGTCGAGACACGGTAGTAACGACCGGCAGACACTTTTATACGAATTGAAAAACCTGTCGGGATAGCGCAAAAGCGACTAGCAGAAGCTTACAAGCGAATTGAAAAAATCAGTTCAGCTTCAGATCGCCGTCTTTTATCCAGCCGAGCTTACGGCAGAGCCTGCCGAACAGCCACGCAAGAATTGCGGGCAGGACGATGGATATCAGGGCGAGGCCGAGCCAGTCGGCGGCGGAGGGGATGATCGCTTGCGCACCGTCGAGGAGGGCCTCGGCGCTCGGGTTTGCCCAGCCCGTCCATACGCCGATGGGGCCGACGAGACCGCAGGTGCCCATGCCGGACGACACCGCTGCGCCGTTCATCTCGAGCTTGAAAACGCAGGTGGCAACAGGGCCGGTTATCGCACTGGCGGCGATGGCGGGTATCCAGATCCTCGGGTTGCGCACGATGTTGCCCATCTGGAGCATCGAGGTGCCCAAACCCTGCGACACAACGCCGCCCCAGCCGTTTTCACGGAACGATATGACCGCAAAGCCGACCATGTTGGCGCAGCATCCGGCGAGCGCCGCACCGCCGGCAAGCCCCGTGAGGCTAAGTGCCGCACAAATTGCCGCCGACGAGATGGGCAGCGTGAGCGCAATGCCGACGATGACGGACACCAAAACGCCCATCACAAACGGCTGCTGCGTGGTCGCCCACTTGATCACATCGCCGACCGCCATTGCACCCTTGCCGATGGGCGAGGCGATGAAATACGCAAGGCCGATGCCGATGAGCACGGTGACGATGGGGGTCACCAAAATGTCTATCTTCGTCTCCTTGGAGACTATTTTGCCGCACTCGGCAGCGACGACGGCAACGACATACACCGCCAGCGGGCCGCCGGCACCGCCCATGACATTGGTCGCATAGCCGACGGGGATGAGCGAGAACAGCACCATCGCCGGAGCGTGCAGCGCATAGCCGATTGCGACGGCCATGGCAGGGCCCACCATCGCCGAGGCGAACTTGCCTATCGTGTAGCCGACATCGTTAATCTCAACGATGGGAGTGGCCAAAAATCCGATGCCCAGCTGCGTGCCGAGCGTGTCGAGTATCGTACCGACGAGCAGGGTGCAGAACAGACCCTGCGCCATTGCGCCGAGGGCATCGATGCCGTAGCGCTTGAGGCTGACCTCAACATCCTTGCGCTTTAAAAACGCCTTAAACTTTGCCATATCATTTCTCCTAAAATTAAAAAGGGCTTCACGGTGTCATGACACTTGTAAAGCCCACTTTAACACGAATATTTGATTTGTCAAGCCTAATTTAAACTTTGTCAGGTATACAGCAGGCCTTCCTGCTCGAGCTGACGGCGGGTGCGCTCGAAGCACTCGGCATCGGGGCAGTCGAGCGTGTGCAGATGCACGCCGTCGGTAAGCTCGGACAGCGGGCGCACCTCGCCGCTTTGCAGCTTTTCGACAAATTTGCGCACATCGTAGCGGCTTGCAAGCTGCAGCTCGCCGGTCAAGAGCCCATACACGGGGTGCTCAACGGCGACGGTCAGCACCTTGCAGCCGTTGTCGACCATTATATTCAGCTCCTTTTCGGTGTCCTCGACGCTGTGGACGCAGGCGATGGTGTACACGCTCCGGCCGTTATCGGCGAGGATGTAGCCCCTCGGAGTGCTGGAAATTTTCTCGCCGGAGGCACGCAGCAGTGCAATGTCGCCGACGATTATCTGCCTGCTCACACCGTAGGCGGCGGCGAGGCTGCTGGCGCTTATCGGCTCGGCAGAGATTGTGAGCCTGCGCACGATATCTTCTCTTCTGTCTATTGAGTTCATAATTTTGCTCCCTTATCTTCTGCCCTGCTTGAGCATTTCATCCTTGAGTGCCATGAGCTTGGCGGACAAATCGACATAGTACTGATGCGGGAAGTCAAAGCGCTTGACCTCCGGCCAAAGCGTACTCACGCCGTAGGCGCAGGTGCGCTTTATCTCCTCGAGCGTCGGCAGCTTGTAGACAAGCTCGCCGTTTTTGAAAACGGGCACCTGAAGCTCGACTGCGCTGAAGCCGTCCATGACCTTGGTTTTCCAGCGTGCCTCGGGGTCGCAGATCTCAAGCGGCTTTGTGTCGTCGACGACCTCGTCATACAGCGTGATGTAGTCGGCCTCGGCCATGCCGGTCTCCTTATCGAACAGGCGATAGACACGCTTGAAGCCGGGGTTCGTTATCTTGCCGACATTTTCGCTTATCTTTATCTTGGGGATGATCTCACCCTTTTCGTTTTCCACGGCGCACAGCTTATACACGCCGCCGAACACGGGGTCGGACTTGGAGGTGATGAGCCGCTCGCCCACGCCGAATGCATCGATCTTCGCACCCTGCAGCAAAAGCTCCGTGATAAGGCGCTCGTCAAGTGCGTTCGACACGGTTATCTTGCACTCCGGCCAGCCGGCCTCGTCGAGCATGACCCTTGCCTTGCGGGTCAGATACGCCATGTCGCCGGAATCAAAGCGGATGCCGCACTTGGTGATGCCGAGGGGGCGGAGCACCTCGTTGAATGCCCGGATGGCGTTGGGAACGCCGCTTTTGAGGGAGTTGTAGGTGTCCACGAGCAGAGTGGCGTTGGTGGGGTAGGTCTCGCAATAGGCCTTGAACGCATCAAACTCGGTGTCGAACATCTGCACCCACGAGTGCGCCATCGTGCCGCCCGCCGGAACGCCGTAGCGAGTGTCGGAAACGGCGCAGGCCGTGCCCGCACAGCCGCCTATGTACGCCGCTCTTGCGCCGGTGACGGCGCCGTCGATGCCCTGCGCACGGCGTGAGCCGAACTCGAGCACCGTTCTGCCCTCGGCGGCACGGCAGATGCGGTTTGCCTTGGTGGCGATGAGGCTCTGGTGGTTTAATTGGAGCAGGACATAGGTCTCGATGAGCTGCGCCTGAATCGCAGGGGCTCGCACCGTCAGTATCGGCTCACGGGGGAACACCGGCGTGCCCTCGGGTATCGCCCAGATGTCGCCCTCGAACTTGAAGTTTTTGAGGTACTCCAAAAATTCCTCCGAGAACATGTTGCGTCCACGCAGGTACTCGATGTCCTCCGGCTCGAAGTGCAGGTTCTGAATGTATTCGACGACCTGCTCAAGACCGGCGCAGATGGCGAAGCCGCCCATGTCGGGGTTCTGGCGGTAGAACACATCGAAGTAGGTTATTTTGTCGCCCATGTTGTGGTCGAAGTACCCGTTGCCCATCGTGAGCTCGTAATAGTCGCACAGCATGGTCAGGTTAAGGCTGCGTCTGTTGTCCATAGCTACCTCCAAAGGTAAAATTCATTTCTCTAAACCGATTATATAATCTTATTGTGAACTTTTCAACTATTGTTAAATATGAGATTTGCAGCCGCCGCAGAATGTGGTATAATCGCAGGGAAAATGTCGAAACATGAGGGATTTCAGATGAAATTACACTATATGGGTAAGTATAATTTAGACCCCGACTCACTGCCGCACGGCGAGCATAAGCCCGGGGCGGTGAAGTTCAAAGAGCCCGACAGCACGGGTGAGCTCAGCCGCATCGTCAGCAAGTATTCGCTGATCCTGCTTGCGGTGCTCATGACGGCGCTGTTATACCGCTACCGCAGCATCCCGTCCGGGCAGTGGCTCATCGGCTTTGTGCTGTTTTTAGCCTCGCTATTCCCGCACGAGCTGCTGCACGCACTGTGCTTTCGGGGCGATGTGTACCTGTACACGAACCTGCTGCAGGGTATGCTTTTCGTCGTCGGCACGGAGGATATGAGCAAGGGGAGATTTGTGTTCATGTCGCTGCTGCCGAATATAATTTTCGGGCTTGCTCCGTTCGTTTTGGCGATGGCGCTGCCCGACCTCGGCTGGCTCGGCGTGTTCGGCGTAGTCTCGCTCACCGCCGGCACCGGCGATTTCTACAACATCAAAAACGCCCTGACCCAAATGCCCGCACACGCCCGCTGCTATTTATATAAGTATAACTCATATTGGTATATGCCGTGAAATAAGCCCGACACGAGAGTGTGTCGGGCTCTCGTTATGTGCTTATAACGAAGGCAGGCACTTGGTGACAAAAGTGCCTGCCTTCTAATTTGCGGCGGTGCTCAGAAAAAGCATTAGTGGTTTTTGGGATTGTAGGATCTGCGACAGATGCCACAGGAAGAGAGTAAACCATCGAAGCCCCGCCGTAAATGTCAGATATTAGTCTCCGTGTGTATTATGTCATAATTTTTGTGCGCTGTCAAGTTATAATTGTCGCCTGCCGTGTTGTCGTATATCATTCACGCAAATAGTAGAATATAATATATATTTGAAGCCGAAAGTGAATGACATGAAAATAGAGCAGATCGAAAAATACCGGCGTCTCGGGCTGAATATCGCCTATTACCGCAAGATAAAGGGGCTGTCGCAGAGCCGGCTTGCGGAGCTTTTGGATATCAGCCGCACCCACATGAGCCGTATCGAGACCGCCGACTGCGCCGTGTCGCTGGATGTGGTGTTTGACATCTGCGATGTCCTCGGCGTCACCCCCGACCGCCTGTTCGACTTCACCAAATAGCGAGCGGATTACATTTTGACTGCGGAGGTTTAATCCTCTGCGAATAGCTTGCAGTTCACCCTTTTAACGCCCTGCGTTGGTAAGATAAGTGCGAAAAAATTGCGGTGCCCCGATAGGTTGATGGACAGGCTAAACTCTAGCACGCAACTACCGGTCGGGCTATGGTAGTAACGACTAGCGGAAGCGTAAATGCGTATTAAAAAACCGTGGGATTTTTGAGATGTGCGTGTATTATAAAACAAAGGGTGTATTGGGTCCTTGACATGATGGACAAATATGGTACAATCAAGGTACAAATATATGGAGGTGCGATGCATGAAAAAGGTGTATTCGACTAGGGAAGAGTACCTGCCCGGCTACCCGATCAAGGACGGCGGCGGCTGGTACACAACGGTCGAGGACGACGAGTTCGAGACCTATTTTGAGCAGGGCAAGATCGTCGAGAAGGACGGACTGTACTACAGCGATGTCCAGCAGCTGAATAAGAAACCCGAAAAATCCGCAAACTCCGGCATGTTCGATGACCCGGGCAGCAAGATCAAGAGCATCGTCACGGTGCTGTTCATCATCGGCTGCGTATTTTCGGTCATTGCGGGCATAGCCGCCGGTGCTGCTGCCGACATGATGGGCGGCTTCAGCATTATGTCGTTCATCCTCACCACGGCCGTCGGCGTGTTCAGCTCCTATGTCGGCTGCCTCATCATCGCCGCCATCGGCGACATTGCTGTCAACACCCGTGAGCTCAACCGCAAGACCAAGACCAAGTAAGTTTAATATCCAAAGCAGATAGGCGCTGCCTATCTGCTTTCTTTTTCGTCCTTCTTCAGCACGATGAGCTGCGGGTCGGGCTGGGACATGTAGAGCTCCTCGCACTCACGCTGGGCTTCGACGAGTATTCTTATCGCCTGCTCGATGCCCGCACCATTTTCAGATACATTTCTTTATAGTCCATACTTAACCTCATTTTAAGCACACTTTAAAACTGAATTGTGCTCTTGCTGAACATAATATCACAAAATGCATCTAAAATAAACACAAATATGATTTAGATTGGAGCGATATTATGGCCATCAAAAGTATGTCTATAAGGATCGACGACAAGATGCTCAACAAGCTGCACGCCGTCGCCGACTACGAAGGCCGCTCGGCCAACAGCCAAATTCTCATCCTCATCCGTGACTGCATCGAGCAGTTCGAGGAAAAGCACGGCAAGATCCAGCAGGGCGAATAGTGCTTCGCAGTTAAGTTTTTTGCCTACGGCAAAAAGTGAAGTTGAGCGCTATGCGCTCAGATAAAAATAAAAGAGCTGCGGCGTTTAGGCTGCAACTCTTTTATTTTCTGAGCTGTACATGTCGGTGCGAAAAACTGTTGACAAATAAAGCAAAGAAGTCTATTATAGTAGATGAAAGTAGGTGCCGCCCAATAGACGGTTGCCTTGGAATACGAATTACTTGTGTAATCGCCTCCGGCATGAGGCGATTACATCTTTTTTAAGCTCACTTCCTACTTGCTATAAGCAGGGCGGCGAGGGTAATTAAAACCATTGTATATTGGAACAAGTCCGCATATGTAACAGCCATCATTACCACCTCCTTGAGTTTAACTCGAGGAGGAAGATGTTCCTCCTCTGTTGGAGGAGGCAACCGCCTACCGTATGGGTAGCACCCAAAGTGATTATATAGCGAATTTTGTAAATGTCAACAGCTTTCGACAATTGAGTGATCGACACAAAAATGTGCATCCTTTTGGATGCACATTTTTTATTTCCTGCGCTTGTAGAGTAATGCGGCCAGCAAGCCGAGTATCAGGACTAATGCGCTGGCGGCGGAGAGGATGAGGGCGGAGGTACTGACGGTGCTGCCGGTCGGGTCGCCGTTGCCGCCGTTTGGGGCAGCGCCGTTTTCACCGTTGCTGTTGGGAGCTTTGTCCCTGCCGCCGCCTTTGCCGTTGGGCTTATCCGGCAGTGTGCCGTCAGAATTGCCGGACGGGAGGTCGGGAGGGGCGCTGCTGCCGCCGCCATTTCCGTTGCCACCGTCTCCACCGTCTCCGCCGCCTTCGCTGCCCATGGTGCCCATGTCGGAAATTTTCAGCGAGCCTGCGTCGATGAGGGTCGAGCGCTCCTGCGTATCGCTCGTCGAGCCGATCGAGCCGTCAAGCTGGCCGGAGATGCTCTCGGCACGCTTTAGGCAGAACTCACGCAGCGTTTGAGCGCCTGTCTCAAACTCCTCGTAGGTGCAGAACTTTGTGGGGTCAGACTCGACATACGGCGATATCATCTGCACAACTGAGTCAAACTCCTGCGCAAATGCGCCGCTGTCAAACACCGTGGAGATAAGCTCGGCAAAATACTTGTGATAAAGCTCCGTGTACTCCTCGCTTTGGAATATCCAAGCGAGCATGGGGCGATCGGAGGTGTCGCCGCCGGAGACGGGGTCGTCGATGGGGTAGTTGACAAGGCTCGTTGCACCGCCGGCCGACTGGAATGCGCCGAAGGCGAGGTTATAGTCCCACGGTATCATCTGCATTTGCCCGTCATCCTCATACAGATAATAGTTGTGTATCATCGAACCTGTGTAGCTGTCGAAGTTGAGCACAAAGTTGTGCACAACGAAATAGCGAATGACGGCATCGACATCGACGGCGCTCTCCGGCTCGTCGCCGGAAAGTGCTTTCAGGGCGGCAATGAGCCGCTTTTTGTCCGATTTCGACACATCGGTCTTGGCGTTGTCGAAGATGTTCGAGTAGCTGTCGGGGTCGTCGTCAATGTACTTCAGCAGTGTGTCGTCGCTGCTGTTCATGCCGTCCCTGCCGCCGCCTTTTCCGTCGGGCTTGGCATTGTCGCCTGCGTTCTCGGCGGGGTCAAGGTCGTCCATATCGAAGCCCTTGCCGTTGCCTCGGCCGCCGCCCATGCTCTGGCTGTCGGGCTTATAAAGCTCGCCGTAGTCGCTGCCGTAGTTGCGCTGGAGAAAGCTCTCCTCCACGCCCTCTACTGCGAGGTACAGCCCCCAGTCCGAGCCGTTGACGGAGACATACACATAGCTGCATAACGGCGAGGCAACGCCCATCTCGGCCATGAGCCGGTAGCACAGGTAATCCTTCATGTAGGTGTTGTCCTGAATGATGTTGTTAAGGCAGAGCTTGTCCAGCCCGTGGTAGGTCACGGAGCTGTCGTAGCGGTCAAACTCGACCTTGAAGCTGTAGCGGTCGTTGCCGTAGGAGGCGACCTTGGTCAGCGAGGTATTGCCCTTGCCACGGATGGCGACATTTTTGTAGGTCTCGCCGTCGATTTCAAGCGTGCAGGCGTAATACTCCTCGCTCTCGGCGCTTGAGATAAAGTCGTCCCAATCGTCCATGACGATGTTTATCGTGTGCACCGAGCTTGTGTCAAAAAGCTTATCCTCGTAGCCCATGGTCGTGCCGCCGTCGGCATTTCCGCCGAACGCCATGAGAACAACGGTCAGGATGAGTACCGAAGCGAGCACAACGGCGCAAATTTTGTCGAAATTTTTATGCGTAGACATAGCGTCATCCCATGTACTCGCCGTTGTAGCTGACCAGTACGGCGCTTGTGACGCCCTGCATGTCGGCGAGCTCGTTGATAAAATCGGTGCTGTCGTCCTTGAGGCGGACATCAAGGTTTAGCTCGACTGCGCCCTTGGATGCGGTCTTTGACTTGACGACGCACTTTTCGGTCTTGCTTTGCAGGTACTCCACCGCCGCCTTTTCGGCTGCGATGACCACACTGCCGATGACCGCCAGCGGGATCATGCCGGCTGCAAGCACGATGCCGACGGCGATCGACCAGAACAGGAATGCAATGTCCAAGGGTTCCTTTATCGCCGTGCGGAAACGCACGATAGACAGTGCGCCGACCATGCCCAGCGACAGCACCACATTCGAGGTCACGGCGAGGATGACAACGGTGGTTATCATCGTCAGCGCAATGAGCGTTGTGCCGAAGCTTGACGAGTACATGACGCCCTGATAGGTCTTTTTGTACACGAAGAAAATGAACAGTCCCAGCCCGAAGGCGAGCACGAGAGCCAGCGCCATATCGAGGATGCTCACGCTCGTGATGTTTTCAAGAAAGCTTGATTTGAAGATGTCGTTGAATGTCATGGTTTAGTCCTCCTCAGCCGTAAATTCTCGATACGGCGTATTTTGAAAATGCTGTGCTGCGGCAGTCGGGAAGCTGCACGGTATCACGGATAACATCGGGCAGAAATTCGTCCCACTTGACCTCAAGCACGATGCTGTCTCCTCCGGCGGGCAGGCTGATGCGCCCGGGGTCGAGAAAGCTGCGGCAGTCGAGGCTCGAGCGGATGTCGTAGTCGAGCGTGACCCGCACATTGCCCGCAGGGAAAACGAACGGCTCTCTCGTGTAGCTGACTATCGCCTTGGGCATGAGCCCCGAGCGCATCTTGGCGTACAGCTCACGGATAAGCGCATCATCGCTTTGCGCCATCCATGCGGTGTCGCCGTCAAGAAGCGAGAGCACCTGCTGCTTTGTCACCGGCGCAGACTGCTTTGCGCACAGGCCGTTTATCTTGCTTTTCTTCTCAAGGCGGATGAACGAGGTGTCGCCGTTATAAAAGCGGATGCGGAATTTTTCCCGCACATTCACGCCGTCAAGCTTTTCCCTGAGTGCCTTGTCGGCGGCGGTGTCGAAATACAGACTGTCGATGACATATCTGCCGCCGATGGCGTTTTGGTCGGGCGAGGCCACCGCCTTGAGCCTTGTTCGGAGCGTCAAAAGCTCGAGCGTTGTTATCTCATGTTTAAGCTCATGTCGGTATTTCATAACAAAAAACCTCCTGTACTGTGGTCTATAGTACAGAAGGTTTCTTTAAGTTTTATTGAATTATCGGAATTTTTGCTTTGAACTCCACAAGGCCGTCCCGGCAGCCGACCTCGATGTGACCCCTGTGGGCATCGCAGATGGCCTTTGCTATCGCAAGGCCGAGCCCGTAGTGGTTGCTGTCAGCGCTGCGAGCCTCGTCGATGCGGTAAAAGCGGTCGAACAGGTGCTCACGCTGCGTGCTCGACAGCGCTGCGCCCTCGTTTGTGACCGACAACACGGCGTGACTGCGCTCCTTGCTGAGCGTTATCTTCACCGTGCCGCCCTCGGCGTGGCTCACGGCGTTATCGAGCAGTATCGACACCAGCTGCTTGAGCCTGCCGCCGTCGCCCTCAACAAAAATGTCCGGCGCAAGGTCGCTCTCGAGCATAAGCCCCTTTTCAAACGCAACACATTCAAACGGCAGCGTCTCGCCGGCTGCAAGGCGGCTGAGGTCAACTCGCTCGGTCTGCATGGCGGCATTTTCGGTTCTTGCAAGCTCCAGAAGCTGCGTGACAAGCTCGCCCATGCGCTCGTTTTCGTAGCGGATGTTTGCAAGCCATTGGTTCTCGCCGACCTCACGGGCAAGCAGCTCGGCGTTTGCGCTCACGACCGAGACCGGCGTTTTCAGCTCGTGTCCGGCATCGGAGATGAAGCGCTTTTGCTTCTCGAAGCTGTCCTCGAGCGGGCGCACGATGCGCTTTGCAATATACACCGACAGGAAGAAGAACACGACAATCGCCGCCGCTCCGAAGATGAGCGTGTAGCGCAAAAGCGTGGCGGCGTTTTCGTTTATCACGGTGTTGTCCATGAAGGTCACGAGCGTGTAGCCGTCCTTGTCGGCACGGTAATATGCAAGGCTGTCCTGCGTGCCGTAGTCCCCGCCGTCGGCAGAGATATCGAGCGCCAGCTCCTCAAGCTCGGCGTTCGTGTGCACCGTCGGCGGCTCGTTTACCGTTTCGAGCACCGTGCCCGCTTCGTCCACGGCGACCGTGTAGAAGTTCGAGAGCCTGAACATCGGCTCGTCGGCAAACTTGGGTCTGCCCTTGGGCTTTTCGCTCGTGGGAAGGTGCGTGTCGGGCGCAGAATGTGCAAGCACATACATGTCCGAGTGCGCCTTGAGCATCTGCCGGTTGTGTCGGGACATGTCGAGATAGCTCGAAGCGTAGATGACGCCGAGCGTGGAAACCCACAGCACGACCAGTATCGCCATGATGGCGGCAACTATTTTCTTTCTTGAGCGCTTAAACATCGTCATACCTCAGCTCATACCCCACGCCCCGCACGGCCTTGATCTGCGTCCTTGCGCCGATGAACGCAAGCTTTTTGCGGGTGAAGGACATGTACACCTCTACATTATTATATTCTGCGCTGCTTTCAAAGCCCCATATCTTCACCGCCAACAGCTCACGGGTGAGGATGCGTCCGGCGTTTGACATGAGGTATTCCATGATGCGAAATTCCTTTTCGCCGAGGCGCACGCTCTGGCCGTTTGCCGTGCAGCTTAGGGTGAGGGAATTGGTATCCAGCGCAATGTCGCCGAAGGTGAGCCTGCCGTCGGGCGTGCCGAGCGAGCGCCTTCCGAGCGCACGAAGTCTCGCCAGCAGCTCCTTTGTAAGAAACGGCTTTGTCAGGTAATCGTCCGCTCCGCTGTCAAGCCCCGTGACCTTGTCGTCAAGCTCGGCCTTGGCCGTTAACATGAGGATAGGTGCGGTGACGCCGCTTTGGCGGGCACGGTGCGCAATCTCGAAGCCGTTTAGCCCCGGAAGCATCACATCGAGTATGATAATGTCGTAAACGCCGGTCTCGGCCGCCTCGAGCCCGTCCGCTCCGTCGCCGAACCAGTCAACCTCGTAGCCCTCGAGCCGCAGAAGCTCGCACAGTGCCTGCGCCATTCTCTTTTCGTCCTCGACTAAAAGCAGTCTCATGATATCACCTCAGCGTGACAGTACGCCAAAAAGATTAAAGTTAAATTGAAAAAGGCGAGGGCGGTATAAGACGGAGATGAAACCGGTTTTGACCGGCTCTTTTCCGCCCATGCTGCGCAAAAAAATCCGGTAATACACAAAGTATTGCCGGATTTTTTTACTTGCCTGAACGAAAAATAGCTCACTCAAAACTGCAAGCACCCTTTTAGGGCGATTTATCCCGCCTTACACCGCCCTCGCCTTTTGCTTGATTTCTTATTTCTCGGTTGCCATGGTCATAAGCGCCTGCTTGAGACGGAAAACTTGCGTTGCATGCGTGACATTCAGCTCGTCAAGCTGCTTGTTTATCTTGTCGATGGCCTCGAGCTGACGCAGCGAGAACCCGTCCGAGCTCGGCTGCACCGGTGCGGCAAGCTTCTCGGCAGAGCCCTTGGCCTGCTCAAGCAGCAAGCTTGCCTGAAACTTTGCGTCGGCAAGGATCTTGTCCGCCTCGGCCTGTGCGCTGCTCTTGAGCGCCTCGGCATCGGCCTTGGCCTTGCTGATAAGCAGCGCCGCCTGCGCCTCGGCCTGCTCGACCGTTGACTTTGCCTGCGCCTGTGCGTTTATGACCGCACCGCCGATCTCGTCCTTGGCCGACTTCACATCTTCGGCAGCCTTACGCAGCTTGACATTCTCGTCAAGCAGCGTCAGCACCTCCTGCTTGAGCTCGTCAAGCTTTGCATCGACCTTGCCTGCGTTATAATACTTCTGCTTTGCGATCTCAAAGCGGATAGAATCGAGATATTCCTTTGTGATAGCCATTATAAAGCCCCCTGTATATACAGCTTTGCCTGTTATTTTAGCAGATTTGCACAAAAAATGCAATGAAACTTTTCTGTAACGAATTTGGCAAAATGCATCTGATGTATTGACAATTTGCGTTTTTGTTAATAAAATGTGAATATACGGCATATTAATTAACAATATGCATTAGTAAGTTGACGGGAGCTGAACACTATCGGTTTTGACGGGCAGCGTTCCGCTCATGCTGCGCCGGAGCCATATCCGGCAAAACTGCGCAGCATCTGGCAGTAGTGTTTTTCGAGGGATTTTCGGCTT
>ERZ1031954.732-NODE-732-length-13622-cov-8.258863_pt1 | contig 13622 bp, 11 predicted proteins | sample MGYA00516701_ERZ1031954 | MGnify/ENA primary metagenome ERZ1031954 (study PRJEB33719, sample SAMN04261284) | wastewater metagenome | biome: rural village; feature: human; material: feces | host: Homo sapiens | place: El Salvador | collected 2013-01-07 ...
TATAGTTAATGAAATCTAAACGAGGGTGTGTCATAAGTCTATGGCACGCCCTCTTATTTTTCTTCATGTTTTTTGCATTGGAGGCATTCTTGCTACGTCGATTACTCACGGATTTACGCGGAGGCGACCTGTTCGGTCGTTGCAGATACCCCCTGAGAGTGGACTAAGCGATTCACCAGAGATTCTATAAAAAATCTGTGAAAATCTGTGAAATCTGTGGGACTAAAAAAAACTCCCACGAAGAAAAATCTGCGTCATCTGCGAAATCTGCGTGACAAAACAATAGCAGCACATTTCGGGCACTAACCATTGGCCAGCGGCCAAATATCCGCGAAAATCCGTGAGTAATCCGAAGAGCAAGAATGTTCCGATAACTCCGCGTAATCCGATGAAGAAAAAACCGTGAAATCCGATGAAAAAACTTCACAGATTCCTTTATCGGATAATCGTCACCTCTCCATTCTTGGCTATCTTCACGATGCTGGATGGAGTGTGAGGCTTATGCTCCTGGCGACGGGTCCAGCAAACATAATCTACTTGCTCCAACAATTCTGGGACAATATCACGATAGTTCTGCGCTGCAGGCTCACCACTCACATTGGCACTGGTGCTCACAATAGGCTTTTGGAAGCGATAACAGAGTTCCTTGCTGAAAGACTCGAAAGTTACTCGCATGGCAAGACTGCCATCCTCTGCCACCAGATTGTTGGCTACACCCGTAGCATCATCAAGGATGATGGTAGTTGGCTTCACAGGCATGGCTACATCGATGAAATCCCAAGCCACCTGAGGCACATTGCGGAAATAACGCGCCATACGGTCTGCACTATCCACCAGACAGATAAGCGCCTTACTATCGTCGCGCTGCTTTATTTTGTAAACCTTTGCCACTGCCTCTGGGTTGGTAGCGTCACAACCGATACCCCAAACGGTATCTGTAGGATAGAGAATCACTCCACCCTTGCGCATGCATTCTATTGCATTCTTAATATCTTCCTGTTGAGTCATTTTTTATTCTCCTTTATTATTGTTTTTCCTTATATATGAAGGATTTGATTCGTCCTTTGTTCCTCAGAAAACGATTCTTGATTTTCATGAAGTCCTGCGTCCCCAAAATCGTTCTCTATTTATATTAAGGTGAAAGTACTTCCCTTATTAAATACTTCTATACTGCTCGATATCTCTCATTCCGTTGAGGAAATCACGGGCTTCCATTCTCTTTTTGCCACTAATCTGGATTGTGTCGAGCTGGAGCCATTCGTCTGCACAGGCTATTTGCAGGCTCTTGCCTTCTACTCTCAAGGTTCCTACTACAGAAGAAGCAACATTCTCTGAAGAAGCAACATTCTCTGAAGAAGCAACATTCTCTGAAGAAGCAACATTCTCTGAAGAAGCGACATTCTCTACTGCAGCGGCGTTTGCAGAAGAACCAGCAACTGCCTTGCCGGTTTTGGAAGTCTTGAATACTTTCAGCACCTGCGCCTTACCGCCTTCCTTCTGAATCTCAGTCCAGGCGCCTGGATATGGCGAAAGACCACGGATGAAGTCATACACCTTCTTGGCTGGCTGATTGAAATCGATACGGCAGGTATCCTTGAAGATTTTCGGAGCAGAATGAAGCACGGTGTCTGTCGTGATCATCTCGTCCTGCGACATTGAGTCGATATTACCGTCGGCTGCTATCAGGCGGTCGATGGTCTCTACGGCTATCTCAGCGCCTAAGTGCATCAGTCCGTCATAAACATACTCTACATCGGCATCGTCGGGGATGGCGAATGGCTTCTGCATGATGATGCGACCGGTATCGATGTCGTGGTCGAGGAAGAAGGTGGTGACGCCAGTCTCCGTCTCACCATTGATGACAGCCCAGTTGATAGGGGCAGCACCGCGGTACTGAGGAAGAAGGGCTGCATGCACATTGAAGGTGCCGAAGCGAGGCATATCCCATACTACTTCTGGCAGCATTCGGAAAGCTACTACCACCTGCAGGTCGGCCTGATAACTGCGCAACTGCTCTACAAATTCCGGATCCTTCATCTTCACCGGCTGCAATACTGGCAAGCCCTTCGACAGGGCATATTGCTTGACCTGCGAAGGCTGAAGAGTATCCTGATGGCGACCCACCGGTTTGTCGGGCTGAGTTACTACAGCCACCACATTATATCCGCCTTCTACAAGGCTCTTGAGGGATTCCACCGCAAACTCCGGGGTTCCCATAAATACGATTCTTAAATCTTTTTTCTCCATAAACTAATATTTTGAAGTTAAAAACAGTAAAGCCGTAGAATTCTTCACTCTTCCCTCTTCACTCTTCACTTAACCTACTCCGCCGACATATCCGCCACAATCTGGCGATAAGTCGAATAAAGGCGGGTACGGCTGATATATCCCTTCAGCACGCCGTTCACATCAACTACAGGCAACTGGGCGGCATCAGTCTCGTCAAATTTCTTCATCACTTCCTGCATCGGTTCGTGATCGCTGAGCACGGCTGAAGGCTGGAGCATCAGCTGCTTTACCTTGAAGCGCGTGTAGAGTTCCGAACGGAAGATGATGTGACGGATGCGGGTGATATCGATGATGCCCAGCAAGACGCCAGCCTGATTGACTACCGGAAGGAAATTGTTGTTGCTGCGACTGATTTCTGACACCAACTTACCCATCGGCAGGTCGGGACTTACCTGATGATAGTCCTTCTCCACCACGCTCTGCATACCCATCAGCGTGAGGGCAGCCTTGTCGATATGGTGGGTAAGCAACTTGCCTTCCCTTGCCAGTCGGAGCGCATAGATACTGTGGCTCTCGAAGATGCTGATGGTAAGCAGCGAGCAGATGCACACGATCATCAGTGGGATGAAGAGCTGGTAACCGCCTGTCAGTTCGGCTATCAGGAAGATGCCCGTCAGCGGTGCATGCATCACGCCCGTCATCACACCAGCCATGCCCATCAGCGTAAAGTTCTGCTCGGGGATATAGACGCCTAACTCGTAGATGTTCCAGATGCGGGCGAAGAAGAAGCCTGCAAAACCGCCGATGAAAAGCGATGGAGCAAAGGTTCCGCCACAACCGCCTGAACCATTGGTTGCTGAGGTGGCAAACACCTTGGTGAAGGTTACCAGTCCGATATATAGCACGAGCAACTGACTGTGACCATAGAAGAGCGAATTGCTCATCACCATGTCCCAGTCGGCCTCGGTTCTACCCTTCAGCAGGATGTTGACTGCCGAATATCCCTCGCCATAGAGCGATGGGAAGAGGAAGATGAGACTGCTCAGGATGATGCCTCCGAAGAGCAGTTTGATATACGGATACTGCTTCAACTGGGCGAAGAATCCCTCGCAGGCCGACATGGCTCTCATGAAGTAGAGACTCACGAAACCACAGAATACGCCCAGCAGGATGCACGCCGGCACACGGTCGAGCTCCCATGGGTCGGTAAGCGTGAAATCGAAGAGCGATTTCTCACCCATCAGGATATAACTGAAACAGGTGGCCGTAACACAGGAGATGAGGATAGGCAGCAAAGAGGCCATCGAGAGATCTACCATCAGCACCTCAAGCGTGAAGACGAGACCTGCGATTGGGGCTTTGAAGATACCAGCAATGGCGGCACTCGCACCGCATCCTACGAGCAGTATCATCGTTTTCTTGTCCATGCGGAATATCTGTCCCAGATTACTTCCGATGGCTGAACCCGTGAGCACAATCGGCGCCTCGGCTCCTACTGATCCACCGAATCCAATGGTGATACCAGAAGCTACTACCGACGACCAGCAGTTGTGCCCCTTCAGCTTCGACTGCTTGGTAGAAATCGCATAGAGCACTCTCGTGATACCATGAGAGATATTGTCTCGCACCACATACTTGATAAAGAGCGAGGTAAGATAGATGCCCACGATAGGGAACAAGAGGAAAAGCAGATTGTAGGTGCTTTTCTCAAAACCCGAAGTGAGCAATATCTGTATCTCGTGCACGATACTATGCAGGAAAAATCCGGCAACGGAGGCAAGCAGACCGATGACAAAAGCCAGGATAAGCGTCATCTGGCGGTCGGAGATATGCTCCTTCTGCCACGCTACCATTTTGGCTATTGCGCCCGGTTTTTCTGCCATTTCATCTATCATCTCTTATTATTTTTTAAAAGTTATCCTTTTATATTATTAGAATTCCGAAGTAAAATGGAACTTGATATGCTCGAAATCCTGCTGCGCCATGCTCAATACATAGCCTGAATCGGCCAGGAACACATCCCTGCCCTCGATATCCTTCGCCATGTACTGGTACTTGCGCTTCTTGAAGCTCTCTAATTCCTTCTCGTCGTCGGCCTCTATCCAGCATGCCTTATGCAAGTGAACTGGCTCCCAACGGCACTTGGCATTATACTCGTTCTCCAGACGATACTGGATCACCTCAAACTGAAGCTGACCCACGGTTCCCACAATGCGGCGACCATTAAACTGGTTGACAAACAACTGTGCCACACCCTCGTTCATCAGCTGCTCCAATCCCTTCTGGAACTGCTTGCTCTTCATCGGATCATCATTCTCGATATACTTGAAGAGCAGTGGAGAGAAGGATGGCAAACCGCGGAAGTGAATCTTCTCACCCTCGGTCAGCGTATCACCTATTTTGAAGATGCCATTGTCTGGCAAACCTACGATATCGCCCGGATAAGCCTCGTCGATGGTACTCTTGCGCTGCGCCATAAACTGGGTTGGCGAAGAGAAACGCACGGTCTTGTCGAGGCGCACATGATAGTAAGGCTGATTGCGCACAAACTTGCCCGAACAGATCTTGCAGAATGCGATGCAGGAACGGTGGTTAGGGTCGATATTGGCAGTAATCTTGAAGATGAAACCCGTAAACTTAGGCTCCTCAGGCTCCACCATGCGCTCCTCTGCCTTGGTAGGTCTTGGCGATGGAGCTATCTGAACGAAGCAGTCCAAGAGTTCCTGCACACCGAAGTTGTTCAATGCAGAACCGAAGAACACAGGAGCCACCTCGGCAGAGCGGTAGGTCTCGACGTCAAACTCAGGATATACGCCATCCACCAGTTCCAGTTCCTCGCGCAACTGGGCAGCCTCACGCTCGCCTACTCGCTGGTCGAGCTCCTCAGACTGCACATCCACCTCCACCTTTTCAGTTACGCGCTGCTTGTTAGGCGTAAAGAGGTTGAGCTGATGCTCGTAGATATTATATACACCCTTGAATCGGGCGCCCTGTCCGATAGGCCATGAGAGCGGGCGAACGGAAATCTTGAGTTCCTCCTCCAGCTCATCGAGCACGTCGAACGGATCACGACCCTCGCGGTCCATCTTGTTGATGAAGATGATAACCGGCGTATTGCGCATGCGGCACACCTCCATCAGCTTGCGGGTCTGCGCCTCCACACCCTTGGCAGAATCCACCACGATGATGGCAGAATCCACGGCGGTAAGTGTGCGGTAGGTATCCTCGCAGAAGTCCTGGTGACCCGGAGTATCGAGGATGTTCACCTTATATGGTTCGCCAGACTGTCCGTCTGGGAGATAATCAAACTCCATCACAGAAGTAGATACAGAGATACCACGCTGCTTCTCGATGTCCATCCAGTCGGAAGTGGCAGACTTGCGTATCTTATTGTTCTTTACGGCACCAGCCACCTGTATCTGTCCACCGAAAAGCAAGAATTTCTCGGTCAATGTTGTCTTACCAGCATCCGGGTGAGAGATAATGGCAAACGTTCTTCTTCTTTCTATTTCTTTCATCTATGATTTATATGATTTTAAAATATGTATATATAATAATGTATAACTACATGTCGTCGTCAAATTTCAATCCCTCGGTGCGATCCTTGATATAATAGTCGCTGAGCAGTCCCACGAAGGTGGTTATCTCCTTGATGGCACGCTCTGTTTCTGGGGTAATCGGCTTCTTCTGCAGTCGGAGCAGCATCACTCCGTAGAGGGCATCCAGACAGGTTTCTATCTCGTTGACGTCCTTGTCGCCCCTGTTGCGCAGTTCCACGATGAATGGCAGCACCTTGTAATATTCGCCATTATAGATAGGGAACTTGGTGCTCTGCAGCAGCATGCCATGCAGGTCGATCACATCCTGGAGCAGCACCTTGTTGATATTGAGATGTCCCGATTCGCGCTTTCCCTCCTCATTCATCATGCGGATGAGATTGCCAAACCAGTCGATTTCCTCCTCCTTCTGTTCCGGAGTGAAATCAAAATTTTCGATATAGTGCTTCTTGATAACCGGGAGCGAACAGCCGCAAGCACGGATGATATCCTCCACCTGCCACATGTACAGAAGGTATTCTGCTATACTTTTCTTCTTTAATTCCTGAGCTACAAACATCTTTTTTTAATGTGAAATGTTAAATGTGAAATGTGAAATTGGGCATGCTCCCTTAGAATTCCGGGAGATGATAGAGATTGAACACAGTTCCGACGAGTGCGATGAGCGAGAAGATGATCACGATACTTCCTATTACCTTATTAATAATAAGGATGCCGTTGGTATCAAACTTGCCCCTGATCTTGTCGATGAGCCATGTGAGACCGAACCACCACAGCAGCGCTCCAAACATGATGCTCAGATAGCCCACGCCCATCTCCAGCGGCATATCCGGCACCACGAAGGCAAACTGGGCAAAGGTGGCCATGAAGAGGAACACGATGAGCGGATTGGAGAGCGTGACGAAGAAGGCGGTGATGGCATTGTGCCAGAGCGTGCCCTGCCTCTTGCTGCTCTGATGCATGTTCTTCGTAGGATTGCTCTTGAAGCAATATACGCCGAACACCAGGAGCAGAAGGCCTCCGAAAATCTGCAGATAGAACTTGTTTTGGGCATTATTGACAATGTCCATCACGAAACTCATTCCCAAACCCGTGAAGAGGGCATACACGATATCGCTGAAAGCGGCACCGACACCCGTCACGAAACCAAACCAGCGGCCCTTGTTCAAAGTGCGCTGGATACACAAGATGCCAACAGGTCCCATCGGGGCTGAGGCGATCACACCTATGATAATTCCCTTGAATATAAAATCAAGTATATTTATCTGAATCGGAAACACTAAATTCATAACAAGGCGCAAAGTTACAAAAAAAAGGCCATATCTTGTAATTTTTTCGAGTAAAACTTTGTTTGTTACAAACTTTTTTATATCTTTGCACCATAATTCTAACTAAATAAAAGAAAAACATGACAGAGAATGCACTTAAGCCATATGTAATCGGTTTGGATCTGGGAGGTACCAATTCCGTATTCGGCATCGTAGATGCACGTGGCGAAATAAAAGCCACTACTGCTATCAAGACAGGTGGTTATGATGATGTAAATGATTATGTAAAGGCTGCCGTGGAGGCTCTCCAGCCTATCATCGATACCGTGGGTGGTATCGACAAGATCAAGGCGATGGGTATCGGTGCTCCTAACGGCAATTACTATAGCGGAACTATCGAGTTCGCTCCTAACTTGGCTTGGGCTCACGATGGTGTAGTGCCTTTGGCTAAGCTCTTCAGCGATGCGCTGGGTGGTCTGCCTGTGGCTCTTACCAATGATGCCAACGCTGCTGCATTGGGCGAGATGACCTACGGTGTGGCTCGTGGTATGAAGAATTTCATCGACGTGACACTCGGTACGGGTGTGGGTTCCGGCATTGTGATTGATGGCAAGATGGTCTATGGCTGCGATGGTTTCGCAGGCGAGTTGGGCCATGTCGTCATGGTTCGCGGCGAGGAAGGTCGTCTCTGCGGTTGCGGCCGTAAGGGATGCTTGGAGGCTTACTGCTCTGCTACTGGTGTGGCTCGCACAGCCCGTGAGTTCCTCGAGAAGAGCGATGAGCCATCTTTACTTCGCGATATGAAGCCAGAAGACATTACTTCTTATGATGTCAGCGTAGCTGCTGGTAAGGGTGATGCTTTGGCTAAGCGAGTATATGATTTCACTGGTAAGATGCTGGGTGAGGCTTGCGCTGATTTCGCTGCGTTCAGTTCTCCTGAGGCATTCGTATTCTTCGGTGGTCTTACCAAGTCTGGTGACCTCCTGATGAAGCCTCTCAAGGAATCTTACGACAAGAGTGTATTGAAGATTTTCAAGGGCAAGGCTAAGTTCTTGATTTCTACACTCGATGGCAGTTCTGCTGCGGTACTTGGTGCCAGTGCAGTGGGCTGGGATTTATAAGATATTTCTCTTTAATAAGCATAAACTTTAAAAATATAGCATTTTGTTTTTGGCGTATTGCTGTCGTGAGACAGTTTTTATGCGAGGCGATACTCCCAGAGAATTCTCTGGGAGTATTTTTTTATCCGAGGCTTTCTTCATGAGATTTCTCATTCCTCATTTTCTACGCCATTTCTGATTTCTCATTGCTAATTTCATCGTCTGTCTCATTTGTCATTTGTCTTTCTCATTTGTCATTTCATTATCCTTTTTTACCTTTAAAAGAGCTTTTTTTAGAAACTATTTGGTTTCTCCGAGTTTTTTTCGTAATTTTGCAGCCAGAAAGTAAACGATATAATCTTTAAGTTCTTAGTAAACAGAGATTTATAGTCCATATCAAGGGATTTGCATCCCCCATTCAGGAAAGAATTGCATCCCATGTACAGGTAAGAATTGTATTCAATATAATAAATAATTAAAAAAGTAAAAATGAAGAAAATTTACACACTGGCTAATATGGCCAAAGGTATGATGCTCGCTGCCCTTCTGGCAGTAGGCACAACTGCTCTTGCGCAGAATGTTTCAGGTAACACAGAAAACGGTACTGTTGAAGGTACTGAAAATGGTACTGTTGAAGGCAATGAAAATGGTAGCAACGAGAATGAAACTTTCGTTCCTGCTGCTGAAAGCTCTTGGCTCCAACCTGTAAAACTCGTTGGTAATGGTCAGAAGGCTTACATCTACAACGTGGCTACAGAAACTTATATCACCGGCAAGACTGCTACCGTGAAAAATATCGAGAATGCAGACGTCTGGACGATTGATGGCGATGGAACTCGTAGTTTCACTTGCGATAACGAGACAAAATAATATCTGGTCTTGGAATATATCTATATATTTCCTGTCCACCAGTGGCATGCAGAGGTTTCTGCCGACAAAGCTGCAACAAATTTTACCATCGTAGAAGGTTCTACAGAGAATAGCTATAAACTCACAAAATATAAAAAAATCACATTAAACGGCTCACAAAGTGCCTACTTCAGCGTCAGCGGTGAGAAATACGTGGCAAGCACAAACCCTTCTATTGACAACGACTGGTATTTCATTTCTACCGACCAGAAGGAAGTCTATGCAGAATATACTTCCCTCTTCACTGAGGCTGCAAACCTGCTCAAGAACGAGAAGCTGAACGATCAGGAATCTGTTCTGAGCGCTATCAAAACTGCATTGCAGAAGACTGCCAAAGGTACTTTCAATACCTCCACCTCCGACATCAATACGCTCAAGGCAACTATTGCAGCTGCCAAGAAAGCGATTGAGGACATCACTAACGGTATCAGCAATACCTCTGACAATCTCAAGAATGCAGAAATTACTTCTATCTATAGCGCCAACGGTACCCGCAAAGCTCAGCTGACCAAGGGTATCAACATCGTTAAGATGAGCAATGGTGCCGTCAAGAAGATTTTAGTGAAGTAAACAATAAGATTCAGACGATGGTGATCCAGACCGCCTCGCCCTGATCGCTCGCCGCCATGATGGTGGTGATGAGCTTCGTCAGCGTGGCACGAGAGGAGGTCAACCTGCTCACTATCGTGTTCTCACCCACAAGAATGCAGCCCCGCGTATCTGCCGCCATGTTGCCGCTATGTATGCGTATGCCACTAAATCCTGGCACGCCTACCAGCAGCGGAAGCCAGCGACGGAAGCGGGGCGATTTCGTTATGACCACCGGGTAACTGCCCTCGGGAATGGCCGTCAGACCCACTACCTTGCGAGCCTTCTTGCTCGACTGGCGTCCCAACGACTCGTTCACCAGCTGCGGCGGCAACTTCACGCCCAAGAGATTGCGCCAGGTAGGTTCCAATGTATCACAAAAATAGGTCTGGCGATTGAGCTGGTCGGGATTCTTCAGGGTTCTCACCGACTTTCCGCGGTTGTTGACACCCACTTCCATATCCTCATCGCCCAGAATATACAGTCGTCCGATGGTATATTCTTTTTTCTTAGCAATTCTTTTCAATATTAATTCCATCTTTTCTATATTTTAGTTTGATAAAATAGGTATTTTCAAAACTGACATTACTGAAATTGACATCGGTCTTAGCTTGACTGGCAGACTGGAACGATTTCCGCTCAATATATCCCCGATGAACCCAGTTGTTGATCATCACTCGTGTTCCCTTCTGTCCCAATCCATACTCCAATCGGATGGCCATTGCCTCCTGATAGGAGAATTCATCAGGCAGCAACTGCAGGAGATTGGCTGGTCCACGGCGGCTCGATTTCACGCCCCCATCCTCGGCCTTGGCAATGGCATCTCCGAAGAAACGCATCTTGCAGTAGAGGTCGTAGCGCAGGCTCCAGCGGATGAATTCATCCATCTCCGGCTCCCACTTGCAACCATTGGCCACGTAGAGCACACAGGCCTTCAGATAGGCAATGACATTGGCTCGGAAACTGAGATTCTCGTAGATGCGGTTCTGAGTCATGCGGGCAAAATCAGCATTCTCCTCCTTCAGTTTCAGGGCGAGCTGGAAGGCCTGATCACACTCCACCAGTCCGCTCGTCTTACAGAGATTTTCGATGTAAGGGCGCAGAGCCTCACGGAAATCATCACCATAATAGCCATAGACGGGCATCTCGGCTCCGATCTCTCTTTCGGGTATCGTACAGAAATTGATACGCGAGATAGGACCATCGGTGAGCACACGGGAGAAGTAGCGCAAACCCTTCTGGATGGTGGTAGATGCATTCCAGTTGAAGCGGATGGTGACGCGCTCCGTAACGCTGGATGTGCCCACGCGGGTCTGACCATACTGGTTGGCTGGATCGAAGGCAAGACACATGATGCGGAACTGCTGGTTGCCCTGACCACGGAGTGCATCAAACTGGTCTATTTCATTGAGCGAAGTATAGAGAAAATGCTCTTGTGCCTCTGCCGTTCGCATTACGAAAGCAGGATTGGTCATGTCGGCATCTATCTCCTGAATCACGAGGTTCTCCGGTCGCTTTCTCTTGTCCTTGTTGGCACCCTTTCGGGTCACCTCGTCCTTCCATGCCTTCTCCCTTGCCAGGTTTTCCCGGTCTCGCTTACGGATGTCTTCCATCACATAACTGATAGGCATCTGCACGCACGATTTTCCGGCTCCTGTTCCGGCAAGCAGACAGGTCATCAGCGTGGCCTCATGCTCCACATTGTCGATATACTTGAAGCGGGTTTTCCAGAGATGCGTGGCGAGCGACGGGAATACGGCATGTGCCACGGCTGGCTTATAGACTTCGGGCGTGCGACTCACGAGCAGGGCAATGAGAGCGGGCAGTTTCTCGGGCATCGGAGGCGGTGCGGGATAGTCCTCCTCCTGGTTCTGCTGCGCCATCTCCTTACTGCCGAGCCTTTCAGCCTGTGCATTGATGCGGATCACCTCGCGCGACATAGGCTTGCAACTGTCGTGATAGCGGGCATAGAAGTCGCTGATGAGCTGCTGGCAGTCACGCTCCTGTGCAAAGGCGGGCATGCGCTGCTCCACCACCTTTCTGAGTTCCTCTTCGCCCATCATCCTGCTGGCTCCGGCACTCATGATGGCGAGGAGCGAGGAGTGGCGCGAACCTACGGCATTGATATCTACTTCTGCCAGCCCAGCCTGCGCCCTAAATAGGTCGAAAGCGATAAGATTCTTATCATTTCCATGATGGCTCCCATCAGGATGAGCAGGAGCACTGCCAACACCAGTTGAGGTGTGGCTATCAGCAGGATGAGGAGCAGGATGAGGAGGAACTTGAGCGCCTCCCACAGCTGGTTGTTTTTCTCCGGTCTTATCACCGGAAAGTAACGGTTGATTGTCATGATTTTCTGAATTAGAATGTTTTTGATTTTGTGAAGTATCTTCTGAAAGAGAGGGATTTCCGGAAGACTGGCTGCTTCCTGAAAGAGGAGCGTTTCCGGACGAGTGACTGCTTCCTGAAAGAGGAGCCTTTCCGGACGAGTGGGCGAATGAAGAAGAAAAAGTTCCCTGTTTCAAAGCCCGTCCGTCGATGTCGAGACCTCGCTTGCGGAAGGCTTCCCTTCGGAGATTGATTTCGTCTTCTGGCAGAAGGACATACCAATCGCTGGCACGGTAGATTTCCGAGTCTGCATCCGTCATAAAGATGATGCGTTCGGGTGAAAAGCAGCTCTCGTCACACGGTACGCCCAATGCCTGACAATAGGCTCGCTGCGCTTCCTCGATGGTCATGCCTATCGGCATACGAATGTCGATATGGAGCTTCTTGCGGGCGGAATACTCCAAATGCAGGAGCATTCCCTTCCAGGGATTTTTCTGCTCATTCTCGGGATTTTTCTGCCCATTCTCGGGATTTCTCAGTCCTTTCTCGGTATTTCTCTGTCCTTTCTCGATCTTTTGGTCTGCCGTCATAGCCTCATCCCCGTCATGATTTCCCGCTGCAGCTGCTCTGTTTTCATTCTCTGCATCAGAACCTCCCGCAGCAGCCGTTGCTCCTCGTTCTCCTGTATCATCAGGGATAAAATCGAGCGAATCCAGCAGCTTCGCCCGCTCCAAAGCCTTTTCTACGAGTTCCTTTTCGTCCACATCAATGGTGGTCTGAAAGAGGAAGCTTTCGGGGATGATGTTTGCCTGACGGCGCTTATTATCCTTGAACTGGTAATAATGGGCACTGCGGAAGGGCAACTGGCTTTTGATGCGCTGCTGAGCCTTGGCAAGTGCTGTAGCATCATGGTTGTTGATACTGCGGATGGGCTTTTCGCCTCGTATCTGCAATATCGCATCGTGTACCCAGGGGTAACGGATGGTTTTGTCGTACTCCGAGAGAGGCTGGGAAGTGATACTCCCCTTATTGCCGCCCCGGAATCCATTGAAAGCGATACGGAATCGCTGATTTTCATTTTCTTTTTTCATCATTTATTTAGAAGTTTTAGTAATACTTGGGGGGTTATATAGAACCCACCACCCTTTTTATAAGTTTTAACGCAAGTGGGGGGGCATATAGAACCCACCACCCTTTTCACAAGTTTTAACGCAAGTGGGGGGTCATATAGAACCCACCACCCTTTTTATAAGTTTTAACACAAGTGGGGGGTCATATAGAACCCACCACCCTTTTTGCAAGATTTAACGAAAGCGAGGGGTATAAGTCTCGTTTCTTCATAGATTTTCTTCATCGGATTTCACGGATGAATCGGAGGCAATCTTGCTTATCGGATTACTCACGGATTTTCGCGGATATTTGGCCGCTGGCCAATGGCTGGCGCCCGAAATATGCTGCTATTGTTTTGTCACGCAGATTTCGCAGATGGCGCAGATTTTTCTTCGTGAGAGTTTTTGTCCCACAGATTTCACAGATTTTCACAGATTTTTTTATAGAATCTCTGTGAATCGCTTTTGTCCGATCTCAGGGGGTATCTGCAACGACCGAACAGGTCGCATCCGCGAAAATCCGTGAGTAATCGC
>ERZ1031954.734-NODE-734-length-13613-cov-6.532084_pt1 | contig 13613 bp, 10 predicted proteins | sample MGYA00516701_ERZ1031954 | MGnify/ENA primary metagenome ERZ1031954 (study PRJEB33719, sample SAMN04261284) | wastewater metagenome | biome: rural village; feature: human; material: feces | host: Homo sapiens | place: El Salvador | collected 2013-01-07 ...
CTTCACATCGTGTACACGAAGTATTGAAGCTCCCTTCTGCAATGATATGGTGTTGAGCACGGTAGTGCCGTTGAGCGATGTGGTAGGGTCGCCACCCAGGAGCTTGTATATCATGCTTTTGCGCGATATGCCTACGAGCACGGGCAGACCTAATTCCAGCAGACACTCCGAGTGTTTCATTATCTCGTAGTTCTGCTCAAGCGTCTTGCCGAAACCGTAGCCAGGGTCGAGTATGATGTCCTTGGCACCCAGACTATGCAGTCGCTGTACCTCTTCGGAAAAGCCGAGCATCATCTTTTCGAGCGTTGGTTGCACCGACATTAATATATAAGGTACGCCAAGACGGGCTACGGTCTCGAACATATCGCCCTCTTCGTGTATCGCCTGACCTACAATTCCGGTCAGTCCGCCCTCCGAGACATCGTTGATTATGTCGGCTCCGAACTCCTCAACGCATCTGCGTGCCACAAGCGGACGATAGGTGTCGACGCTGACTATGGCATCGGGCTGTTCACGGCGCACTATCTGAAGGGCATGCTTCAGGCGTGCCGTCTCCTCCTCCATGCTCACAACGTCGGCTCCGGGACGTGTCGAGAAGGCACCGACATCGATGATGCGCCCGCCTTCGGCAATGATTTGGTTGGCGCGGTCGGCTATCTCTGCCTCGGTCTGCTTGCGCGAACCGCTGTAGAACGAGTCGGGGGTGGCATTGAGTATGCCCATAACCATGGGTCGGGAGAGGTCAATGAGCTGGCCCCTTACATTAATAGTATATTGCATTGTAGATTTTTGTTACGTTATTAAGCGCAAATTACGCAATAAAATTCGAAACAGCCAAATTATTAGGGTGAATTAAGTGTAATTGCATACAAAAAGCAAAGGCCGCCCGGCATCACTGCCAAACGGCCCAATTCAAATTGTCATTATCAAACAATTACAAACTGCTTTTACGAATTTTTCTGTTTTCAAAAAACCTTTTTTCACTACTATCGCAGTGCAGAACATAATCTGCAATTCTACTTTTTCTGAATACCTAATAGTTTCCGTCAATTAATATTTCAATCGTGTGTTCTGCCCGTGGCCGCCATGCGACATCCGGGCATAATATATATTGATAGTTTTTGTGTCATTCTTCAGTATATACTTATACACGTATTATACGTCTTAACAGCGGTAGCAAAGATATAAAATTCTTCGGAATAAGCGCATGTCAAAATGTAAAAAAACATTCCATACGGTAAAAAATCGCTCTCAAAACGTTCATTCAAATCGGAGTCTGATTGCCATTGCGGTGCGAAGCGTAGCATATGAGACACCTACAGAGCCATTTCGCTACGATATTGCTGCGGACTGCGCCCATTTTGCTGGATGAAAGCACGACGGAAGGTTGACAGCGAATTGAATCCCGACATCTCAGCCACTACCTCAAGAGTAAGGTCGGTGTCGCTCAGCAATTGCATTGAATGTCGGATGCGGTAATCGTTGACGTATTCATAAAACGACTGTTCGCATGTCTAATTGAAATACTGGCTCATATAGGTACGGTTGGTGCCAATGCGGGCTGCAAGATCGGAAAGACGAAGCTTGGGATTGAGATAGACCTTATCTTCTTCGAACGCCTTCTGTATGCATTGCGCTATCTGAACATCGGCAGAAGTGGCCACGGCAGAAGGAACAGATGATTCGGTTTCGGAGGGCAGGGAGAACGTTTGCACTTCTGAAGTCTGCACATCAGCAGACTCGCTGTCGCCTCCACACGCCACCGCCTTAATCACGACATCCTGCCTGTTGATGAAATAGCAGACTACCGGCCATGACACCAGCGAGGTAATCATGTAAATCAGGTCGGACAAAAAGCCTTGAAACAGTGCTTGATATACCCATGCGGCAAGTATAAGATAGAACAACAGCATCACTCCACGAAGCCAATGCAGATTGATTTCTTCATCGTACGAATACTCCTCCTTCAACCGACGATGATAGACCGGCAATTCATGCAGAGTCCACACGGCACACCATGTGCCGTAGACGATAGACATTGCAATAAGAACATAGAAAAAGAATGAGTTGACGAAGACTATATATAATAAGGAGAATATCAGAAACGGCAACTCAGCCAGTAAGCCACGACGCAACGTAACAGAACCAGGACGACAGAACTCGAACAACACCATGGCGTAAACCGGCACGGTGACTATATCGAAACACGTTGACAAACGGTCGTGGAAACAATTGTCAGCATAAAAAGAACTCACCAACGGCAGGTCTTTAATATACTGTAAGCACACCAACAACATGAGTGCACCTATCAGACGTTTGGACAACGGCAGACTGTGACGGCTGAATATCCACGCCATCATAAGATGAAACATGATGCACATGCCGTACATCAAATAAAGTAAATGTTCGAGTTCCATAGTCAAGCAGTTTGTGCAGGCTATGGTCAGAAGCCATAGCCTGATGAATATTCGGTAAATAAGAGTATCAGAACATCTGACTTACTCTTCTCACACCAGCGACAAGAGCGTCGATTTCTTCCTTAGTATTATACAATGCGAACGATGCTCGCACCACACCTTGAACGCCCAGACGGTCCATTACGGGCTGAGCGCAATGATGACCGGTGCGCACGGCTATGCCGAGACGGTCGAGCAGGGTGCCCATATCAAGGTGATGGATGTCACCTACAAGGAACGACACTACAGCATCCTTGCCGTCAGTGGTGCCGAAGAGGCGCATATCTGGTATCTCAGCCAACTGCTGCATGCAGTATTCGGTGAGTTCGTGCTCATGTCGGGCAATGTTGTCCATGCCGAGAGCCGACACATAATCAATGGCTGTTGCAAGTCCGTGAGTGGCTACATAGTCAGGAGTGCCTGCCTCAAACTTGAACGGCAGCTTCTCGAACACCGTCTTCTCGAAGCTCACACTCTCTATCATCTCGCCTCCACCCTGATAGGGCGGCATACGGTCGAGCCACTCTTCCTTGCCATACAGCACTCCAATGCCCGTCGGACCATAAATCTTATGACCGGAAAAGGCAAAGAAGTCGCAGTCCATAGCCTGCACGTCTACTGCAAAATGAGGAGTCGACTGCGCTCCGTCTACCAATACGGGCACGCCGTGATCGTGGGCTATGCGGATAATTTCATTCACTGGATTGACAGTTCCGAGCGTATTGCTGACATGAGCAACGCTGACAATCTTTGTTTTGTCGCTGAAGAGCTGCTCATAAGTCTCCATATCGAGCTTCCCGCTGTCGTCCATAGGTATCACTTTGAGCGCAATGCCACGCTTGGCGGCCTGCAACTGCCAGGGCACGATGTTGGAGTGGTGCTCCATCACCGACACTATCACCTCGTCGCCCTCGTGCATAAATTCCTCGCAGAACGAAGAAACGACAAGATTGATACTCTCTGTTGTGCCGCGGGTGAAGATGATCTCTTCGATTTTTGGAGCATTGATAAACTTGCGAACGGTCTCACGAGCTGCCTCATGCAGGTCGGTGGCACGCTGCGACAGATAATGCACGCCACGATGTACGTTGGCATTGGCGTTGAAATATTCATCGCGCATGGCATCAAGTACACACAATGGCTTCTGTGTCGTAGCCGCATTGTCGAGATATACGAGCGGACGGTCGTAGACGGTGCGCGAAAGTATGGGGAAGTCGGCACGGACTTTATTGATATCGTACATATTGGTAAGGGAAGAGAGAAAAGTGAAAAGTGAAAAATCAAATAGCCTAATAATAGAGAGGTGTGGAAAAGTGAAGAGGGGAAAGTGAAAAGTGAAGAATCAAATAGTAAAGAGAATTGTATATTCCTCTAAACATTTGGATTTTTCACTTTTCTCTTTTCACATTTCCTTTTACTTGCACATTTTGCAGTCTTCGCACTTGCTCAGTTCGCCACGGAATCGCTTCTCTACGAGATAGTGCAAACGATCACGTAAGGGTTCAAGCTGTATCTGGTCTATCACCTCATTGACAAAGGCAAACTCGAGAAGCAGTTTGGCTTCCTTCTCACTGATGCCACGCTGTCGCATATAGAACAATGCGGCATCATTGAGCTGTCCTACGGTAGAGCCATGCGAGCATTTCACGTCGTCGGCGTATATCTCAAGCATCGGCTGGGTGTACATTCTGGCTGTCTTTGTGGTGCAAAGGTTCTGGTTTACCTCTTCGCTGACAGTCTTCTGTGCTCCATGACGCACGAGAACACGACCTGCGAACGCTCCAGTCGACTTGTCGTCGAGCACATACTTGTAGAGCTCGTGACTCGTACAGTGGCTCACCTGATGGTCGATGAGCGTGTTGTTGTCGACGTGCTGTGTCTTGTCGGCTATCACGCAACCGTTGCACCAGCACTCGGCACCTTCACCCTTCAGCATCACGTCGAGACGGTTGCGGGTGACTCCATTGTGCAAAGTGATTACGTTATGGTGGAAACGTGAATCGCGCTGCTGCTCAACATATACGTTCGACACACGTGTGTTCTTGTAGTGAGTTTCCTCCATGCAGTACAGTTCGAGCGAAGCGTTGGCTCCGACATAAACCTCGATAATCTGTGTTGTAAGGTACTGGCTGTCGTCGGCAGCATGGTCGCAGAAGAGAAACTTTGCACTAGCGCCTTCTTCCATGACGATGAGTACACGACGGTTTACCATCAGGTCTACAGCAGAGCGCAGAATGTTTATCACCTGCACCGTTTTGTCTACTACTACATTCTTCTTCACGTACACCAACAATCCGTCCTGTGCCAGCATTGTGTTGAGAGCGGTTATGCCGTCCTCGTCAGTCTTAGCTAGACGAGCGTAGTATTTGGCAACAGACTCCGGGTTCTGCTTGGCATAATCGGCAAGCGACGTTACTACAATACCTTCCGGGAGGTTCTCCTTAGGCTGCAATGTCTGACGGAACTGGTCGTTTACTATGAAGTAGAGCGATGTACTGAGATTAGGAACGTCGCAACGGAACGCCTTGTATGGATCAACTGGCACTTCGATACGGTTGATGTTCAATCCGTAGTTTGGTTCGAAGAGCTTGTCGATAGTTGTATATTTATATCTCTCAACCTTTCGTGACGGGAAACCCAAGCGCTCGAAATCGGCAAAGGCTGCGTCACGCACTGCGTTCAATGCGTCGGCGCTGTGTGCGCAGATTTGTTCGCGTGTGTTACGATAAAGGTCGATGTATTGTTGTTCGCTGTTCATATTATGAGTTTTGAATTTTGAGTTTTGAGTTTTGAATTGTTGCGACGTGGTCGCAATTGTGAGTTTTGAATTTTGAATAAATCAAAATCGGCTTTGCCGATAATTCAAAATTCAAAACTCAACATTCAAAACTACTCTTCAACCTCTGCTTTAATCCAATCGTATCCTCTCTGCTCAATCTCCTTGGCAAGTTCTGGTCCGGCAGTCTTCACGATGCGTCCCTTATAGAGCACGTGCACAACGTCGGGCTTTATCATGTCGAGCAGGCGCTCGTAGTGAGTGATTACAATGGCTGATGTCTCGGGATTGTGCATCTTGTTAACGCCGTCGGCAACGATGCGCATTGCGTCTACATCAAGACCAGAGTCGGTCTCATCAAGAATGGCAAGCTTCGGCTCGAGCATAGCCATCTGGAATATCTCGTTGCGCTTCTTCTCGCCGCCAGAGAAACCCTCGTTTACTGAGCGGCGTGTGAACTTCGAGTCGAGTTCTACAATCTTGCGCTTCTCATTCATTAGCTTCAGGAAGTCGCCTGCCTTAAGTTCGGGCAGACCCTGATACTTGCGTTTCTCGTTGACAGCAGCCTTGAGGAAGTTGGTCATCGACACGCCCGGTATCTCCACCGGGTATTGGAACGAGAGGAAGAGTCCCTCGTGGGCACGGTCCTCAGGCTTCATCTCAAGGATGTTCTTGCCGTTAAACCATGCCTCGCCTTCCGTTACCTCATAGAGAGGATTACCAGTTAGCACAGCACTGAGAGTTGACTTGCCAGAACCGTTAGGTCCCATAATGGCGTGTATCTCGCCATCCTTGATTGTGAGGTTGATGCCTCGGAGTATTTCCTTGCCAGCGATTGTGGCGTGGAGGTTCTTTACTTCTAACATATCTTGATTTTATAAATTTAGTATGAATTGAGCACTTTGTTGAGGTTCGACTTACGACGTTCTTTCTTCGTCTCCCTGTTAGGCTCGTCATCAGAGTAGTATAAGCCAAGAGCCTTACATATGAATTTGTAGATACTGTTGCCGTCGTCTGATGTAAAGCAGAACGGGAATGTCGCCTTCACCCCTATCTGAATGTTATGGCGGTGCATATTGGAGTGCATCTGGTATGCAGTAGGCTGCCCGCTGTATGTAGAGATTACGCGAGTCTTGCCGTCAAAGGCGAGCGGAAAACCATATTGGAATTCCAAAGCAAGCGAAGACAAGATGTAGCAGTCAAGACCTACGGTCGGGGCTACACTCAGTCGTGGATAGCTAATGTCGTAGTTGCGCTCATAGCTGTGAGTTTCTCCAGTGCAGCTCATGTTGTGCTGTTCATGCCGCGAGCCAACATTGGTGTAAGTCATAAGCGAGGCATAAGGCTGAATGGCACAACTGGAACGTAGCGGATAGTAGCGTACACCGACTGATATATTGCGCATTGTTGCCGAGACATCGCTGCTGAACCACTCCTGAGTCTCCGCATTATAGCCACCAACCAACGAGAAATGGTCATTGGAGAGATAATACTCCAGCATCAAATTGCCCATAGGCGAGCCGAACGCCCCTGCTTTTTCCACATACGACTGCGACTGTTCGTGGCTTGCCGTAGTAGGACAAGAGAGATTCATCCCTGCAATGATAGCCCAACGGCGCGACGTGTCGTCATCGTCGTCATTGGCTGCCGACATATATATAGGAACTGCTAAGAGTGCGGATGTCAAGAGAATCTTGTTGAACATATATTAAAGATTTTAGTCTTGGATTATTGCCTGCGGCTATTTTGAGTCTTGAGTTCTGAATTTCGAGTTTTATAAACTCATAATTCAAAATTTATTAATTCAACATCGGCTTTGCCGACCGTTCTAAATTCAAAACTCAAAACCCAAAACTTTTATCCTACCGTTCCTTCCAATGATACGCTCAGCAGCTTCTGAGCCTCAACGGCAAACTCCATAGGCAGTTTGTTTAGCACTTCCTTGGCGTATCCGTTCACGATGAGTCCTACAGCTTGCTCGGTCGGGATGCCACGCTGGTTACAGTAGAAGAGCTGGTCTTCTGAGATTTTTGAGGTTGTAGCCTCGTGCTCTACCACAGCAGTGTCGTTGTGGATGTCCATATAGGGGAATGTGTGAGCACCGCAGTCGGAACCGAGCAGCAACGAGTCGCACGACGAATAGTTGCGGGCGTTGTCGGCATTGCTTGTGGCACGTACCAGTCCACGGTATGAGTTCTGGCTGTGCCCGGCTGATATTCCCTTCGAAATGATTGTCGACTTGGTGTTCTTGCCCATATGAATCATCTTCGTTCCAGTATCAGCCTCCTGATAGTTGTTGGTCACTGCCACTGAGTAGAATTCTGCCTGCGAGCCGTCGCCACGCAGAATGCACGATGGATATTTCCATGTAATAGCAGAACCTGTCTCCACCTGAGTCCACGACAGTTTTGAGTTGACACCGCGCAGGTCGCCACGCTTTGTAACAAGGTTGAGCACACCGCCCTTGCCATTCTCGTCGCCTGGATACCAGTTCTGCACCGTCGAATACTTCACCTCGGCGTTGTCGTTGACGATAATCTCCACGATAGCGGCGTGAAGTTGGTTTTCGTCGCGCATCGGAGCGGTGCAGCCTTCGAGATACGAAACGTATGCATCGTCATCAGCAATGATGAGAGTACGCTCAAACTGACCCGTGTTGCGGGCATTGATGCGGAAGTAAGAGCTCAGCTCCATCGGACAGCGCACGCCTTTCGGGATATATACGAACGAACCGTCGCTGAATACAGCACTGTTGAGCGCTGCATAGAAGTTATCACGATACGGCACTACCGAACCGAGATACTGCTTCACGAGGTCGGGATGGTTCTTTATGGCGTCGCCGATAGAGCAGAATATGATGCCTTTCTCGGCAAGATGCTGTGAGAATGTTGTCTTCACCGACACTGAGTCCATGATGGCATCTACAGCCACTCCGCTCAGTGCCAAGCGCTCTTCAAGTGGAATGCCGAGTTTGTCGAATGTCTTCATCAGCTCGGGGTCTATCTCCTTCTTCTCGTCCTTAGGTTTCTTTGCGAGCGGGTCGGCATAATAAGAGATTGCCTGATAGTCGATTTCGGGTAGATGAACATGTCCCCATGTGGGCTGTTCGAGTGTCTGCCAGTGGCGGAACGCCTTCAATCGGAACTCGAGCATCCATTCCGGCTCTCCCTTCTTCTGGGAGATGAGTCGCACAACGTCCTCGTTGAGTCCCTTCTCTATGATGTCGGTATGCACGTCGGTGGTGAAGCCGTATTCGTATTTCTGCTCAGCCACCTGGCGCACAAAGGCATTTTTTGTATCTTTATTTTCCATTTTTGCAGTAAGTTAGCCGGATGCCGGGCGCTCATTTGAGCCATGCATTCCGACGTTCTGTTTTAAAATGCAAAATTACTAAATCCGTAGTGATTTAACGAAAAATATACATTATTTTATTATAACAAAAAATTGCCGTGCAAGGAACTAATTCCCAACACGGCAATTTTGCTTATGTAAGTATTATTACAGAGTCTGCTTAACTTCAATCTCGGTGAAGGTCTCGAGCACGTCACCCTGCTGGATGTCGTTGAAGTTGACGAGCGAGATACCACACTCGAAGTTGGTGGCAACCTCCTTAACGTCGTCCTTGTAGCGCTTGAGGGCAGCAATCTCGGCGGTGTGAACCACGATACCGTCGCGTACGACGCGCGCCTTGTCGGCACGGTGTACCTTACCCTCGGTAACGTAACATCCGGCAACGGTTCCGACCTTAGAAATCTTGTATACCTCACGTACTTCAACCTGACCGGTGACAACTTCCTTCTTCACCTTGTCGAGCATACCAATCATGGCTGACTTAACGTCGTCGATAGCGTCGTAGATGACTGAGTAAGTGTTGATTTCTACACCCTCCTGCTCAGCAAGCTTGCGTGCTGCTGCCGAAGGACGCACCTGGAAGCCGACGATGATGGCATCAGAAGCATCAGCGAGCGTAACATCGCTCTCTGAAATCTGTCCCACAGCCTTGTATATAACATCAACCTTAATCTTCTCGGTAGACATCTTGATGAACGAATCCGACAGAGCCTCGATTGAACCGTCTGTATCGCCCTTGACGATGATGTTGAGTTCCTTGAACGAACCGAGTGCGATACGGTGAGAGATGTCCGACAGTGTGAGACGTTTCTGAGTACGCAGACCCTGCTCACGCTGCAGTTGCAGACGCTTGTTGGCAATGTCGCGAGCCTCCTGTTCTGTCTCGAGCACGTGGAATGAATCACCCGCTGTAGGAGCGCCATTCAGACCGAGGATGATAGCTGGTTCAGCCGGTCCTGCCGACTCAATGCGCTGGTTACGCTCGTTGAACATTGCCTTGATACGGCCCCATGATGTTCCGGCGATGATGTTGTCACCTACGCGCAGCGTACCATTGCTTACGAGCACTGTCGAAACGTAGCCACGACCCTTGTCGAGCGACGACTCGATGATTGAGCCAGTAGCCTTACGGTTAGGATTGGCCTTGAGGTCGAGCATTTCAGCCTCAAGCAGCACCTTCTCCAGAAGGTCGTTAACGCCCTGTCCCTTCTTGGCACTGATTTCCTGACACTGATATTTACCGCCCCACTCCTCAACAAGGAGATTCATAGCCGACAGTTCCTCACGTACACGGTCGGGGTTTGCACCCGGCTTGTCTATCTTATTGATGGCGAACACCATCGGTACGTTGGCAGCCTGACAGTGCGCTATTGCCTCCTTGGTAGTAGGCATCACTGCGTCGTCGGCAGCGATGATGATGATGGCGATATCGGTCACCTGAGCGCCACGGGCACGCATGGCGGTAAACGCCTCATGACCCGGAGTATCGAGGAATGTTATCTTGCGTCCGTCCTCAAGTTGAACGTTGTATGCACCAATGTGCTGAGTGATACCACCAGCCTCGCCGGCGATAACGTTTGTCTTGCGTATATAGTCGAGCAATGATGTCTTACCATGGTCTACATGACCCATTACGGTAACAATCGGAGCACGCGGAACAAGATCATTCTCGTCATCCTCTACCTCAGTGATTGCCTCCTGCACCTCAGCGCTGACATATTCGGTCTTGAATCCGAACTCCTCTGCTACGAGGTTGATGGTCTCGGCATCCAGACGCTGGTTGATTGACACCATAATACCTACGCTCATGAGTGTTCCGATCACCTGGTTTACCGATACGTTCATCATAGTAGCCAGTTCCGAAACAGTCACAAACTCGGTCAGCTTCAGTGTTTTGCTCTCCTTCTTCTCTTCACGACGCTCCTCATTCATTTTTTCCTGAGCAGCCTCACGCTTCTCCTTACGATACTTAGCACCCTTCTTGTTCTGGTTCTGCTTATTAGTGAGTCGTGCGAGAGTTTCCTTTACCTGGCGTGCAACGTCTTCGTCATTCACCTCAGCAGGTTTCTGCTGTCCGCGTCCACGATTCTTCTTCTTGTTCTTGCCGCTTCCGCCACCGTTACCTCCGGCGTTGGTGTTCTTGCCACCCTGTCCGCCTGGCTGGTTGGCAGCTGAATTTATGTCTACACGAACCTTATTAATACGCTCGCGCTTCTTCTTGTCGCCGCGCTGTTGCTGCGATTTCTCCTCACGCTCCTTGCGCTTTTCTTCCTTCGACTTCTTCTTGGGGCGTGTGCTCTGGTTGAGCGCATTGAGGTCGATTTTGCCGAGTACGTTCACCTTAGGAGTATTGAGCATCTTCTTCTCGCTCTTTGTGGTGAACAATGTTGAGTCGGTCTTGGTCGTCTCAGCGGCTGATGTCTCGGTGGTTGCGGCTGGTTTCGCATCCGTTGTTTTGGCAGCCATAGTAGGCTCCTGCTTCACTTTGGGTTTGTTCTCTTTGTCTTGAACCACTGGCTTTTGTATTTTTTTTGTTTCCGTCTTTTCCACAGTCTTGTCGGCAGTAGCCTCGCTGCCCTGTGTTGTTTTGTTGTTTGCCGGCTTCTGACTAACGGCAGCAGTCTTGGCCTGAGGCTCCTTACGAGCCTCAGGTGCAGCTGGCTTCAGCTCGGAAGGTTTCTTTCCGATACTGTCAAGGTCAATCTTGCCCAACGGCTTATACTGCTGTTGGGTAGATGATGAAAGAAGTCGTTCGGCACGGTTGTCGTCCTTCTTCTTTTCTTTCGGCTTTTTCTGCAAGAGTTTTTCAGCTTGAGAACGCACCTCCTTGTCCTGCTGGAAAGCTCCAGCGAGGGCGTTGTACTGAGCGTCACTCAGTTTGAAGCTCGGCTCGGCCTTCACCTCTCCCAGTTCGCTTCTTTTCTCAAGGAACTCCACTGCCGTCTGGAGTCCTATATTCAACTCTCGTAATGCTTTGTTTAACCTGATGCTCATATTTATCTGTTTTAAAAGTAAAAGAGTAAAAGAGTAAAAAAGTAAAACGTCTGCCTACCTCTGCTTTGTCCGCTACTCTGTTTACGTCTTTTCCTTTTGCTTTGTTAGGGTTTAAATTAATTACTTACAGCATGTCCGTGACATGCAAAACTTGAGTTTCTATTAGATACTCGCTAAGGGAGTTCCAAGAAACCTCGCGGTTTCTGAAGCCCCCTTATATGAAATATCCGCTTACTCGAACTCGGCGCGGAGCACTTTCAGCACGTTGTCTACGGTCTCCTCTTCGAGGTCGGCCTTTTCAACAAGCATGTCGCGTGGTGCATTGAGTACGGCCTTAGCGGTGTCCAGACCGATGCCCTTAATGGCATCAATCACCCACTGGTCGATTTCATCAGAGAACTCGTCGAGATAGATATCCTCGTCGGCATCCTCCTCGCTCACCTCGCGGAATACGTCGATGGTGTACTCGGTCAGCATAGACGCAAGCTTGATGTTCATACCGCCACGGCCGATAGCAAGACTCACCTCTTCTGGCTTAAGGTAAACCTCAGCCTTGTGGTTCTCCTCGTCTATCTTGATAGTCGACACCTTAGCGGGCGAAAGTGCACGCTGGATGAAGAGCTTTGTATTGGCGGTGTAGTTGATTACGTCGATATTCTCGTTGCACAGTTCGTGAACAATGCCGTGCACACGGCTACCCTTAACGCCTACGCAGGCTCCTACCGGGTCAATACGGTCATCGAAACTCTCAACGGCAATCTTAGCACGCTCACCCGGCATGCGTGCGATGCGGCGGATAGCGATGAGTCCTTCTGCTATTTCGGGCACTTCAGCCTCCAACAGACGCTGCAGGAACATTGGGCTTGTACGCGAAAGAATAATCTTGGGGTTGTTGTTCTCGTTGTCTACACGCTCGATGACGGCGCGTATTGTCTCGCCCTTGCGATACTGGTCGGCAGGAATCTGCTCAGCCTTAGGCAGGATGAGCTCGTTGTTCTCATCGTCTACAACGAGTACCTCACGCTTCCAAACCTGATAAACCTCAGCTGCGATAACCTGACCTACGCGATCCTTATACTTATTATATAGCGAGTCGTGCTCAAGTTCAAGAATCTTTGATGCGAGAGTCTGTCGCAAGTTGAGTATGGCACGGCGGCCAAACTTGGCAAATTCAACACGTTCTGATACGTCCTCACCTACCTCGTAGTCGGGTTCTATCTTGCGTGCCTCTTTCAGAGCGATCTGCTTGTTCTCGTCTTCCACTTCGCCGTCAGCTACAACCACACGGTTGCGGTATATCTCGAAGTCGCCCTTATCGGGGTTGACGATAACGTCGAAGTTCTCGTCGCTGCCGAATATCTTTGCCAGAACGTTACGGAAGCTCTCTTCCAGAACGCTTACTAAAGTGGTGCGGTCGATGTTCTTGGTCTCCTTGAATTCCTTGAACGAGTCGAACATGCTCACAATATCGTCTTTCTTTGCTGCTGCCATAGCTTATTTGAAATTTATTAAGTATTTTGTATATTTCACCTTATCCATCTGGAAAGCACGGTCTACTTCCACAATCTGCGGACGCTTCTTGCCTTCCACTTTCTGTTTCTCCTGAACAGTCACCACAAAGTCATTGCCGTCAACGCTCTTCAGTACGCCTTTATACTTCAGACCATCGGCATCGAGCACCTCCACGTCCTTGCCTACAAAGCAGTGATACTGCTGCGGCACCTTAAAAGGCTGACCGAGTCCTGCCGAACCTACTTCGAGTTCGTAGTCCTCCTCGTCGCGGCTCAGATGATCTTCGATGTAACGGCTCAACTCCACGCAGTCTTCAATCCACACGCCATCAGCATGGTCTATCTCAACCACGATGCGGTCGTCGGGGCTTACTTCCACGTCGACAAGAAAGTATTCCTTGCCGTCGAGCCACTCATTAACAATACTTTTTACGGTGTTTTTGTCTATCATATAAATACATTAGAGAATAAAAAATGAGGAGCTCTCTCGGAGCCCCTCATTCCACTGAACGATGCAAAATTACT
>ERZ1031954.735-NODE-735-length-13603-cov-5.643047_pt1 | contig 13603 bp, 13 predicted proteins | sample MGYA00516701_ERZ1031954 | MGnify/ENA primary metagenome ERZ1031954 (study PRJEB33719, sample SAMN04261284) | wastewater metagenome | biome: rural village; feature: human; material: feces | host: Homo sapiens | place: El Salvador | collected 2013-01-07 ...
AAGTAAGCAATACGGGCTCTTGTTCATGCACACGATGCTTGTTTGCCGTCACCTTAATAAAAAGATCGTTAGGAGATGTGTGTGCCTGCAGCTTGCATCGATGGGGCGTTGCTACGATCCTCGTGCATCTTAGGTGACGAGCCCCTGCTTGCGCTACCCGTCACCGTAACCTTAACAGCCCGAGAAGAGACCATCTTGCCATTTACGCGTGCATGGGCCGCGGGAATGACGTATGAGCCAGGCTTTGCCGCATACAAGGTATAAGTGAATGTGATGGATGATGAACTACTGGTGTGTCCATTTACCATCTGATAGCTCGATTGCCTTGACGTGTAAGGGCCAGCAAGCACTTCCAGTTCATCAGGAATATTACCTGCCCGGAAATCTGACACATCCTGCGTTTTAATTGTATAGGCCAAGCGGAAATTCTCTCCAGTAGCCACATGTGTGGGAACAGACACAGAGATTTGCGCCCTTCCAACCACAACGCCCCACAAGAGGCATGCCACCAATAGTATGTATTTTAAACGTCGAGTCATCATCTTCATATCACCAATTCTTCTGGAGTCTGCGGCGCTGAGCCGATTGTTGCTGTTTCTTCATGCGTTGCTGGGTGGCCTTTTCTTCTTGAATGGCCGCGTTGAGCAACTGTTCAGCATTGTCTTTGCTCATCTTCTCCTCAGCCTTTTGAGGCGAAGATTGCTGCTTTTGTTGCTTATTTTGCTTTTTGTCTTTATTCTCCTGTTTCTGCTGTTTTTGCTCTTGCTTCTTCTGGTTCTTGTTGCCGCCACCCTTTTGATTCTTCATTTGGCGTTTGCATAGTGCCAAATTATATCGGGTCTGATTGTCAGAAGGATTATTCCTCAGACTTTCTTTATAGGCCTCAATAGCTTGGGAGTACAGTTGATGGTTCTGGCATATCACTCCTATATTATGATAGGCCATCGCCTTTCTTTTCTTTGCGGTTTCCGCTTTGCCCGCTTTCTCCAACAGAGCAATGGCAGACGAGTCCTTCTGCTGCATGAGCAATGCGCAACCCAAGTTATACATGGCTTGCGTATTGTTCGAATTCTTATCCAAAGCTTTGCGATATTCAGTCTCAGCCTGGGCGTATTTCTGCTGTCTGTATAGTTTATTGCCGCTGCGCACATAGTTGCGATCAGCCTGTGCCATGACAGGTAGACATCCTATCATCATGACAACCGATATCAACAAGTGGGCAATTCGTCTCGTTTTCATCATCCGTTCTTTTTAAATATTCTCCAATTCTTGGTCAAAGGATTACGTGCCTCCAACAAACAAACGTCAGCAATCAGCAGCAATAGCACAATGATACCAAAGGCTTGGAACTGCTCATCATACTCGCTATAGATAACAGAGTTGGTTTCTCCCTTCTGCAGTTTAGTAAGCGCATCATTCAATTCCTCCTGAGCGTCCGATGTGTTGTCTACATGAATGTACGTGCCACTTCCTGCCTTGGCAACCTGTTGGCACATGGTTTCATTCAACGCAGACATCACAACCTGTCCGCTGGCATCCTGCATGTATCCGCCTTGGCTATCAGGGATGGGTGAGCCTTTCGTGCTTCCCACTCCAAGAATAAAGACATTGATACCCTTCTTGCGTGCCTGCTCTGCAGCCTTCTCCGCCCCACCTTCATGATCTTCACCATCTGTTATAACAATGATGGCGCGCCCCACTTTCTCCTGTTGGGTGAAACTGTGCATAGCTACTTGTATGGCGCGGGCAATGTCAGTGCCCTGAGTGCCTATAAGGGAAGGGTCGATGTTTTGCAAGAACATCTTGGCCGACACATAATCGCTTGTGATAGGCAGTTGCACAAATGCGTCGCCAGCAAACACGACCAGCCCAACCTTATCGTTTGTGAAATGGTCCACCATGCTTTCCACGAGCATTTTACTCTTGTCCAATCTACTTGGAGCCACATCCTCCGCCTTCATCGAGTTGGAAATATCCATACAAATGATGGCCTCGATGCCGTTACGCTTCTCATGCGAAACTTTTGTACCCATCTGCGGACGTGCCAACATCAATACCAAGACAGCCACAGCAGCCATCTGCAACCAGAACTTAACCGTCGGGCGATACTTAGACACGTCGGGAGCCAACTGCGCAAGAAGGGCTGGATCGCCCAACTTTCTCAGTTGTTTTCTTTTCTTACGCCAACTGGCCATCCGCAGCAAAAAGAATAGCGGAACAACCAGCAAAAGCCAAAAATATATAGGGTCTTCGAATCTTAGCATATCTTCCAATTATAGAATAACCTTATCTTTTCATGCAGAGCATTGTCTTTCTTATCATCTTTGTACGGCCTCTTGTAAACAACTTAGGATTTATCACCCATTGTTCTCAAATCCATGAGGTTACGGTAAACGCCTCAAGACCGTATTTCTCAGCAGTATCTCCAGTAATAGTAGGAGGAGAGCGGCAATGCAGAACGGTTGGTAAGCATCGTAACGCTTAGAGAACCGCGTGACGTTCATCTTCGTTTTCTCCAACTTGTCAATATCCTGGTAGATTTGCTTCAACTCCTTGTTATTGGTGGCACGATAGAAATTGCCTTGCGTCAAAGCCGCAATGTCGCTCAAGGTCTTTGTGTCAATCTCAACGGGGATATTCACATACTGAACTCCTCCTGCCACCGTCATGGGATAACGAGCCACATTGTTGGTACCAACACCTATGGTGTAGACTCTTATTCCCAACGACTTTGCAATCTGCGCGGCCGTCATCGGCGACAAGTCGCCCATATTATTGCTACCGTCGGTCAAGAGAATGACGACCTTGCTTTTGGCCTTCGAATCTTTCAAACGCGACACAGCGTTAGCCAATCCCATACCCACTGCCGTGCCATCCTGTATCAATCCGCGTGCGGCGATGTCGGTACGCACATTGTTAAGCAGGTTGAGCAACGACGCATGGTCGGTCGTCATGGGGCACTGTGTGAACGCCTCGCCCGCAAAGATGGTCAATCCGATATTATCGTTCGGCCTTCCCGCAATAAACTCGGCCGCCACATCCTTCGCCGCCTCTATGCGATTCGGTTTCAGATCCTCAGCGAGCATCGATGTCGACACGTCCATTGCCAGCATGATATCAATGCCTTCCACCGTACGGTTGTCCCATGAGTTACGCGTTTGTGGCCTCGCCATAGCGATGACCAGCATAACAAATGCCATGCACCTAAGCAACATAGGAAGGTTGATGATGCGTACTCTCCAACTCTTAGGTGCGGTAAGATAAGCACGGGTGTCGCTCATGCGCATCGTCGGCTCACTCCTCTTACGGTATAGGAAGAACCATAATACGTAAGGGATGAGCAGCAATAGCAGCAGGAAATATTCTTTGTTTGCAAATTCCATTTTACTGACTTTCTTTTACTTCGCCATGTTTACGTCAACAACAGATACACATGATAGCCCACGTAAGCCACCAAGGCAACGATGATTGTGCCCAAGGCCCAGAGCAATCCTTTCAATGTAACCCGGTTCTTCTTCACCTTCTGGTCGTTCTCCGACAACTTTGGAGCTATCTTCTCCACAGTCTCTTGCTCGTCCTGCTTCGTCTCATCAATGAAATTGACAGCGTTGACAAGGTTCAAGTCATTCTCATTAATCAACGTTGAGTACTTGGCAAACTTCACCAGATCAGCCGTAGTGAAGAGCTCTCTCAGTTCGTCGAGCATCTTCTTGTCGCCATTTTCTTGCAAACGCCCAATGATTTCCGAAGACGTCATCTCCATGGCATTGAAGCCGAAACGCTCCTGAATATACTTTCTGAGTGTGTCGGTGAGTTGCGTATAATAAGCCTTTTGGTCCTCGCTCTGCTGCATTCGCTCGGCCTTGATTTTCTCAATGGCCGACAATGCGCGCTGGTGAGCCGGCACATGGCGCACTATTCTCAGCTTTGTAATGATGGGCTTATTCTCTCGCAAGCGCACAAACAAATAGAAAACCAAAAGGGCAAGCGCCAGTGTCAGGACAGAAAGCCACAAGAAAGGTCGCCATTCTGACCACAGGAACGGATTGTCCTGCACGTCTTTGGGAGGATAATACTGGTTGGGATGCAACGTGTCGACATCAACCGTTATGACCTTCAGTGCCGAAGTTCCACCCCGATAAGTCTTTCCGTTGACCTTCACGGGCAATGCAGGCAGCGCATACAAACTCTCGTCGAACGACGTAATGGTATACACTCGGCATGCTTTCTGTTGTTCCTTTTCCGTCTCCACAGTCTTCCCATCGGCCACTGCGACCACCTCAACACCCGGTGTCACATATTGGTTGGGCTGCAACGTAGGCCACTCCAAACGTGCCCCCTTCGGCATTGTTACCTCCAATCTAAGGTGAGCCTGCTCGCCTATGAGGATTCCAACGGAGTCGACCGTCTGCTCGACGACGACCTGAGCCCGTGCCTGAGAAGCACAAAGGATCAAGAGAAAGCCAAATATGTTCTTTAAATAGTTACTCATAGAGAATCGTGTAATCGTTTCCACCACAATCGTTTACGCCCTTTGTCTAAAGAGCATCATCATCGATTTAACGAAGTCTTCATTGGTGGCGATGGATATCCAATCGATGCGGCCTTTAGCGAATGCGTGCGACAACTCACTCTGATGTTCCATCCAATACCGCGTGTGGGCCAATCTCAGTTTCTTGCTCGACGTGTCGATGTATAGCTCATACCCCGTTTCAGCGTCGCGCACCTTCAGCAAGCCTACGTCCGGCAACATCTTTGCGCGCGGATCATAGACCTGCACAGCAACCACATCGTGCTTGCGATTGGCAATCTGCATCTCTTGCGAAAAGTTCTTCCGATCGTAGAAGTCGCTTATGACAAACGACGTGCAACGTCTTTTCATGACCCTCGTCAGGTAAGCCATCGTCATTCCGACATCTGTCTTTTGGCTTTGCGGCTCAAAGCTCAGCATTTCCCTAATAATGTAGAGAATGTGCTTGCGTCCCTTTTTAGGTGGAATGTATTTCTCAATGCGGTCAGAGAAGAAGATGACACCTATCTTGTCATTGTTCTGAATGGCAGAGAAAGCGATTGTGGCAGCGATCTCGGCCGCCATGTCGCGCTTCATCTGCTTGGTTGTACCAAAGTCGAGCGACCCGGACACATCAACCAAGAGCATCACCGTAAGCTCGCGTTCCTCCTCAAAGACCTTTACATAGGGCCTGTGAAAGCGCGCCGTCACGTTCCAGTCAATGTCGCGCACATCGTCACCAAACTGGTATTCCCTCACCTCGGAGAACGCCATTCCCCTTCCCTTGAAGGCAGAATGGTATTGTCCGGCGAAGATGTTCTGGCTCAGTCCGCGCGCCTTGATCTCTATCTTCCTGACCTTCTTTAAAACGTCTGCACTATCCATAATTAAGGCACCTCCACCTTGTTGATGATGCGGCTCACTATCTCCTCGCTGGTCAAATTGCTGGCCTCTGCCTCATAGCTCAATCCGATGCGATGGCGCAACACGTCGTGAGCCACAGCGCGCACATCCTCGGGCACCACATATCCGCGATGCTTGATGAAAGCATAGGCCCTTGATGCCTTTGCGAGATTGATGCTGGCGCGTGGGCTACCACCGAAGGTAATCATGTCCTTCAGGTCGGCCAAGCCATATCTATCTGGGTAACGCGTGGCAAACACGATGTCGGCGATATACTTCTCAATCTTCTCGTCGATATACACCTGGCGCACCACCTCACGAGCCTTCAGGATCTCGTCGGCTGTGGTTACAGGCGTCACCTTAGGCATAGAGCCCTGCAAGTTCTCACGGATAATCATCTTTTCCTCCTCAAGCGTTGGGTAATCGATGACCACCTTCAGCATGAAACGGTCGACTTGTGCCTCGGGCAACGGATAAGTTCCTTCCTGCTCAATGGGGTTCTGTGTAGCCATCACCAAGAAGGGGTTGGGCAACGTGAATGTCTGCTCACCGATAGTCACCTGATGCTCCTGCATGGCCTCCAGCAATGCGCTCTGCACCTTTGCCGGCGCACGGTTGATCTCATCTGCCAATACGAAATTAGCGAAAACGGGACCCTTCTTTACATGAAAGCTCTCATCTTTCTGAGAGTAGATCATTGTGCCCACAACGTCGGCAGGAAGGAGGTCGGGCGTAAACTGCACACGACTAAACTTCACATCCACCAATTGCGACAAGGTCTTAATGGCCAATGTCTTAGCCAATCCAGGCACACCTTCCAAAAGGACGTGTCCATCGCTTAAAAGAGAAATCAATAACGAGTCGACAAGGTGCTTTTGCCCCACAATGACCTGATTCATACCTGTAACCAGGTTGGTGACAAACCCACTCTGCTGCTCTATGAGAACGTTGAGCTCTCTGATATCTACTGATTCTGCCATAACAAATGCTATATTTTTGCTTATATTTATCTAATCTGCAAAAATACAACATTAAAAGAAGAGTAAAGAAACAGAGAGACTAAATAATATTAAAAAAGTTTCCCAAATCATATAATTTAAGAAACTTTTTCATTCGTCCAATAATGAGTGCTTAAGTGTTACTTCTTCAAGTCGAAGCCAATACGCACGCCATCATAATTCTTGCTAAGATCGCCAATGGTCGAAACGGTGGTGTTTCCGCTAAGCGAAGCCATGGTCTGGATAAGCGTCAGCAGCTTTTTCGACTCGAAAAGCACGCTGATGCCTCCGCTGTGACGTGTGGCATAACCATTGAGCGTGAGCAGGAGTCCCTGCATCTTCAAGGCGCCCGTCTTCTCATCGAAGGTGTACTGGCCACTCCAGCTCTTGCCATTTATCTTAGCGGCGAACGTTCCGTCTGTGTTGAAAGTGACGTACGTGTTGCTGCTCTTGAAGCCCAACTTTGCGTATTCGTCCTTCAGCTTCTCCTCAATTTGCGTGGCAACGATCTCTCCACCAGCGCGCGAAAGTGCGTTATCTGATGTGAAAGCACAACCAGGACCCGAGTATTTCCAAGTACCGTGAAGGTTCTGGGCCGACAGTTTGTCGAGTCCAATCACGCTGCTGAGCACATTGCCCAATGTTTCGGCGTTGGCTGCGCCACTGAGCACACTCCCCAATACCGACGCACCGGTGTTGCCATTCGTTGTGCCCGAACCTGCAGTGCCACAACTTGCCAAGAGCAAGAGCGACAGTCCTGCAAATACAGAAGATAATTTTTTCATTTCTCTCTTGTTATTTACTAATATTGATAAGTTTGTTGTTACAACTTTCGTGCCGCGCCCCACCCTACTCTTCGTAGGTTGTTCTTGGCGCCACACTTCTTACAATTCGATGTTGTGTTGCTTCAATGCCGTCGCTGCCATTCGCTCATACACCACCCCCAAGTCGGCAAAGCGCACCAAGGCGTTCATGGCCGCATGCCTCACTCCGGTCGAAGCGCCCTGCAGGGCCGTCACCGCTTGGTCCACAAACTCGTTGATGCCTCGTTCGTTGGGTTCCTGCCCTTTCATGAACAGTCGTCCCAAGATGTTGTATCCACAGATTTGGTACACATCGCGCTCCTCAGCAATCCACCTATAAGCGATCTCGGGAGCGTAGGCCACGTGTTGATAGAGGTTAAACGCCTGCATTTCAGCCATCTCCTGTGTTTGTGTCTGTTCCATCCAGATCTCCGCCACTTCGATAGGCATCTTGTCGGCAGGCATAACGAGTGTAGCCAAAATCTTACACTCACGAATATCCTCTTTCCAAAGAGCGATAGCTAGGTCGTAGCTTTTTCCCAAGTCCTTGGCCATAGCCTTCAGTTGTATGAAAGGCACACCCCAGTTGATTTTGTAGCCTGCACCCTTTTCGCGCATCGACTGCGAGGTGGGTCCGCTCATAGCAAACCTGAAGCTGCGTTTAATCTCCTTTATCTTATTTTGCAACTCTTCTGTCATATTTCTGTTTGTTTCAATCGTTTCGACAAGCGTCACCCAACGCGCAACGCCTACAACAATCCATACTCTCTTGAGTAGCGCAACATCTGATGGGCGTAACCCTCGGTATAGTCGAGCTCAATATCGATGATATTGCCGTCGGCATCCTCCACGGGTTTCATCCACGGATTGATAAATCCCTTGTATGGAGCCAAGTTGAGTTTTCTGTATCGCGCCAACACCTCCTCGTGAAGCACCGGATCGACCTTCACGGCATAGCGTTCCACCAAGGTCTTGCCCGCCTCGTAGTCGCCCTCGCTCTTGATGCGCTGAATTTCAGCGAGCAACTGAGCGAACAGCGTCCTCAATGCTGGGTAATCGTTGATTTTGACGTATGTCTTGCCATTTCGTTTAACGAGTTCCACCACATTTTTTCCATGCTCCATGCACCAATGGGCTATGAGCGCACGGTTTCGCATGTGCGCTTCCTCTATCTGATGGCCCGGTTTAATGCGCACCAATTGGGTCATCAAGCCATTCATCATGTAGGTGTAATACTGACTTTCGTAGGCCTTCGCGTCGGGCACCAGTCCCAGTCTCACCAACTCGGCGTCGGCAATGTAATAGAGCCCGAACAGGTCGGCGCGCGCTTCCTCGATGGTGCTACCATACGACTTAAGCGCATCCGAGGCAACGCCAGGCAACAACTGTCCGCTACCATGGCCGAGACACTCGTGAAGGTCGGTATGCAGATCGTCGCACACATCACCGTATCGGTCGACAGCGGTTCGCGTAGGCTCATCAATCACAAACTCGTCATCGAATCCATTGCCACGGGCCGCTTGGTTGTAGGCTTCCGTCAGGTTTCCAATGGTCACACTCTTCGAACCGTAACGGGCACGGATCCAGTCGGCGTTGGGCAGGTTGATGCCTATGGCCGACGCGGGATACTCGTCGCCTCCGAGCATGGCGGCACAGATAACGTGGGCCGTAACGCCCTTGACCTGCGGCTTTCGGAAACGCGGATCGACGGGCGAATGGTCCTCAAACCACTGTGCATGCGCCGAGATGGTTTCCGTGCGGCGAGTGGCTTCCATGTCTTTATATTCCACTAAGCCCTCCCATGAGCCCTTGAGCCCCAAGGGGTCGCCATACACCTCAATAAACCCATTGATGAAGTCGACCATGCCTTCTTGCTCTTTCAACCACTCGATAGAGTATTGGTCGAAAAGGCGCAAGTCGCCTGTTTCATAATAGTCGACCAAAAGTCCAATGACCTTTCGCTGCTGGTCGTTCTCGGCCACCTCAGCCGCTTTCTTCAGCCAGTACACAATCTGCTTGATGGCCGCTCCATAGAGTCCACCCGTGCGATATAGATCCTCCTCCAGACGTCCGTCGCAACGAACCAACTTGGAGTTGAGTCCCCACGAGGGTTGCTCATCGCCAGCCTCGGGATCCCTACGCTCCGCATAAAAGCGCTCGGCTTCCTGCTGCGAAACGCCACGATAAAAGTTGCACGCCGACGTAGCCACCAGGTCCTCACCAGCAGCCTGGTTCACACGCTTGGGCTGCACCGCAGGATCGAATATCACAGGGCACAACACCGCCAAGAGCGCGTCGGCAGAGGTGTAACCCACGCGTTCCCAAACGTCACGGGGAAGTGCGGCGACGACCTTGCGAAACCATGCCTCGCTAAATTCGGGCACAAACTTTTCGCAGCCGTAATGGTGATGGATGCCATTGGAGAACCACACGCGCTTCAGGTACACTTCCATACCTTTGAAATCAGCAGTAGTGCGATCCACTGCCTCATCCGTATAGACGGCCTCAAGCGTCTTGCGAATCAAAAGGTTGAATTCACCAAACTGGTCGGTAGTGATATCACGACCGACCAGTGTGGCTTTCGACAAAAAGAAGACATACTTCTTTTGCGACAAGGACAGGTTGCCAAATCCGGCGAGCCGATAGCGGAGCATTTGTAGGTCCGCAAAGCGCTCGTCGGTATAAGCAAATGAGGAATCGCTCATTACGATGTATTGAGGGATTAAATGGTTACTTTCGGCGCATTCTTCACACCCGGCTTGCGGCCGCGCTTCTTAGGACGGTCCTTCAACGAGGGGTGCTGAGCCAAGTGCTGCATCTTATAGTCGCGTGGCGTCATGTGGTTGATCTTAAAGAACGACGCATAGAACGACTGACGGTTTGAGAAGCCCACCATGTCGGAAATCTCCTCCATGTTGAGTTCCTGATAACGCTTATCGACCAGCAACGACATAGCTTCCTGAATGCGGAACTTGTTGACAAACGACGTATAGTTCATGTGGAATCTCACATTAACGACTGCCGAGATGTAACGGGTGTTGGTGCCCAAATCCTCAGCCAGGCGCTTTGCGGAATAGTCCTTGTCTTTGTATCGCTTTTCAAGAATGATGATGTTGTTGATCTTCTGCTCGAGCTCATCCATCAATTTCGGACTTACGAGAGAACGGTACGCAGCCTCTTTCTCTTTCTTTTCAGTGATATTATACTTAGCCATAAACATTAACGATTAAACACTCATTGTTTTTTGCAAAGTTAATTATAATTTTCCACAGTTTCGCCTTTTATGCATCTTTTTTTCAAAAAAAAATTATTTTAGTTGTTTTTTATTTTATTTTTACATTCTTTTCACGTTCAAACCATCTCATACTACCACTCACAATCTATGCAAGTCTTATTTTTTAGACTAAAGAACAACTGTTTTGTCCCAAGGAACCCTCTAAAATGGAATTACGAGGAAATGATGACGAAATGATGCGATTACCATTACAGAAATCTCAACAACAAGATTATCACTCGTTTATCCACACATATCCTTGAAACGAAACATGGTGGCAACTGTATGAGACTCTGCCAAAAACCTGCCACATGGCATGGAGCGGAGCGACCACCTTGAAGCGTCCACACATTCGACTTTTTGCATTTATGCATTTTCAGGGCACAATCGAACCACAAACGACCATCCGCATTTAGCCAACCTACGAATCTTTCACAAATAATCTTCTTACGTTCCAAAACATGCTTTCTATGGCTTCGCTAATTCATTAACAATCAACGCTATGCGCACTACCTACACCTACACAAGCAATTTTCTTTCCACCATCTCCACAATCCGTACCCACCAAACAGACAAATGGCCAAGAGATAGCAAGCGTCGTTGCATCTCATGCCATATTCTGTATTGATATGCGGTACCATCAGCCTATCGTCTACGCTTGCACAAGTGCCTCTAATGCGAGGAACACAGCGGAAAAGCCTCGGAAAGAGCAGCCCTCAAAATCTCATTAAGAATACAACCATAATGCAAATAAAACACAGGAAGTAACACCTCAAAATAACACTTTTTGCAAAGAAATAGCGGCATTATGAACCCAAACGTCAACAAACCACATGCTTAAACCCAAATCGGACATTAGACCGAAACAGGTGAATGGTTAGGATCTTATAGCTTCTTTTCAACTCTTGTCAGCGTTTCTTTCGGCATCTTGCTTCCAGTCGCGTTTCGCCATAGCCCGCTATGGCTTCACCGCGCCTGTCGCAACCTGCTCGAAACAAACGCTAACAAGAATTAAAATCTAATGACCGATTGGGGTTAAAAAGCAAAACGCATGCAAAATCTTCCCACACTCCTAACGCCCCACCCATAGTTTCACCCCCTACGCCATTCCTAACGGAGGCTGTCTGACATAACAAAAATGCACGACAAACTACATTGAAAACTACACGTTTCTTTCGAATGAGCAAAAAGTTGATCACAAATACGCGATTCTCGTAAGCTTTTTGCATCTCGCTTAAAATCAGTACCTTACAGGATTGACGCAAGATTTTACGCCTCCAAAACCATACTTTATGTTGCGAAACATGCCCAATCGAAGTGCGAAACATGGTCTTTCGTAGTGCGAAACATGCCCAGGCGAGGCTCGAGGAGGCATCTTTCGCAACTCGATACATGCCTAACGGCAAAGACGAAGTTTGATTTTGGCGCCTCTGTCGCACAAAACCGACGTTTTCGCTCTCTATTTCACCCGAAAACCTCAACAAACTTTTTATCAAAAAACATGATAACACCCACTTCCTGCACTTTGCTAACGTTTCTTGATCACGCCTCACCCGTAAGGCCATCGCGTACACAAATAATCGTCTCACGCACCCTTCATATATATAATAAGGTATCACCTTTTTCGATTAAACGTACAAACAAGTCGCAAAGAATCACTACCTTTGCAAACAGAAACTAATGACAAGCATGAGAAAGACCATCATCGCCCTTTTCTTTTTACTGACAGCCCTGCTGCCCCAGTTAGCGCAAGCACGCCGCTATACGGTCGTTATATCGCTCGACGGTTACCGTTGGGACTACCCCCAATGGTACGACACACCCTTCATCAACTTCATGGCCGAGCATGGAGTGAAGGCCGGACTGATTCCCTCGTTTCCCTCCAAGACATTCCCCAACCACTACACCATGGCCACTGGTCTTTACCCCGACCACCACGGCATCGTGGCCAACGAGTTCTTCGACACAAAAACAGGCGACCGATTCGCCCTTTCCGATGCGAAGCAAAAGCTCGACCCACGCTACTACGGCGGCGAGCCTGTTTGGAACACCGCCGCCAGACAGGGAAAGCGCGTGGCCGTGTTCTATTGGCCTGGGTCCGACGTCAAGGTCAACGGTCGTTACCCCGATGTCTACTACGCCTACGACCGCAAACCCCGACTGACGCTGGACGAACGTGCCGACGGCATCATCAGCCAACTGAGTCTGCCTGAGAAAAAACGCCCCGACCTCATCATGGCCTACATGGAACAGCCTGACGGCAACGGCCACAAATATGGTCCACAAAGCAAGTTGACTCGTGGAGCGGTACTCTACGTCGACTCGCTCCTGCAGTCGCTCTACAATCGCATGCAGAAATTGCCTTACCACGCCGACATCAACCTCGTGGTGCTTTCCGACCACGGCATGGCATGGGTGCCGGGCGACCACGCCGTGAAGCTCCTTCCCCACCTCAAGCCCGAGTGGTACACGGCCGTCTCGGGATCGGTTCCGGCCAACATCTACGCCAAGGAAGGCTGCAAAGACTCCATCTACAACGCACTTAAAAATGTAGACCATATCAGCGTGTGGAAAAAGGAGGATGTGCCCGCCTACCTACACTATGGCTCCAACAGTCGCGTGGGCGACGTGGTGGTGAGCCCCGACCTTGGATACGTGGCCTACGACAAGCCAATCATCGCCGGCGGAACCCACGGATTCGACCCGCAGCTCTTAGACATGCACGCATTATTCCGCGCCATCGGTCCGGCCTTCTCTCACACGGAGGTTCCCCATTTCCGAAACACAGACATCTATGAGCTTATCTGTCACCTTGTGGGCATCACGCCCGCACCCAACGATGGCGACCTCAACGAGATCAAGGAAATCCTGAAACCCTAATTGGAGAATCTACAAATCTCATAAGATACGAATACGCACATAACTGTCACACCGAAATTACAAAAAAATGTGGGTGATGTGAGGTGATTAGTAGTCACTCCATATACCTTTTATTGCCACAATGGTTCGTTTTCCCAACCAAAAGGAAAACCCAGGGCAGCCTTATCTACTTCTGAAAACGTAGCAAAAAGTCTGTTCATCTTATCAAGCATATCGTTATTTGGAGATATGATGT
>ERZ1031954.740-NODE-740-length-13558-cov-4.769829_pt1 | contig 13558 bp, 9 predicted proteins | sample MGYA00516701_ERZ1031954 | MGnify/ENA primary metagenome ERZ1031954 (study PRJEB33719, sample SAMN04261284) | wastewater metagenome | biome: rural village; feature: human; material: feces | host: Homo sapiens | place: El Salvador | collected 2013-01-07 ...
GCAAACAATGCTTAACCAACCAAGCATGACAAAAAAACTAGTGCAAAAAATTTTTTTATTCTTTCATAAAATTCATATTTATAGATACTTTGTTCTTCAAAATCAATATATTACTTTATGCACTGTTTTTGACATTAAGGATCGCATAGTGAGCATTTAAGCGATAAACAGCTGTTCACGTTTATACTCAAGGTCGATTTTTTGATCAAACTTCTTTTAGGAGAATAAACATGAAGTTGTACAAACTCACACCTTTAAGTGCTATCTGCATAGCAACACTGATAGCTTCTGGATGCTCTTCAGATTCACAGAAAGCAAATGAAACTTTATCTGCACAAACAATGACTGTATCTCAGAAGGCTAATCCATTAGCAACTCATGGTGTTGTAACATCTCCAAACTACCTTGCAACACAGGCTGGTCTTGACGTTCTAAGACGAGGTGGTAATGCAGTTGATGCTGCAATTGCAACTGCTGCAACTCTAACAGTTGTATATCCACAGATGTGTACACTAGGTGGCGACAACTTCTGGCTTATTTATAATGCAAAAACAGGTGAGCTAAAGGCTCTGAACGCATCAGGTAGGTCTGGTAGCAAAGCTACAATCGAATTCTACAAATCAAAAGGTTTTGAAAAAATTCCTTCTCGTGGTTACTATGCAGCAAATACAGTCCCTGGTGTAGTATCAGGCTGGGATGAGGCATATAAAATGTCTCAAAAGGAAATGGGATCTAAATATAAATGGGCCGACATTTTAAAGACACCAATTGATTATGCAAAGAATGGTTTTCCTGTAAGCACATCTTTGAATTTCTGGACTAAGGTTGATATTGATCCTACCGATTCTGAATTCAGAAATCTTCAGCGATTCCCAGAGTTTTCTAAAGTATTCTTAAAGAATGGAACTGATGCTTATGATGTAGGTGAAATTCTTGTTCAGCCTGATCTTGCAAATACATTATCTTTAATTGCAAAGAAAGGAGCTAAAGAATTTTACCAAGGCGAGATTGCAAAAAAAATTGTAGCAGATCTTCAAGCAAATGACGGTATGCTCTCTCTTGAGGATTTTAAGAACCATCATGCAGATTGGGTTGAGCCTATCCACGTTAATTACAGAGACACTGTAGCATACAACTTTCCACCTAACACTCAAGGTATGGAATCTTTAGAGATTCTGAATGTTTTAAACAATTTTGATGTTAAGAGTCTAGGTGAAGGTACTGCAGATTACTACCATGTAATTATTGAAGCAACCAAACAAGCTTTCGCTGACAGAGATAAGTATCTGACCGATCCTGAATTTTCTGACATTCCTTTAGATTATCTTTTAAGTAAAGATCATGGTAAGGATCAGGCAAAGCGTATCAGCATGGAAGAAGCTGCTATCAAGGTTGAACCTTTAGATCCTAAAGGTGATACTATTTGGTTAGGTGTTGTAGATAAAGATGGCAACGCTGTTTCTTTAATTCAGTCAATCTATCATGACTTTGGTTCTGGTATAGTGCCTAAGGGAACAGGTGTTATCCTTCAGAACAGAGGTTCATTCTTCAGTCTCGATCCAAATCATGTAAATGCTCTAATGCCTCACAAGAGAACATTTCATACTCTAAATCCTGCAATGATGCTTAAGAACGGTAAGCCATATCTTGTATATGGAACAATGGGTGGTGAGGGGCAACCTCAGACACAGGCGGCTATTGCAACAAGAGTCGTTGATTTTGGTATGACTCCACAAGAAGCAATCAATGCTCCTAGATGGTTATACGGAAGAACATGGGGCAAAGCATCAAATGACCTAAAGATGGAAGGAAGAATTCCTGAAAAGGTCACTGATGAATTACAAAAGCGTGGTCATCCTGTAAAGCGTGTTGATGATTACACTGATACCATGGGGCATGCAGGTGCTATCCTAGTCGATCAGGAAACAGGTGTACTGCAAGGTGGAACCGATCCTCGTGGTGACGGCTTAGCTGCTGGATACTAATTACTATCATACAATGGACTTACAAATATTGACTACTGTGAGTCCATTCGTCATTTGAATTTTCCTTTTTTGTTAATCTCCTTACCACGAAATTTAAGTCTCTCTAGTAGCAAGACGATTTTGAGAGCTTTGCTACCTAAATAAAGTTCTTTTCAGTCGAACAACCTGTGAAAGCAGATTATCTGAAATTGAAAGCATGTTTTTTTGCATCTACTCGGAACCTCAAACAGATCCTGAGTTGCATTAAAGCTTTTTTACACTGACTTTTACAGTCAGTGAGATCTTTAGAAAATTACATTGTGAAGCTCACAAAGTCGGTTTTAATTGCTTTTTTCTTAAGGTTGTTCAAAAGCGCTCTATAAGCGCATAAAAAGCGATTATAGAGGGACACTTTTATGGGGATTTGTTTTGTCATTTTCTCTTGTCATCGATCTGTAGAGAGCTTAAAAGAGCGTTACAGATCGTTTTGAGATGGTTAATCAAGTTGAAATTGAGCAATCACTAATGCTAAAAATCGCTGTTGGTATAATAACAGCAGTAGAAAAAGCTAAGGTGAGTCAATGGATTTCAACGAGTTAAAACAAGATGCCGAGAAACTATGTAAAGAGCTAAAAGATAAAGCTCCAGCAGATTTATCTGTACTTGTGCTCTCGTTGTCAACCATCATCAATATGATGATAACCATGTTCTCTGGAATTATGGAGCAGAATAATAAGCAAACAGCTACCATTTCAGAACTGAAGCAAATAATTTCAGACTTGCAGGAAACCATAAAAGACCTGCAACGACAACTGAACATGGATTCACACAACAGCTCAAAACCACAATCAAGTGATGGCTATAAGAAAGCAAATAAAAAAAGAAGCCTAAGAGAGAAAACTGGTAGAAAGACAGGTGGACAGAAAGGTCATAAAGGAGTGAACATGAAACTCCATCATGAGCCAAAGGAGCTCATGCCTACCTAACGTCACATCTTTTCTCTGCTCATCCAAGAAACAAGGTATAGATGCATTTGAAGTTCTAATCTCTGCTTTTAATGGCAAGACAGAGATCGTTTGGGGTAGGTTCTGAGTAGTTACAAAAAAAGTAAATTTTTAAATAGGTCTTTATTCAATAAAGAGAGGCTTTAGAGTAGAGTTTCTAATTCTGTAGATCATTATGGTGCATGAAAGAATTGGTAATCAATAAAGCCTTTGCCTGACGGCACTTACAGCCTTGCATAAGTGTTTTTATATTGCCTACAAATAGCAAATTTCATATAATGTACGCATTTTTAAGACAAGTAATCAATGTTGATTTTCCTTTCTTCTGAAAGGGAAACGATTTTGTGTGCAATAAATATGATGAAAATACTTATGAATTTTCATCATAGGGATTTTACACAGAAAGCTATTGATGCCCTAAATAAAAGAGGCTTTTTTATGTCAATGCGTTCAATTTACTGTGGTAATGTAAATTTAACCAATAAAGACAGCGAGGTTACTTTATGCGGTTGGGTTAACCGCAGACGTGATCTTGGTGGTCTGATTTTTATCGATTTAAGAGATAGAACTGGTATCGTTCAAGTTGTTTTTGAGCCTGATAATGAGTCTGTTCATTCTCTAGCATCTACTTTAAGAAATGAGTTCTGCATCTGTGTAAAGGGCACTGTAAAAGCTCGTCCTGATGATCAGATCAACAAGAAGATGGCTACAGGTGAAATTGAAGTTTATGCAACAGAGCTAAAGATCTTCAACAAAGCTGGTGTGCTACCATTAGATTTCAATCAGGATAACTCAGAAGAGCAGCGTTTAAGATACAGATATCTTGATTTACGTCGCCCAGAGATGGTTGAAAAACTTGTAACCAGAGCAAAGATCACTCACTTTGTAAGACATTTCTTAGATGAGAATGGTTTCTTAGATATCGAAACCCCAATGTTAACTAAAGCTACCCCTGAAGGTGCTCGTGATTACTTGGTTCCATCTCGTATTCATCATGGTAAGTTCTACGCTTTGCCTCAGTCACCACAGTTGTTCAAACAGCTGTTAATGATTGCAGGTTACGATCGTTACTATCAGATCGTAAAGTGCTTCCGTGATGAGGATTTAAGAGCTGACAGACAGCCAGAATTCACTCAGATCGATGTTGAGACTTCATTTATGACTTCTCAGGACGTTCGTGACATCATGGAAGAAATGATGCGTGAACTGTTCAAGAGCATTAAGAACGTCGATTTAGGCAAACTTCCTGTTATGAAATGGGAAGAGGCAATGGACAGATTCGGGTCAGACAAGCCTGATTTAAGAATTCCATTTGAATTAAAACTTGTTGATAATGCTGTTGTAAACTCAGAGTTTAAGGTTTTATCAGAACCTGCTAATGACAAAGACAGCAGAGTCATTGCTTTTGCTCTTCCAGGCGGTGCTGCTTTAACTCGTAAGAAGATTGATGAGTATACAGACTATGTTAAGAAACTAGGCGCATCTGGTCTAATCTATATCAAAGTAAATGATCTAAATGCAGGAGCTGAAGGTCTTAAGTCTTCAATTGGCAAGCACGTATCAGAGCAGGAACTTTTAGATTTAGTAAAACTGTCTGAAGCAAAGTCTGGTGATATCGTCTTCATCTGCTGTGGTAAGAGAGTAAAGACCGCAACTGCAATCGGTTCACTGCGTATTAAGGCAGCCCGTGATATGAACTTAGTTGCTGATGGCTATAAAGCTCTATGGGTTGTCGACTTCCCAATGTTCGAAATGACAGAGGAAGCTGGTCTTACAGCAATGCACCACCCATTTACAGCACCAAAGGATGTAACTCCTGAGCAGTTAATCTCTGATCCTATGTCAGTTTACGCTGATGCTTATGATCTTGTAATCAACGGTTATGAGTCAGGTGGCGGTTCTGTACGTATTTATGATGAGAACATGCAGAATGCAGTATTTACTGTTTTAGGCATTTCTAAAGAAGAGGCCCGTGAGAAGTTTGGTTTCTTACTGGATGCTCTATCATTTGGTGCTCCTCCACATGCTGGTCTTGCATTCGGTCTAGACCGTGTAACCATGCTGTTAACCGGTACTGATAACATCCGTGATGTTATTGCGTTCCCTAAGACAACAGCTGCTGCATGTCTAATGACAGATGCACCTAATGTTGCAAGTGAAGATGCTTTAAGAGATCTTGCAATTTCTGTAACAGATTTTGAAAAATAACGCAGTGCGTTCATTTAGGAGATAAAAATGTCAGGTCATTCAAAATGGGCTAATATCCGTTTCCGTAAAGCAGCCCAGGACGCAAAACGTGGTAAGGTTTTTACCAAATTAATTCGTGAAATTACAACAGCTGCTCGTATGGGTGGCGGTGATGAGTCAAGCAACCCACGTCTGCGTTCAGCAGTTGTTGCTGCTTTAGCTCAGAACATGACTCGTGATACCATCAAGCGCGCTGTTGAGCGTGGTGTTGGTGGCGGTGATGGTGCAGATTTAGAGAACATCACCTATGAAGGCTACGGTGTTGGTGGCGTTGCAGTTATGGTTGAGTGCATGACTGATAACCACAATCGTACCGCTTCAGACGTTCGTCATGCATTCACCAAGTTTGGTGGTAACTTAGGTACTACAGGTTCTGTAGGCTACTTATTCACCAAGAAAGGTGTAATCAGCTTTGCTCAGGATGAAGATGGCAAAATGCCAATCGATGAAGAGCAGGCAATGGAAATTGGTCTTGAGGCTGGTGCTGACGATATCGTAACCAATGATGATGGTTCAATCGATGTTTACACTGCCCCTGAGGCATTTGCTGATGTTGTAGAAGCATTCGAAGCTAAGGGTATCAAACCTACTAATGCTGAAGTTTCAATGGTTCCATCTACAGAAGCTGAACTTGATGCAGATAATGCTGCAAAGTGCATGCGCATGATCGACGCTTTAGAAGATCTTGATGATGTTCAGAACGTTTACCATAACGCATCATTCCCTGATGACGTTGAGTTAGACTAAAAAAGAGAAAAATTTTTTAATAATTTTTTTGCTTTTTTGGTATTCATAACCTATAAATATTTAGTTGAATGGGCAAGAGTCAATCTCTTACCCATTTGCTTTTGTTACGACTGCAGCGTCTAGGAAAATTATAATAATGGATAACAATTCAGCAAGTACAGAATTTAAACAGTTAATTGCAAAAGGAAAAGATCAGGGCTATCTGACCATTGATGAAATCAATGATTTAATTCCACCTGATATTATCAGTGGCGATCAGCTTTCTGTTTTCATTCAGACATTCATTGATATGGGTATCAATGTTTGTGAAACACCCCCTGAGGCTGATGATATTCTTTTAAATGGCAACTCACAGACTGACTCAGAGGATGTTGAGATTGTTGCAAACCAGCTGGACAGTTCAGTTGATATCGGCAGAACTACAGATCCTGTTCGTATGTATATGCGCGAAATGGGTAACGTTTCTCTTTTAACCAGAAAAGATGAAATTGAAATTTCAAAGCGTATCGAAAAGGGCACTAATGAAGTTCAGCTGTGTCTAGTTGAATATCCACAGGCTATGGAAGAACTGTTCTCTCGTTATGAGCAGACTTTAGATCCAGATTCAGAGATTAAGCTTGGCGATATTATCAACGGTTTTGCTGATCCTAATTCACAGGAAAGTGAAGATGGCGAAGACATCGCTATCGATGAGAAAGCAGAAGCAGAACTTGATAAAGAGCTAGAAGCTTTAGATGAAGAAGATGAGTCTATGGAGCTTGACAAGAAGAGTGCTAAGAAGGGTAAGAAAGCTACTAAGGCATCGAAGAAAGACGAAGAAGCTGATGATGATCTTGATGATGCAGATGAAGGCTCTGATTCTCCAACTGATTCTGGCCCTGATCCTGAGGAGACCAGAAAGCGCTTTACAGAACTTCGAGTTCAGTTTGACAAGGTAACAGCTGCAAGACAGAAATCTACAACTGATAAGAAGTACAAGAAAGAACTTGAAAAATTAGTAGAGATTTTTGAGACCTTTAAGATTGTACCTTCACAGCTAGAAAGTCTATTACGTAAGATGCACGATATGATGGATCGTGTAAAGCGTCAGGATAGACGTGTTCGTGAGATCGCTGTTGGTCGTTGTGGCATGAAAATTGACGAATTAAAGAAGTATTACAACGAAACTGAAACAGTTTCTAATATGGACTGGTTCGAGAAGGCTGTTAAAGTTAAGAAGCCTTATGCTGCAAAACTAAAAGGGTACGAAGCAGAAATTCAGAAATGTGTTGAAGCTCTAAAAGAAATAGAAGACGATTCAGGTATCAACATCGCTCGTTTACGCGACCTCTCACGTAGAATTATGATGGGCGATGCAATGGCAAAGAAAGCCAAGAAGGAGATGGTTGAAGCTAACCTTCGTCTTGTAATTTCTATTGCTAAAAAGTACACCAACCGTGGTCTTCAGTTCCTCGATCTAATTCAGGAAGGTAATATCGGTCTGATGAAGGCTGTAGATAAGTTTGAATACCGTCGAGGTTATAAGTTCTCTACTTATGCGACCTGGTGGATTAGACAGGCTATCACAAGATCTATTGCTGATCAGGCTCGTACTATTCGTATTCCTGTGCACATGATTGAGACTATCAATAAGCTCAACAGAATTTCTCGTCAGATGTTACAGGAGAAGGGCAGAGAGCCTACTCCTGAAGAGTTAGCTTCAAAGATGGGCTTACCTGAGGAGAAGATCCGCAAGGTAATGAAGATTGCAAAAGAGCCTATTTCACTTGAGACTCCAGTAGGTGATGATGACGATTCACATTTAGGAGATTTCATTGAGGATAGCTCAATTGTAGTACCAGCTGAAGCTGCTACATCTGAGAGCTTAAAGAATGCTATCAACGGTGTTCTAGATGAAATGCCTCCAAGGGAAGCTCAGGTTCTGCGTATGCGTTTTGGTATTGGTATGCCATCAGATCATACTCTAGAAGAGGTTGGTCGTCAGTTTGGTGTTACCCGTGAGCGTATTCGTCAGATTGAAGCAAAAGCTTTACGTAAGCTTCGTCATCCATGTAGATCACAAGGTTTACGTGGTTTCTTGGATTAACTTTAAGTTATTTTAAGATCTGTGAGAAGGCGCCTTATGGCGCCTTTGTTGTCATTAGAAATAAAAATGGATCATGTAATAAAACATGATCCATTATTAAAATCCTAACAAGGAGCTGTTAATTAAAGCTCAGCTCCTAATTCCTGACGAATGTAAGCACCAGCGCCTAATAGGCCAGCATCACCGTTTGAAATTACATATACAGGGATCTGCTTTAAGGTATCCTTGAAACGACCTTTCCCTTCAAACTGCTTTCTAAAATCAGTGTTCTTGAAGTAATCGATAAAGCGTGGAACGATACCACCTGCGATATAAACGCCACCCTTAGTTAACAGGTCAATAGCTAAGTTACCGCCAAATGAACCCATTAAAGAGCAGAATACATCAACAGTTTCCTTGCAATCAGGGCAAGGATCTTTAGCAAAAGCACCTGATGTTACATCACAAGGCTCAACGTCCTTAATCTCATGACCGTTTAACTGGGCAATTGCCTTATAAACGTTTACCAGACCCTGACCTGATAATAATCTTTCACCAGATACGTGGTCGAACTTTGTACGTAATACTCTTACGATTTCATCCTGTCTTGAATTGGTTGCAGCAATATCAACGTGACCACCTTCTGATGAAAGAGCGATCCACTTGCCGTTAACCTTGATTAAGTGACCTACACCTAAACCGGTACCGGCACCGTAAATTGCCTTTGGTGCATTAGGATCGATCTTATCACCACCAATCTTAGTCATTTTGTCTAAAGGAATAGCTGTAGTACTCATAGACATAGCTGTAAAGTCGTTGATGAATTCTAATTTCTCTAAACCAAGGTTCTTTTTCATCTGAGAGATTGAAAATTCCCATGGATTATTGGTCATCTTAACGTAATCGCCATCTAAAAGAGTAGCGATTGCAATACAAGCAGAGTCAAACTTTGCGCCAGTTTCTTCTCTGAATTTTACAATAACTTTTTCTAAAGACTCGTTTTCTACTGAAGAATAAACTTTTGTATTTGATAAACTGCCATCTGCTAAATTAACTAGTGACAGTCTTGCATTAGTGCCGCCCACATCGCCTACTAATGCTAATCCATGAAGCTGACTCATTATTGACCTCTGACAAAATTTTCTAAAAAACTGTGAATAATTATACTTAAAATCGTTGCGTGAATTATCCTCATAATTAAACTGTTTATTCTAATTTTTTAAACCAATTTCGTCAAAGATAATGTGTACATTTTGTGAACAGCACAATCCTTTTATTGTTACGATATTTTCTCTTCTTTATCAGAGTCGTCATTAGCGTTGGTAAGCAACTTATTAGGTTCTTCTACCAGGCTTAAAGATGCAAGTAAAGATTTAGAAATAATGTCATGCACTACAGAGTAATTATTCTGAAAACTTAAACTTGTGCTTCTTTGCTTTTGCATTAACACTACTTTTTTGTTCTCGATAATGTCTGAGAATGTCTTTTGATTCTTTTGTGGTCCTCTATAGTAATTGCTATCAGCAGTTGAAGGTGCTTCTTCGTACTCATAATCTACATTAAATTCGTTATCAAAATCACTGTCATCTTCAGGAGCTTTCCCAATTTCCTCATCAGGAAGATCTTCGTTCGTAAAAGCGTTATCAAAATCACTGTCAAAATACAAATCGCTTTCGTCAATCCTACCCATATCAGGATCAGGCTCTTCATCAGCGATGTAACCTAAGTCAAAGTTGTCATCAGCTTCAATTTTTCCCATTGGTGCTTCAATACTTATGGTATGAGTTGCTGTCTCAGACTTATTACCATCTTTTACAAAGTAGAAGGTCTGACCTCCAGTTTTTGAGGTGTATTCATGATTGTAGTTACCTTCTTTTTGCATTCCATTAGCGTATTTGTAACTGAGATCAACATAATCATTGAGATTAAAGTACTTGTTGTTACCTACAAGTTCATCATAGTTGTAAACCTTGTCAAAAGTGTCAGTGACAAAGAGCTTATCGTCATCTATAAAGTAGGGGATAAAGAAGCCACTGTTCTGATAGTAGCCATTAACTTTTATAAATTCTCCTGAATTATGCTGATACTCGTTATCAATGGATGCTGTAGCCTGACTGTAACCAATAGCGCTGATTAAACCTAAAGAGTAGTTATCTGAAAAATCAGTTTTTCCAAAATTAGCTCCAGTTAAATTAAGTTCATCTTTTAACTCGCCTAATACACTTCCAAAGGTATAGTTGTCACGGGTAAATAAGTGCTTTTGTGTTTTAGTACTAAAACCAGCCGTTACATTTTCAAAATTAGAAGATGCGCCATCATAGGTTGCAAGTCCTGCCAGACCTCCTGCGTAGATCTTTTTATTCCCAAGATTTGAAAAGGTAAAACTAAGTCCATCTACCTCAACATTTTTTAGAGTCGATGCTTTAATTACACCTGCAAGTCCTCCTATGTAAGTAGAATCTTCAGGTGAGCTTACACTTATAGAAGGATTTTTGATTTTTAAGTTTTCAATAGTAGAGCCATTTAAAGTTGAGAACAGACCAATGTTTTGCTCAAGATTAGTGCCTTTACCTTCTAGACTATAAGTAATAGAGTTAAAGGCTCCTTCAATCTTTCCTGTAAAGTCATTAGTACCGGTAACAGCTGAATTTAATGATCCTAAATCAATGTCATTAGTAATAAAGTAACTGCCAGAAGGATCGGAGGCTATGTTCAGAAACTCCTCTTTTGTAGAAATAGCGGTTTTATCAGTATGATCAAAAAGACCATCCTCTTTTGTAAGTCCCAACTCTTTTTCAAGATCGACCTTTTTACTCGAGCCAATATCAATTCTTTTAATTGAGCTGTGGATAGAAACCGTATCTTTAAGTGGCTTTACACTGTCTAAAACACCTGTACTTAGTTCAATTTTTGAAATATCACGTATGATGACCTGACTGCCGTCAATTACGGTGTTTTCAGCATGCAAAGTACCTATGAGTTTTACCTTTCCCATACCTTTTTTTGTAAATTCAAAATCACCGGTGTCAATAAAGTTATCAACGTTCTCTTGAGAGAGTTTTGATGTCGATAAAATTGCATTATTAGCCTTAAAAGATCCTGTAATTCCAATATTGATACCATTAGGATTGATTAGATAGATATTGTTGTTGCCTATAGAGCTTACATTGCCGTCGATAACTGAGATATTGCTACTTTTTACAATATTAAGAAATGTGGCGTCAGTTCCAGAAAAGACTACACTATTGCCTTTAGCAACTGAAAAATCATTCCATGAAATGACATTTCTGTCTGAATTTGAACTAATGAACATTGAGTTAGGTCCTCTTGAGATTGAAACCTCACCATGTATGATTTTTTCACCAGTAGGCAGAGCTGCAGCACTATGGGCACTTTTAATTGCCATAGCAAGTAATGAGAAGATAAATAATTTGCTTATAGTTACTTTCATAAATATCCTAAATTGAGTAGTTCTATTGCTTAATACTGTGTTTTTATTAAATATTGGCGTAGCCTGCTTTTAACAGGAACTTTACTGAATCCTTTGCATATTCTTTGTTTTTACCAATAGCTTTGCTTACAGAGGCTGAAAGGTAAAAGCCACTATAACTTATGTTGGATCCAGAGCCTATGGCATAAAAGGATTCTTTTTTCTCAACCTCGACGTTTTGGGCATGGGCCTGCATGAAATTTACAAAGAAGTCCAGATGAGTCTTACTCATGAGTCTGGTCTGTAATTTAAGATCATGAAACAGACCAAGATCAGAGGAAGCTAAAGAGCCGTCATAAGCTGATACTCCGTATGCTCCTCCTGGTATGAACTTGTCTGAGGCATCCACTGCCTTTTGCGCGTACTGCACACTAAGCGTGTTGATTAAGGAATAGTTTTTATAGAAGTTCCAATCTAGCTTTGAATCAAAGTTAGAAAGCAAATAAGCGCGCTGTGACTTGTCGTCTGATAAATTGCTTTTATCCTGTACAAGACCGTAGTCAAGTTTTAAGGTATTTAAAAAGTTTAAGTCTTCTTTAAATACAGATGCTTCAAAATCAAAATAGCCACCGAATTTGTTTCTCTTCAATTCGAGAGAATAGCTTTCAATTTTGTCGGTAAGAGCTTTGTAGTAGCCTCCACCTGTAAAGTTAACTCTACTGTCTAACGTTCTGTATAAAGGCTCTTTTATATAGAGATTACCTCCTAATGAATTGCCTTTTACCTCTAAAGAGTCATAGGAATCTCCAAGCTCATAGCTTCCATAATTAAACTGAAAGCCAAAGATAGTAGGATGTGAGGTGAAGGGAATGGAATACCCTAGGATTAGGTTGTTCTGTTTTTTATCAGTGGTACCTAGAATAATGTATCCCTTATCAGCATGTTTTGATAAGTTCAGTGAGTTCAATGATAGTGTGTAACGGTTTTGACCGGTAGACTCATTACCGTAGTTGTCATAGCTTAGCTCATAACCAAAACGGGAGCGACCTATAAGATCGATAGTTAAAGACGCATGATCTGCTTTATTTTGAGAATTCTCAAAGTAGCCTGCAATATCAAAGATATTTAGATCTTTAATCTTAAGCAAGCTTGCGTTTAACTCATGAGAATTGATCTCCTTACCTTGAAACTTACGTACATTCTCGGTGAGCATGTAAGCTGTTTTAGGAGTGAGTGAGGCGTAGTTTGAAATCTTTATGTCATCTAATTTTGCTGTCTTTACAATAACCTCTACAACACCGTTTTGACTTTGTTGCTCTGGGTAGAAAGCCTGAGCTGCAAGGTAACCATTCTTTCTGTAGTAATCAGAGATCTCATTTAAGATATTCTGTAAGAGGGCAATATCAATTTCTTTTCCAAGATATGGATTGAGTTTTTTATCCATAGCTTTTTTATCGATTCTTGCACTAGATTTAATGATGACATTGTTAAGTTCTAAAGCATTTACAGATGGAGATAATGCAATAGAGAGAAGAACAAAGGGTAGAGATAAAGTAAGTTTGTGTTTTAGCATACGACATCCAAATAATTTAAAGATGCCGTATTGTCAGGGGAGATTTTACAACTTATGCCTTTTTACTGGCATTTTATGCAAAATTTTGAAAATAATTTTTTAACTTTATGTTTCATAAAGATTTTTAATTGACAAAAAAAGACCTTTTACCAAGATAAAAAAGGCAAAAACAAGTAAAAGATAGCGGAAGAGGTTGAATACAACCATCATATGCGTAAATGTTTGTGGAGCTGTATTAAGAGCGGTTACATACTCCCCAAAGATTAACTTTTGCTGAAGATAAAAAGCCCATGGCAGAGCGCAAAGACAGGCAAAGATACCTGTTTTAAAATAGGCTTTATCTCTGTTGTAGGTATAAGCGCTAAATATAAGTGATACACTGCCTAAAAGTAACAGCACAGTTCTTACAAAAGTGTTTGGACACAATGCATAGGAGTTTGTTGCAAATATAAACAGAAGGATCAGCAGAATGCTGAATTTTACTATCTTGCTGTAAGTATCCATCCATGAATGCCTCAATTTAGGTTA
>ERZ1031954.741-NODE-741-length-13534-cov-5.589881_pt1 | contig 13534 bp, 11 predicted proteins | sample MGYA00516701_ERZ1031954 | MGnify/ENA primary metagenome ERZ1031954 (study PRJEB33719, sample SAMN04261284) | wastewater metagenome | biome: rural village; feature: human; material: feces | host: Homo sapiens | place: El Salvador | collected 2013-01-07 ...
ATAATTAAAACAAAACAACATCGGCAGTTTTTTGAGTGATAAAGTCAGGAAAAAGCAAGCGCAACATGGTTCACACATCGGCTTACCGACGTGTAGCATAGCAATTTATCATAGTATTCAAAAAATCCCTCAAAGCGGCATTACATTCAAGTATGCTTCACGACCATTTTTAATGCAGAAGCCGGAAGTTGTGACGGATGCCGCGATGCAAAGATGTCAATTTTGGCGCTTGGAAGGGTTAAGGTTGGTCACACCCCAATCCTCGCGTTCGAAAGAACGCATCATACACGCACGTCCGATGTGTCGTGCATCTATCGCGTCAAGCCCCTCAAGGTCGGCAATAGTACGAGCCACGCGCAGTATACGGTCATAGGCTCTTGCCGAAAAACCGTATAGACGTATCGCACGCTCGAGTATTGCCCGCCCTCGTTCGTCTATAGAGCAGAAACGACGTATCAAATTGCTGCTCATCTGAGCATTGCAGTGCACGCCCTCAATGCCGGCAAAGCGGCGACGCTGTATTTCGCGTGCCGCAATGACACGTGCGCGTATCTCGGCGCTACTTTCGGCCGGGGCGCTGTCCGCGAGGGTATTGAAGTCCACAGGCTGGACTTGAACATGAAGGTCTATGCGGTCCAATAGCGGACCTGAAATACGGTTTTTGTAGCGCAATACAGCACCGGGAGGGCAGGTACACATACGTGTAGGATGGTTGTAATAACCACATGGACAAGGGTTCATAGATGCCACCAACATAAAACGCGCCGGATAAGTCACCGAGTATTTGGCACGGCTGACACAAATGTCGCCGTCCTCGAGCGGCTGACGCAGGACTTCCAGCACCTGACGGTTGAATTCCGGGAACTCATCCAAAAACAATACCCCATTGTGCGCCAGCGAAATCTCGCCGGGCATAGGATTGACGCCGCCGCCTACAAGTGCAACGGGCGAAATAGTATGGTGTGGTGCACGAAACGGGCGGCGCGTAAGTAGATGGCTACCGCCGGGCAATTTACCTGCCACCGAGTGTATTCGCGTGGTTTCCAACGCCTCTTCCAGCGTCAACGGCGGCAAGATTGTGGGCAGCAACTTGGCCATCATCGATTTGCCCGACCCGGGCGAGCCGATCATCAGGATGTTATGACCGCCGGCGCAGGCAATTTCCAAAGCTTTCTTAACCTCCTCTTGACCGCGCACATCACTGAAATCTAAAGCATTGTCATTGTCCGTGGTGGCAAACAACGCATCCACATCGCTATGTGTAGGAGCAATATCTGCCACTCCGCACATCAGGTTGGCCACCTGCTTGAGATTCTCGACACCGATAACATCGATACCATCGACAACGGCAGCTTCGGCCGCATTGTCTCGCGGAAGTATTATTGCATCGAAGCCTGCATTGCGAGCCAAGATGGCCATACATAAGGCGCCACGTATGGGGCGGACGCTGCCGTCAAGCGACAATTCGCCCATAATCATAAAGCGGTCCACCGAGGGTGCCGAAATCACATCATTGGCTATGAGGTGCGCAAGGGCTATGGGCAGGTCGTATGCACTACCCTCCTTCTTGACGTCTGCCGGGGCGAGATTGATGGTTGTAATCCCGGTAGGCACAGCGTATCCACTTTCGCGTATAGCCGAGCGCACACGGTCTACAGACTCCTTGACGGCCGTGTCCGGCAGGCCTACAATAGTAATAACAGTAGACGGGTTGTGGACGGCGGTCAATTCAATATCCACGCCTATGGCATCTATGCCCTGAATGGCAGCGCCGTGTATCTTGACAAGCATACGGATGTTGTTGTTAGTGGTTACGGCCTATTTGTCTATCTTTTTGAGAGCCTGCGAGATGGACGCGCCACGATAGATCTGCGAGCCGACACTATCCGTTACGATGAAGTACGGAATCCGAGGTATGGCTAACGGCTTCAGCGCCGCCGAGGCTATTCCACCCGTTCCCCAGGCGGCATCCCATGTGGCCGTGTCGTTGCGCGTACTGCGCAGCCATGCCAGGGTGTCTGCATCCAGCGAAACATCCATAATGCCCAAGGCTTTGTCAGTGTGTGCCTTGCGAAGGCGACGCAACGCCGGGACGATACTGTCGGCGCGGCCGCTGTTTTCGTCCGAGAACACCAGAAGGCTGAGACGATGCTTACGCGGGCTGAAGGTAGTCACCGTATCTCCCTGAGCCATAAGCGTCAGCGGAGATACGCGACGTTTTGCGGCATTCGTATCCGCATACATAAGCAGCGTAGCCATGGCTTCGGTGAGCGCGGTCGGGCGAGCCTCAGGCGCGATGGAAGACAGCAGCCGCGATGCGCCTTCCGGGTCGACAGAGGCGTCATATACGGTGGTGATGATCAGTGTCGAAACTATATCTTGCGGATGAGCTTTGACATATTTAGCAGCCAAAGCATTGATAATTTTACTGTTGCGACTGTCTATCGTTTTGGCATTGGCATTGAGCCATTGCGCCCAGCGTACGGCTATATCACTGCCCTTGTTGACTTTAGCTGAGGCGGGCGATTTGGGATCTATGGTTACGTCTATTTCGTCGCCATTAACGGCATAGAAGCGCCCGAAAAGCCGATAGTCGTTGTCCAAAATCTCGACAACGGCGCCCTCGGGTGCACGCCCCTTGAAGGCAAAAGAGCCGCGATCGGCCGGGAATATCGAACTTTGGAGTGCTCCGTCGACATAGTATAATGCTCTAAGATTGATGGTTGCATCGCCTTTTACGTGGCCTTTGACTGCAAAAGAGTCCGGCCCGGAGCATCCCGACAGAATAGCCGAAAACAGCGAGAAGAGTGTTACGAAGATAATTTTGTGCATACGTGGCTGAGTTGTGCGTGGCATGACAGCGCCTGTTGGATTAATTCTTCAGAATGTTTTGGACGCGGACAAGCCCGTCAACAAAGGCGTGCACCTCGTCCATGGTGTTATATACTGCGAATGAGGCTCGAACACATCCTTCGATGCCGAGGGCCGTCATCAGCGGCTGGGCACAATGGTGTCCGGTGCGGACGGCTATGCCGAGTTGGTCCAACAGCATCCCGGTGTCGTAATGGTGTATACCGTCGAGAAGGAATGATATCACCGGCTCTTTGTCGGGCGTGGCGCCGAAGATGCGCACGCCGGGCAGACGGTCGAGCATCAGCCGCGTGGCCTCGTCAAGCAGCGCATGTTCGTGGACAGCCATGGCATCGATGCCGATGCTGTCAATAAAGTCGAAAGCGGCATCAAAGGCGGCCACGGCAGTGAAATCGGGTGTTCCGGCCTCAAACTTGAAAGGCAAATCGGCAAAAGTTGCATGATCGATGTCCACGTGCGCAATCATTTCTCCACCGCCCTGATAGGGAGGCATACGGTCCAACAATTCGCGGCGTCCGTAAAGGACGCCGACACCTGTGGGTCCATACATTTTATGAGATGAAAAGGCATAAAAGTCCGCACCCAAGGCTGATACATTTATATTCATGTGCGCGGCGGCCTGAGCTCCGTCTACAAGGACGACAGCACCGGCAGCATGTGCCATATCGGCAATGCTCCGCACGGGATTGACCGTACCCAAGACATTGGAGACATGGCAGACGGCGACAAGGCGCACACGTCCTTCGCCCAGGATGGCTGACACGGTGTCAAGATCCAATGATCCGTCCTGGCGGATGCCGGCAGCACGTATTTTCAGCCTATTGCGCCGAGCTGCCAATTGCCACGGGACAATATTCGAGTGGTGTTCCATAACCGTCACGAGGATTTCATCGCCGGGTGACAGCAGTCGACAATAGGTGTCGGCCACAAGATTGACAGACTCGGTGGTGCCGCGTGTAAAGACAATTTCTTCGTCCGAGGCAGCGCCGAGGCGAAGTGCTACGCGATGGCGCACATGTTCAAGGCGGTCTGTCGCTTCCTGCGAAATGCTATGGACGCCGCGGTGCACATTGGCATGATGGCAGGTATACATTTCCTCGAGGGTATCGAGGACACGTGCCGGAGTCTGGGAGGTGGCGGCATTGTCCAAGTAGACAAGCGGACGATTGTTGACCTTGCGGCTGAGTATGGCAAACTGGCCGCGTATATTTTCTATGTCTAATTTGGTGTCGGACATTGTCTTGTGATACATTATTGCGGACAAATATTGCAGTCGGCGCATCCCGAAGGCGCGACATCGCGACGTAAGCGGTTGTCGACAAGCATCTGCAGACGCAGGCGCAGAGGCTCCAGCCGTATTGCATCTAAAATGTCAGCCATAAAAGCTTGGATAAGCATCGTGCGAGCCTCGGCGGCGGGGATGCCGCGGCTTTGCATATAGAACATCTGACGCTCGTCCAGGCGTCCGGTGGCGCTGCCGTGACCGCATTTGACATCGTCACAATATATTTCGAGCTGCGGCAGCGAGTGCATACGAGCACCATCGGACAGCAGAACATTGCGATTGTTTTGTTCGCCGTTAGTGTGGTGCGCCCCTTCGGAAACGTGTATCATACCCTCGAAAGAGCCGCGAGCTTGGTCATCGACTACGTAGCGGAAATTTTGCAACGTGGTGCAGCGAGGCGCCTTATGGTAAACTACCGAATTATTGTCGGCCACCATGGAGCCATCGGCCAGGGCCATGCCGTTGATGTTGCACTCGGCGCCCTCCCCCTCGAGGGACACGGCGATGTTGTTGCGACTGGTACCGCACAGCAGAGTAACCGGCGTCATGGACAGGCGTGCGCCACGGCCGGTACAAACTCCGGTACGACATAGGCGCGAGGTGTCCGAGGCTGATTCCTCGAGCGTATATAGTGACAGCGAGGCATCTTCGCCAAGGTATACCTCCGTGACCTGCGAGATGGTAGACGCGGCAGCGCCGGGGGCGGTGTGGTCGCACAACAGTAGCGATGCATCGGCGCCGGCTTCGAGGACGATGAGCATACGGCGTACAGCCAGGGTCGGTGCGGCGGCATTGAGCACCTGCACCAGCTGGATGGTACGATCGACATGTACGCCGCGTGCAACATGTACAAGGATGCCGTCCTGTGCCAAAAGTGTGTTCAGGGCCACGGCGGCACGATCGCCGTTGCGCATGTCTTCAATATCTACAATGGTGCCGTAATGACGTTGCAGCACTTCGGGCATCAGAGTGGCGGCACGGCGCAGGCTGCACACAGTGACACCGACGCCAAGGTTGGATAAGCCGGGCTGATCGTCTGCAAAAGTATCATTGGCCACGATGCCAACGGCTGTACTGATATTGGGCACACGACAACGGAAAGCATCGGCAGCGGTAGCACTGAAGGGCAAGCGCGAAATATTGACGCCTAAGTCGGGCGCAAACATCCGGCGCAGCGAGGTATACAGATAGGGCCGGCTGCCATCACGAGGCAGCTCCACGGAGGCGCACACCTCGGCGGCACGGTCGCGCAGGGCGTTCATCACCGCCGGCGAGCCGCTCTCGAGAAGGTCGCGGTGCTCGCGGGCCAAATCGATGTATTGTTGTAATGGATTGGCGTTCATGCTCTGCCCTTTCATTGGACTTCGTCCACTTGTTCCTTGATCCAGTCGTAGCCGCGCTGCTCAAGTTCGAGCGCCAACTCGGGGCCGCCGGTGTAGACGATACGTCCCTTATATAAAATATGTACTACGTCAGGCTTGATGTAGTCCAACAGGCGCTGGTAGTGCGTAATCACTATGGTGGCGTTGCGATCGGTACGCAGACGATTGACTCCGGAGGCAACGATGCGTAGGGCGTCGATGTCGAGGCCCGAGTCCGTCTCGTCCAAAATGCTCAGCCGAGGCTCGAGCACTGCCATCTGGAAGATTTCGTTGCGTTTTTTCTCGCCGCCGGAAAAGCCTTCGTTCACCGAGCGCGAGGCCAATTTATTGTCCAACTCGACGACGGAGCGCTTTTGGCGCATCAGCTTCAGGAAGTCTGCGGCACCCAGTGGCTCAAGGCCTTGGTAACGGCGCTTGGCATTGACAGCCGCACGCATAAAGTTGACCATGCTCACCCCGGGTATTTCCACCGGGTACTGGAAGGACAGGAACAACCCCTCGTGACTGCGATCCTCGGGCGACAGCGCCAGCAGGTCGGCATCGCCCAGAGTGGCCGTGCCGGCAGTCACCACAAAACGCGGATCGCCGGCCAGTACGCCGCTGAGTGTGCTCTTGCCCGAGCCGTTGGGCCCCATGATGGCGTGCACCTCACCCGGACGGATGGTCAGGTCGATACCCTTGAGAATTTCCTTACCCTCGGTCGTAGAGGCTCGTAGCCCCTTGACTTGTAATAATATATCGTTGCTCATATGTATATGCTGTATATCCGATTTCTCAGCCGATAGACCCTTCGAGGGTTATGGAAAGCAACTTCTGTGCCTCCACGGCAAACTCCATCGGCAATTTATTCATAACTTCTTTGGCATAGCCGTTGACTATCAGTCCCACAGCCTCCTCGGTGGGGATGCCGCGCTGATTGCAGTAAAACAGCTGCTCCTCGCTGATTTTAGACGTCGTGGCCTCGTGCTCGACCACAGCGTCATCGGTGGCGACATCTATGTCGGGAAAAGTGTGCGCACCGCATCTGTCTCCAAGCAGCAGCGAGTCGCATTGCGTGTAGTTGCGCGCCCCGGCAGCTCCGGAAGCCACGCGCACCAGGCCTCGGTAGCTGTTTTGGCTGCGACCGGCACTGATGCCTTTGCTCACGATGGTCGAGCGCGTGTCACGCCCCAAATGTATCATCTTGGTGCCCGTATCAGCCTGCTGGAAATTATTGGTCACGGCCACGCTGTAAAACTCGCCCACGCTGCCGTCACCCTTGAGGATGCACCCGGGATACTTCCACGTGATGGCGCTGCCGGTCTCCACCTGCGTCCACGAGATTTTCGAGTGGTCGCCGCGACACAAACCGCGCTTGGTCACAAGGTTGTACACGCCGCCGCGGCCCTCGCGGTCGCCCGCGTACCAGTTCTGCACCGTCGAGTACTTGACCTCGGCACGCTCCTCGGCTACAATCTCGACGATGGCCGCGTGCAACTGATTTTCGTCACGCATAGGCGCCGTACAGCCCTCAAGGTAACTCACATACGCATCGTCGTCGGCCACGATGAGCGTACGCTCAAACTGACCCGTGCCGGCCGCGTTGATGCGGAAATACGTGGACAACTCCATCGGACAGCGCACCCCCTTGGGGATATACACAAACGACCCGTCGGAGAACACCGCACTATTGAGCGCCGCGTAGAAATTGTCCGTATACGGCACCACCTTGCCCAGGTAGCGCCGCACCAAGTCGGGATAATCGCGCACAGCCTGCGAAAACGAGCAGAAGATAATGCCCATCTCGGCCAACTTCTCCTTATGCGTTGTCTTCACCGACACGCTGTCCATAACCGCATCCACGGCCATGCCCGACAGCGCCTTCTGCTCGTCCAGCGAAATGCCCAGCCGATTGAACGTATCCAAAATTGCCGGGTCCACTTCCTCCAGGCTCTTAGGCGCGTCCGACTTACGACGCGGCGCAGCGTAATAGCTCAACGCCTGAAAATCAATATCCGGCATCTGCAAATGCCCCCACTTAGGCGGCGTCAACGTCCGCCAATGCTCGTATGCACGCAGACGGAAATCGAGCAGCCAGTCCGGCTCGCCCTTCTTTTGCGAAATCAGGCGCACGACATCCGCATTCAGGCCCTGCGGAATGATATCCGTATCGATATCACTCACAAAGCCATACTTATACTCGCCGCCCACAGCCTCGCGCAAAGCCTCGCCCGAGCCCTCAGCCGCCGCACCCTCGCGAACAACCACGGCACTGACCACGTCACGGCCATCAGCGTCACGGCCCATTTCAGCCTCCCGGCCACCGCGAGCACCTTCGGCATTGACCGCATCACGGCCCGTTTCAGCCGCGGCAGAATTTCCGCCGCGCGCGCCATTGCCCCGAGCATCTATATCGTGAGTATCCTTATTCATATTATTCGATGACAAATCATTCATTATCAAAACATTCATTATCAGGATGCGGTTCATCTCTCGACCTCCGTCCGAAGCGTCCGTTCTGAGTGCCTCCGCTTGAGGTTCGTCCGAAGCGCATCCGTTCTGAGTGCCCCGATTATATGCCCGTGGGACGAGCATACAGAACCACGTCCCGAGGCGGCATACCGCCCGGACGCATCCCTTCTTATTCACCCACAAAAATACAACTTTTTTCCGTAACCGCAATCACCCCCTCCGCCGAGCAAAACTTTCCCATTCCGCATGCACAACACCAAACCCGCATAGACACAGGAATGCCGCACATACGGCATTTCACCTTTTATCGTCAGTTTTTCTCCTAATCGGTATGTCAAACATTTCCTCTGCCACATCGATCATCGTATCAAGAGCCTCTGCCCGCATTTTCTGCTCTCGAAGCTCCTTGCGCAGCCGCTCCGCCTCCGCCCGAAGCTTGTCGTAATCCTCCCTGCCAGCTTCTGCTCTTTTCTTTATCATAATTGGATTCTTTTGTATCACAATTTCAAAATCATGCCTGTTGCTGTTCGTACTATCTATTTGGCCCCCGTCAGATACTTTTTTAGTTTCTCCGGTTCAATACACATCAGTCGAAGCGTTACAGAAACAGGGAATTGACTAAAGATCTCCCTATCACTAATATACCACCTTATATTTATAAAGCGATCATCATCTTCAAGAGCCGTCCATACACCAAGCACCTTATTACGTGCTATAACAGACATCCACATATGTCCATCTTTAGTCTGCGCCGTACAAATATATCTATACCGCCCTATTGTATTAACCAATACATCTTCATCAGGGTTGTAACTCTGCGTAATCTTAATCCCATGTCTATTTATGATATTTTGCATTATCTGCTGAAACAACACGCCATGAGGCGCATTATCTTTTAAATTATTATATGCTATATAATAGTGGATCATCTCGTGTATAATTGTATCGATATACTCCTGTTCCGGCAAATCTCGCCGAATACTAATTTCAATACTTATATCTGTACACCGAGTCTCTCCATTTGGATAAGACACGACACAATATTTTGTTAGCCCCATCACCCCATAGCGCGTATTCAGTTTGATCTGCGGGCGAGGGAGCTTTCCTTCAAAGCACAGTATATTATATCCATCAAACCACTTATTGACTTGATCTTGTGTCGGCCTCATGTTCGATTTATTAAAATGGTAAATCAACGCTATCTTCATTTTTACTTCCATCCACAATTTCGCCATTCTCAATCCAATTGGCATTTAATCTTTTGAGTGCTGTTTTGGCTACCTCATTCCCTTCTGCGGCGGCTTTGCGATACCAAAATACGGCTTTGGAAACATCTCTATCCACACCATTTGCCATATCATATATATTACCCAATTTCACATACGCTTCAATTTCACCGCTCTCTGATGCAGCCTTGTAATAATGAATCGCTTTTTCTACATCTTTATCAACAACATCGCCGTTCAAATACATTGAGGCAAGATCTAAAAGGCAATCTTTCTTGCCTTTATTTATTGCCATATTATACCACATTAATGCCTCGTGGCCATCTACCTCTACTTCTTTGCCATATCGATACATCCAGCCGAGATACGACATCGCATATTGACATCCTAACTCTGCCGATCGTTTTAATAAGGATAGAGCCTTTTCAACATCCTTTTCAACGCCATCTCCATTCAAATAATAAATCGCTAAGTTCTTCATACCATAGTCATTCCCTGCATCTGCAGCCTTCTGAAACCATTTAATCTTTTCGTCTGTTTCTGTCAATAAACAAGCATAGTTATTCATTGCATCGCCACTATTTTCTTCGGCCAGCTCAAGATACAGTTCTTTTGCTCTCTCCGTCTTTCCTATCTCAGCAGAAGAGAATGCGACTTCAAAGCGAACGCCTTTATTGCCTTGCGCGATGACTGCCTCGCCCCATTTAGCACACTCGTTATAATCTTTGGGCAACTTCTTTCCTCTAAAAAAATGCTCGCATAGCCATATTTGAGCATCGATATTACCGCTTTCCGCAACCTCCTTATATATAGGAACTGCGACTTGTTCGTCTATTCGCGTTCCATACCCATTCATATAGCATTGTGCTATGCACCATTTTACATCAACATCTGCTATTCCTTTTTCTATAGCAGATTTTAGATATTTGAACGACTCTTTCTTTTTCGAATCCCCAAACAAGCGTCGACCATATTCAGCTTCAGCTTTACGATAGCCATTGTTAGCCGCCTCCTTTAATAGTCGAATACGCGCATCCGCATTATATGTTGTCCCAATCTGATGTCTAAACACATAGGACATACCATATTTAGCAGGAAGATACCCCATCCTTTCTGCTTTTGACATATTCTCGAATGCTTCTTTTTCTGATTTCTCATAAATAATCCCTGCGATTGAACAAACGCCCTTGATATAATACGCAATTGGATCTTTCTTCTCTATAGCATTTTCTATATCATGTCTAACTATTGACTCATCGGCATACAACTTCCTTATCGAAAAAACGCTCAATGCAACACTAAACATATCATGCAACCTTGATGCCTTGTGTATTAGCTCAACCCCCTTATCTCTATCTTCTTCAACTTCGATACCTTTTGTATACATATATCCGATAAGTCCAAATGCAAGTGGGACATTCTCTTTGCTCGCATACTCTGCGCATCTATACGCTAAATGTGTATCTACATTCGTCCCATAATATCCAAATAGATAATCAATACCTTTGCGAGCGATCTCCAAGGCATTTGACCCATTTGTCAGCATCTTCAATTCTACTTCATCGAGCTTCTCAATCAAGTCGTGACTATCATCATATTCGGTCAGTTCCTTATACCACTTGTACGAATCAGTCCATTTTTGATGTTGCTCATACATCTCAGCCACAGCCTTGATAAACCGAGGATTACCATTCTCCGCCCCCTGCATTATCCATTCTTTTTGCTGAACAAGATCTTTGGGCAAGCCAAAATCACCATCTTGAAATGCTTTCGAAATTCTTAACGTCATATCCTCGTCACCAGACTTAGCCAAGTACACAACATATGGTAATATCTCATTTGTTGTGCAATCAGAAGCGCTATCAAGAACCTCAATAACTCTACGCATACAATACTCGTTGCCCTTCTGAGCTTGTTCTTTATAAATTTTAAGTGCAATATCTGTGGACTGTTCGCAGCCATAGCCCATCGCCAGATCATCCGCCACTTGAATTAGAGCCGGAAGATATCCCTGGCGTGATGACTTAACTTCCCATTGGTGAGCAATTATGTCACTTTGAGGCACAAACATACCGGTCCGATAAAACCCTGCTACGAGCCGTTGTGCATATGGACATTGCTTTGTTTGGCCATACCTTGTACATTGGTCACAACCTTCACAGCCGTGTTTAGACTCTTCAATGCATTGAAAAAAGAAGTCTTGCGGCATTAATGAACTACGACACATATCGATATATCCTGTCTTGTTTTTACACACATCGTTAGATATCGTGGTTTCCTTATCCACTCCAATCGTCAAAGCCGGAAGTCTGAGCCTTGTTTCCATCAAAAAAGAGCCATCGGCAGTATCTTTTAGTATACACACATAATATCCACGGCTCATCCTTTTCGATTTATCAAGTATTAATTCTCTAATCGTTGGTCCACATTCAATGGCATACGCCATATGGAAGACGAGGATGCCTGATATATTCAATGCTTCAAAATCAGTCTTATTCCACTGGACACAGGTTTTTTCAATTTCTGCTGAACTATACAGTTTTTGAAGCTTCTTGCAATTTGTTTCTATTCCATTTGACGGTATCCCACAAACAATAATTCGCCTTATTGCACTTGGAGTGATGCCGCTTTGACTCATATATTGAAACAAATCGACAGAACAGGTTATATCATTCCCTTCATATTCAATGATGGTGATATCGCTTACCATTGGCAAAAGCCTGGACAGCTCTTGATTAAACGCTATTGCCATACTAATTTTAGGCATATCTACTTATTTTTCTTAATAAATTCTTCAAGCATTTCTTCTCCCGAAGTAATAAGCCTAAACTCCACCCTTCTAGATTTATTCTTATCTATTTCAGAGCAAGAAACATAAACGTAATTAGATCGCTCATCCAAGGCTCGGCCAAACGACATTCCCGCAACCGTAAACCAGAATTCTAATTGTTTTCTATCATCTTCAGAATAAGCCTGATATTCTGGCATGCTTTGTATATACCTCATTACCTTCAGCGCACGTCTTTGAGATAAAATAAGATTGGCAAAATACGGGTCAGGATCCAGCCCCGGATATGGCACATCATCCGTATGCCGCTCAATTCTTATTTCTCTGATTTTATCTCTCATTGATGCATTCAACAATAGATTTAAATATCGTGGCATACAATTAGCCAACTCCTTCTTGAATTCTGTAGTCAATTCATCCTTCCCTTGTTCAAATAAGGTTTGTGCATTCTCAAATCGCATTGTTAGATCTCCGCTTATCGAAAGTCGGCCTTGCCTTGATTCGACCTTAAATTCTGCAACTAATTTATCTCTCAATTCCGTTTTATTCTCTACATATTGCGTCAAAGGCGTTTGTTCTTCTTTTACTCGTATCATATACGCCACTGACACAAAAAGAAAAACAATCATAAGCCCCGTCATCAGATCTGAGACAGAAAGCCATACATTACTTTTTGCCATCAGTTATTCTCCTCCCTTTGGGTTGCAATTTTTTCAATTACACACTTCATTACATCAACTGATTTTGAAAATTCCATAATTTCAGCCATTAATGAATCTCTTGATGACAATGTTATTTCTTCAATACTTCCGGTCGCATTATCAATTTCTGATATTGAGGCTGTTGCCGTCACCATAACCGCTCTAATCTTTGCCAATTCATTCAACATGGAAGAAACTGCAGAAGCAGTTGCTTCTATCGCTTCACGAACTTCTTGCTCCCCTCCCTTCATTTCCTCTATATCATCCTTGGCCTGCACAACATCGTTTCGTAGCTTATTTAGCCTATCTACACATTGAGATACAACCGCACATACGCGCGTATTGATTTCTGTTAATTCTCTATTTACTTCTCTATTACCCGTCTCTATAGCCCTAACCAATTCCGTTTTTTCTCCTTTAATTTCTTCTATATCATCTTTAATCTGACCCAAATCATGCTTAATTGTTATAACATTTTCCATACACTGCCCAACACTCATTTGCATTGAATACGTATATCCATTACCTCGCTCTATGGCCTTGACAATTGATTCTGCAGCCTTTTCTATTTCCGAAGATTCATCCTTATTGTCAAGTCTTCTCACTACACTCCTGTTGAGCAAAAGAGAGCCAACCATACCAAACAGAGATGTAAAAAAGGCTGTTTTAAGACCATCCAATAATTCTGGAATACTATCATCTAGCGCATTCGTATCAAAATACATAAGACCTTTTGTTATGCCTATAAATGTGCCCAATACGCCAAGTGTTGATATAATTGATGGCAAACTCTCAATCCACCCTCTATGCTTCTTAATTTCTGTTTCATC
>ERZ1031954.743-NODE-743-length-13532-cov-4.295763_pt1 | contig 13532 bp, 10 predicted proteins | sample MGYA00516701_ERZ1031954 | MGnify/ENA primary metagenome ERZ1031954 (study PRJEB33719, sample SAMN04261284) | wastewater metagenome | biome: rural village; feature: human; material: feces | host: Homo sapiens | place: El Salvador | collected 2013-01-07 ...
ATGTTACCACCGAAAGCTGGACGAATCTGATAGAGCAGGTTGTCGAAGGTCTTGCCAGACTTCTTGTCTTCAAACGAACCGATTTCCAGTTCGGTGCAGTCGGCAGTCAGTCCGCTGGTGAGTGATGATGACACGCGGGGACCGAGGTCGCGACCGATGACTGTTGCACCCATGAGGCAGATTTGTGGCTGTTCCTCTTTGAAGAGGTTGACCATGATATCGGTGTGGGGAGCTGAGGTGTAGGGGAAGAGTCCTTCGCCATCGAACACGAACAGCTTGTCAACACCATAGGGGAGGATCTGATCCTCTACCTTACCCTTGATACCGGTGCCGGCAACCACAGCGTGGAGCTCTACACCGAGTTCATTGGCGAGCTTGCGACCTTTGGTCAGCAGCTCCTGAGATACTTCCTGTACCTGCGTACCTTCTATCTCAACATATACAAATACATTATTCATATCTCTTATCCAATAATCTTTTCGTCCAACAATTCCTTGATCATTCCTTCGATGTCGGCATCTGAAGCGGTCAGGGTCTTTGACTCTTTGGCTTGGAACACGATGTTCTTCACTGCCTTCACCTTGGTGGGTGATCCTGACAGACCACACTGCTCTACGTCGCCGTCAACATCTGCCACACCCCACTGGTTGAGGTTGAGGTAGGGGCGCTCTTCATAGAGGTAGTCGTAGGGAGTGCCTTCCTTGGGGCGCTCCATAGGACAGGTGGCGCGTTTGTACTTCATCACCAGTTTGGCATTCTGCGGACGGCAGGGTGCTGCACTTCCGTTGACGGTGATGACAACAGGCAGGGGAGCTTCTACGGTCTCCACACCTCCGTCGATGATGCGGCGGATGGTGGCCTTTCCATTTTCTACTTTCAGAATCTCTTCAGCGTAGGTGACTTGGTTGAGTTCCAGTTTCTGGGCAACCTGCGGGCCTACCTGTGCGGTGTCGCCATCGATAGCCTGACGACCACCGAGTACGATATCCACATCGCCAATCTTCTTGATGGCGGTGGCCAAAGCGTAAGAAGTAGCAAGGGTATCGGCACCAGCGAAGAGGCGGTCGGTGAGAACCCAACCGGTATCGGCGCCACGGTAAAGTCCCTGACGGACAATTTCTCCTGCACGTGGAGGACCCATGGTGAGGATTCCTACTGTTGAGCCTGGGTTTTGTTCCTTCAGACGAAGGGCTTGTTCCAGGGCGTTTAAATCTTCGGGATTGAAGATAGCAGGCAAGGCGGCGCGGTTTACAGTACCTTCAGCGGTCATTGCGTCCTTACCCACATTTCGGGTGTCTGGCACTTGTTTTGCCAGAACGACAATCTTTAAAGCCATATAAATATTGAGTTATTGAAATTTCGAAATCGGGTGCAAAGGTAATCTTTTTTTGGTATGTAGCCAAATAAAATGCACAAAAACCGACGTTTTGTGCACAAATGGCGATTTTTGTGCAATGTCTGTGATTTTTCGAGTTGGTATATATAAATAGGTGTGGGATATTAAAAAAGGTAGGTTCTCCCAGAACCTACCTTGTGGATATAATGATTGACTATCATGTTGCTATTACAAAGAGAACTTGTAGCCAACGGTAATCTGGAATACGCTATTCTTTGAATCGCCACCGTCAACAATCTTTGTAACACCCCAGTTGTAGCGAGCGTCAAACACGATATTCTGATACTGATAAGAGACGCCTACAGGAATAGAAAGGTCAACGCCTTTGACATCATCGAGATCTACCTCTGCTGATGCTCCAGATACTTTTCCTTTCACCTTTGAAGAGAGTTTGAAACCAGGCTGTACACCGAGTTTCACAGCAAATCCTTTTGCTACATAGAAATTGGCAAGGATAGGAACGTTTAGGTAATCGAGTTTCAAAGTGCAATCAACATTATCCATGGTTGTTTTTGCACCCTGCATAGAATAAAGGACACCAGCGCTCAAGCCGATATTGTCTGTTATTCCATACTCAAATTCTGCACCAGCAGCCAAACCAATACGGGGATCGGCACCATCGGCATCTGTGACATTGGCGATGTTGACACCAACCTTAGGCTGGATCGTGAGCTGACCTACTTCATTTTGTGCAAAGGTGGCTGCTGATACCATCATTGCTACTACGGCTAAAAATAACTTCTTCATAATTGTACTGAAATTAAATTAATAATACGATTTTATTATTTAGGTTTGTTACACTGTTTCTAGTCTTATCACGGAACAAAAGTATGAAAAAATGTCAATATATCCAAGGAAAATGTATAAAAAAACAATGAAATAGCGAAAAAAGTGGTGATTCGGCGATTTTATCGGGTTTATGGAATACGCTCACGGATTTACGGATTCACGGAACACACTATGAATACAACCCTGACAGGCAAAGGCGGACTGAAAGCCTAATGGCTTCCTTAGCCCAGGGCATCGCCCTGCGGATACAAATCCAAACTGCCTCGGAAGTACCAACGTAAAATTTCTGTGATTTACCTTTGGCTTATTCTGTGTTTTCTATGTGACATATTAAAAAATGAAAAAAGTGGGGTTTTGTTTTGTACTTCGCTGTTTTATTCGTAATTTCGCATTTTGAAGGTTATGATAGACAGAGCGACGATAGACAAAATCATGGACGCCACCAATATTGTGGATGTGGTGAGCGAGTTTGTTAGCTTGCGCAAAGCGGGAGTTAACTATAAGGGATTGTGTCCTTTCCACGACGATAAGACGCCGTCGTTTATGGTGTCGCCATCGAAACAGATTTGCCATTGCTTTGCCTGCGGAGAGGGTGGTAATGCGATCAACTTCCTGATGAAGCATGAGCAGATCACCTATCCTGAAGCGTTGCGGTGGCTTGCCAAGAAATACAATATCGAGGTGGAGGAACGCGAACTGACTGCCGAGGAACAGAAAGAGCAGGGCGACCGCGAGTCGATGTTTATCGTCAATGAATGGGCATGTCAGTATTTCCATACCATCCTGCAACAGGATGTGGATGGCATGGCTATCGGTAAACAGTATTTCCGCAGCCGTGGCATCCGCGATGATATCATCAGTAAGTTTAAGTTGGGCTTTGCCCTCACCAAGCGTGATGCGCTGTTGGAGGAGGCACGCCGCAAAGGTTATAAGGATGAGTATCTGGTGAAGACCGGCCTGTGCTACACTGGTGAACATGGCACCTTCGACCGCTTTGCGGGGCGCGCCATTTTCCCTTGGTTTAATGTGAGTGGTAAGGTGGTGGCTTTTGGCGGTCGCAAGCTCGATGCAGCCACCAAGGGTGTGCAACAGAAATATGTGAACTCACCCGATTCGGAAATCTACCATAAAGACCACGAGCTCTATGGCATCTATCAAGCCAAGAAAGCCATTGTCAAATGTGACTGCGTCTATATGGTGGAAGGCTATACCGACGTGATCGCCATGCACCAATGTGGATTGGAGAATGTGGTGGCCAACTCCGGTACGGCACTCTCCATCTATCAGATTCGTATGTTGCACCGCTTCACGCAGAATATCGTACTGCTCTACGACGGTGATGCTGCCGGAATCCATGCAGCCATGCGCGGTACGGATATGTTGTTGCAGGAAGGCATGAATGTGAAGGTGTTGCTGTTGCCCGATGGCGACGACCCCGATTCGTTCTCGCGCAAACATACTGCCGAGGAGTTTCGCAAATATATTGACGACCACCAGACCGACTTCATACAGTTTAAGACCGACCTGCTGCTGAAAGGAGTGAACGACCCCTTGCGCCGTGCAGAAGCAATCAACTCCATCGTGCGTTCGGTGAGTGTGATACCCGATTCCATTGTGCGTTCCACGTATCTGACCGATTGTTCGCGCCGCTTGGGTGTGGATGAGCGCACGCTGATCACGCAAACCAATAAGTTTATAGCGCAAGAGCGCGAGAAACCCACGACGGAACGCCCGCAGGATGTGCAGGCGCCTGATGCGCAGACCACCTCAGCCAATGATGCGGCCTTTGCCGTTCAGGTGAACGCCACAGCCGAGGTGGAGCGTCTGTTGATACAACAGGTGGTGCGCCACGGCGAAGAGATTATCTTCGATGACCTGGAGACAGAAGACGGTCAGACGGTCAGCATGAATGTGGCGCAATATGTGGATTATGAGTTTGGCTGCGACGAACTCTCGTTTGCCGAACCCCTCTATAATACGATACTGCACGAAGCCGTAGAGCACTCAGCCAATGCCGGTTTTCGTGCCGAAGCCTATTTCACCCAGCATCCCGATGTGAACATCAGCCAGTTGGCAACGCGTCTTGCCATCGACAACTATCAGTTGGGTCGAGGTTTTGAGATGAAACACAGCGGACAGACCTTGCGCCAACGGGTGCAGCATCTGATGCTCGACTACCGTTATATCATCGTGGGTGAGCGGTTGAAAACCATCAACCAGCAACTCAAGACCTCGGCAGGCGATATGGAGAAGATGCGCGAACTGATGAAGGCGTATATGGACACCAGCAAGATCTACCAGGAACTGGGGCGGCAGCTGGGACGCAACTAAAAGAGACACGGGCATGATGACATTCTCCATCTTCTATCTGACATTGATGCTGCTGCTGACGATAGCCGTTATCGCAGCAGGCTTTATCGCTATCTTCCATGTGTTGCTTGACAACCGTCAGCCGGTGAAGACCATGGCATGGATTATGGTAATCATCTTCTTGCCAGTAGTGGGATTGCTGTTTTATGTGTTCTTCGGTGTGAACCATCGGCGTGCAAGGGTCATCAGTCAACGGTCGATGGATCAGTTGACGAAACGTTCGATGCTGGAGTTTGTAGGTCAGCAGAATCTGCGTGTTGCCGACCGCCATAAACAGTTGGTCGATCTGTTTGTCAACCAGTCGTTCTCATTGCCCTTCAAAGACAACCGCATCGACATCATCACCGAGGGCGAAGCCTTCTTCCGTCAGTTGATTGACGATATCAACCATGCCACCCATCATATTCATATCTGCATGTATATCTTCGAAGACGACAGTCTCGGCAGACAGATTCTCGACGCCCTGCGAGCAAGAGTCAAGGCAGGTGTGAAGGTGCGTGTCATCTATGATGATGTAGGGTGTTGGCGTGTGAAGAATCGTTTCTATGAGGAGATGCGCGAGTCGGGTATTGAAGTCGTTTCGTTCCTTCCCGTTCGCTTCCCGTTGTTCACCAGTAAGGTCAACTACCGCAACCACCGTAAGATAGTGGTGATAGACGGACGGGTGGGGTATATCGGCGGCATGAATATTGCCGAACGCTATGTGAAAGGCATCCACGGTATGGCTTGGCGCGACACGATGTTGCGCATTGTGGGAAGTGGTGTCTATGCCTTGCAACGAGCATTTCTGGTGGATTGGTATTTTGTAGATCGCACCCTCATCAGCGACCGCAGCTATTATCCCTCGCTGGACGATGCCAGTCTGTCCAACAACTGTTTGATGCAGGTGGTGACGAGTGCACCCACCTCACTCTATCCAGAGATTATGCAGGGTTATGTGCGTATCATCCTGGCAGCCCGTCGCTATGTTTATATCGAGACTCCTTATTTCATGCCCAACGAACCCGTGCTCTTTGCGCTCAAGACCGCAGCCACAGCAGGTGTCGATGTGCGATTGCTGTGTCCGTATAAAGCCGATGCGAGGTTGGTGGAGTGGGCATCACGATCCTATCTGCGTGAAGTGGAAGAAGCCGGTGTGAAGGTCAGTCTCTATCAAGGCGGTTTCCTGCATGCCAAGATGTTGGTGTGTGATGATGCGTTGACATCGTGCGGTTCCACCAATGTTGACTTCCGGTCTTTTGAAAACAATTTCGAAGCCAATGCCTTCATCTATGACGAAGGCACCGCCTTGCGCATGAAGCGTATCTTCCTGCGTGATGAAGAACAGTCGGTGGCATGGGCAGACCTCCCCAGGCGCGTACATCCAAAGTTTGGCGTGCGTTTGTGGGAGAGTATCACTCGGTTGTTTTCGCCGTTGCTCTGAACAGTGTGAAATTGACGCTGCCGTACTGTCGGTGTTCTATGAAGTTAGGGTGGTTGGAGAAGTCATGGTCTTTGCCATGTTCAAAGACGAAGATGCCATCCTCTTTCAGTATGCCTTTCTGCAAGACGAGGTCAGGAATCTGTGGCAGTTCCTTGAGTGCATAAGGAGGATCGGCAAAGATGAAATCATACTGTTGGCGGCATGATTTCACGAAGCGGAATACATCGCCACGGATGGGAATACACGCCTTGGTATTGAGTTTCTTCAGGCACTCCTGTATGAAACGATGGTGGTCACGATCCATTTCCACGCTGACCACCGTCTGGCAGCCACGCGATACGAGTTCGAGGGAAATGCTTCCTGTGCCCGAAAAGAGGTCGAGTGCCTCCGCCCCATCGAAATCAACATACTGCGTGAGTACGTTGAAGATATTCTCTTTGGCAAAATCGGTAGTGGGTCGCGCTTTAAACGAGCGCGGAATGTCGAAGTGACGTCCCTTGTATATTCCTGTAATAATTCTCATCTTCCTTTTACGAATAATGTCATGAGGTCATAAGGCATTCCTTCTATCTGCGTCACGGCAGAACGGTTGAAATCGCCAGTGGGTAGGATGACATAGGCGCGCTGCACATATTTCTTCAGTTCCTCAATCAGCCATTGTTGTTCGGGAATATCGCCTACGAGAAACATTTCGTCGTGTCCCACCTTCATGCCCAGTTGTTTCCAAACGGAGAGCAGGTAGTAGAGGGCATCGTGCGCATCGCGTCCGCCGAAGGCATTGCAGAACTTAAAGCGGTTTTGTCCATAGCAGAACACATCCATGCGCTGGTCGTGGAAGTAGCAGTAGAGTTTAGCTTTCGTACCCATGTAACTCCTTTGGTGCAGGTGTCTCCATACGGGAGCCACCGCCGCCATGTATCTTGCTTCGGGGTAGTGGTCGGCGATGACGCTCTTCAGATTTCTGTTGATGGCAAAGAGCACCACGCAGTTGAGGTCGTCCATCACCGTATATCCCACATAATCCTGTTCGTGATTGGTGAAGGCATGTCGGAACAATATTTCTTTTTCCTGTTCTTTAAACTGTTCGGTAGGAACGGTGAGTGTCGGTGCCACCACCGATACCAGTACGTGTTGGTATTTATCGTTTAGAATTTCTTCATCGCGGAATGCCTCACGAAGGTTTGCCGATAGTGAGATGCCGCTTTTCAGTGGGTAGGGGATGAAAGAAATCTGTCCGTTGCCGCTGTCTAAAACAGAGAACGACAATGACTTACGGCTCACTCTGATGATGAGTCGTTTACGTGAAACGGGTTGGCTATAGTCGTGCATCTTGCCAGTGGTTTTAGTTGCTGACGATGCTTAGCAGGCATAGTATTGCCAGTATCAGGGCTGCCAAGCCCAGTATTGCATTCGTCGTTCTATTAGACATATTCATTGCAAAGGTAGTGCAAACCGAGCGAAATACAAAGAAAATCAAAAATTTTCTTTGTATTTCCGAGGTGCATCGAATTATCTCAAACTCCAATCCGAAGTAAAAATCACAGTCGCCAACGTTAATCATCCCAAAATGCTTTTCTATTTCTGCAATATTTCGTAACTTTGACCACCGTATGATAATCGACGAACTGATTTACCGCATCAGACATAACTTCTGTCATGTGCCAACCGCCGAACAAGAGCAAGCCATAGGGCAGTTTGCTTCCTTCATGACCAACCGTCGTGAAGAAGCTGTCATGGTGTTGCGCGGTTCGGCAGGAACAGGTAAGACTACTCTTGCCGCAGCCATTGTGAAGACCATGGCAGAACTGCAACAGCGGATGGTGTTGCTTGCTCCAACAGGTCGTGCCGCCAAGGTTTTCTCGCTCTATTCGGGCCATTCAGCCTATACCATCCATCGTCGCATCTATCGGCAACAGTCGTTGGAAGGGGCATTCTGCCTCAATTACAATAACGCACAAGATACGCTGTTCATCGTGGATGAGGCTTCGATGATAGCCAACGCATCGACCTATGGCGATACACCCTTTGCACAAGGTCAACTGTTGGACGACCTGATTCGCTTCGTCTATAACGGGCGCAACTGTCGGTTGATGCTCATCGGTGACCGCGCCCAGTTGCCACCAGTGGGTGAAGACGAGAGTCCTGCACTGGTGGGCGATATCCTGCGAGGCTACGGACTGCATGTCAGCGAGTGTGATCTCAACGAAGTGTTGCGACAGAGTCAGGATTCAGGCATCCTCTACAATGCCACTGCCATCCGTCGGATGTTTGATGCCATGGAGGAATATGGCGACGTATCGTTGCCGAAGGTACGCTTCGAAGGCTTTGACGATATCCGTTTGGTGATGGGTGACGAACTCATAGAAACATTGGCAGGAAGTTATTCGGAGGTAGGACTCGACGAGACCATGGTCATCACCCGATCCAACAAGCGTGCCAATATCTACAACCAAGGCATTCGCAATATGGTGCTCGGACGGGAGGATGAACTGACCACTGGCGACCAGTTGATGATTGTGAAAAACAATTATTACTGGAAACTGCCCACCACCGGACAGGCTACCGATGCCAGCGAAACCTTTATTGCCAATGGCGACAGGGCAGAGGTGCGTCGTGTGCGCAACATCCGAAAGCTCTATGGCTTTCGCTTTGCCGATGTGACGTTGGCATTTCCCGATTATGACGATGCCGAAGTGACAGCCACCATACTGCTCGACACGCTGACATCAGAAGCTCCCGCACTGACCCGCGACCAACAGGAACAACTCTTCCAACAGGTGATGGCAGACTATGCCGACATTCCCACCAAGCAGGAACGCTTCAAGCAGCTCAAGCAAGACCCTTATTATAATGCGCTACAGGTGAAGTTTGCCTATGCCGCCACCTGCCATAAGGCACAGGGAGGACAGTGGGCACATATCTATGTGGATCAGGGATATATGACCGATGAGATGCTCACTCCCGATTATATCCATTGGCTCTATACCGCCTTTACCCGTGCATCGGAGCGCCTCTATTTAGTCAACTGGCCCAAGACGCAGACCGACAATACGCATCAAAACTCTCAAGAAACAGCCCCATGATATATCTCAACGACCATTTAGACCAACTCGATGTGGAGCACGCCCTGTCACTCCTGTCGGAACAGCGCCGCCAACAGGCTTTAGCTTTCAAGCACGACCTTGGACGTCGCACTTGTGTGGCAGCCTATCTGCTGTTGTGCGAGGGACTGCAACGGGAGTTTGGCATCATGGAGCCCCCCGTATTCTCTTATGGCGAACACGGCAAACCGTTTATCGTGGGTCATCCAGACATCTGTTTCAATATGAGTCATTGTCGCGAGGCAGCCATCTGTGTGATCGATTCCCATCCTGTGGGCGTCGATATCGAGTCGATGCGCGGCTATCGTGAGGCATTGGTGCGCCACACCATGAGTGATGACGAGATGCAGCAGATCGGACAATCAGCCAATCCGGAACTGGAGTTTGTGCGCCTGTGGACGATGAAAGAGGCGGTGCAGAAGCGTTCGGGCGAAGGCATCCGCAGCGATATGAAGTCTGTGCTCGATGGTGCGGGCAGGGTAGATACCGTGGTAAGCGCCGACCAGCGCTATGTGTATTCGGTGGCGTATAGTGATCAGTGAAAACAATATTATAGATAAAGATATGAAGACAATGAAACAATTATTATTGGCGGTGATGGTGATGATGACCGCTTCGGTACAAGCACAACAGGCAGAAGAGGGAGACCTCGATGCCAAGTATGCCACAGAATTGGTGAAGGTGGGTAGTGTGGCACCCGATTTCACGATGCAGACCATCGATGGAAAACCCTTCTCCTTGTCGGAACTGAAGGGTCGTGTGGTAGTGCTCGACTTCTGGGCATCATGGTGTCCCGACTGCCGAAAGGAGGCTCCTGCCGTTGTAGAACTCTATAAGAAATATAGCGACAAGGGTGTTGCTTTTGTTGGTGTGTCGATGGATACCAATGTTGAGGCGTGGCGTGCAGCGTGCGAGAAATACGGCATTACGTATCCTCAGGTGTCGGAGTTGAAGAAGTTTCATGATACCGATATCTCTAAGGCTTATGGTGTGAAGTGGATTCCTTCTATTGTCGTGATTGATCAAGATGGTAAAGTGGCGCTTGCTACTGTTGTGACGGAACGACTCGCCAGTTATCTGGAGGCGCTCCGGTAACTTTTTATCACACGGAAATCAGATTTTTATTGCTGATTTATAAGCTGTGATTATTGATTTGTGCACTTCATTCGTGCAATACATGGGATATAACAACGAGCGACGCGCCGTGAGTCAACTACTCGCGGCGCGTCGCTTTATGATGTGGCTGGAAACAGGCAGTTAGAGTTTTGCCAATTCCACAACCTTGTCGATAGCAGCATTCAGACCGTCGGTATTCTTACCACCGGCAGAAGCGAAGTGAGGCTGGCCGCCACCGCCACCCTGTATGAGTTTGGCAGCTTCGCGAATCATCTGTCCAGCGTGGAGACCCTGCTCCTTCACCATATCGTCGCTCATCATGATGCTCAGCATGGGTTTGTCGGCACTGATGGTACCAATGACACAAAGCAGATGTGAGGGAATGGCTTCACGGATTTTGAATACTAAGTCTTTGGCAGACTGAGCGTCGAGAGGCAATACTGCCTTGACGAGCGTCACTCCGTTGACCACCTGAGCCTTCTCTATGAGTTTGTCTTTGGTGCGCTCTACGGCTTGTGCCTTAAACTGCTCGATATCCTTCTTCATGGTGTCGTGCTCATCAATATACTTCTTGATGACACCCTGCAGATCCTTTGCATTGTTGAAGAATGCACGTACAGCCTTCAGTGTGTCTTCCAACTGATAGAGCATTTCCTCGCAGTCCTTGCCAGTCTTAGCCTCGATACGACGGATGCCGGCAGCCACGCTGCTCTCGGTCAGTATCTTGAAGAAGCCGATGCGACCTGTTGAAGTGGCGTGGATACCACCGCAGAACTCGCATGAAGGACCGAAGCGCACTACGCGAACCTTGTCGCCATACTTCTCGCCGAAGAGGGCGATGGCACCCAGTTGCTTGGCTTCCTCAAACGGAACGTCGCGATGCTCATCGATATGGATGTCCTGACGAATCATGTCGTTGACGATACGCTCCACCTGACGCAGTTCTTCATCGGTCACTTTCTGGAAGTGAGAGAAGTCGAAACGCAGGGTATCGGCGCTGACATACGATCCCTTCTGCTCTACATGGTCGCCCAATACCTGGCGGAGGGCATAGTCGAGCAAGTGGGTTGCCGTATGGTTGGCAGCAGAAGCGTCGCGCTTGTCGGTATCTACACAAGCCATAAATTCGGCAGTGGGATCCTTAGGCAACTGCTTCACGATATGGATGCTCTGGTTGTTTTCGCGCTTGGTATCGATGATTTCGATGGTTTCAGCCTCGTTGACGAGTACACCGCAGTCACCTACCTGTCCACCCATCTCTCCATAGAAAGGAGTGTAGTCGAGCACGAGTTCATAGAATTCGTTCTTCTTCTGTGTCACCTTACGGTAGCGCAGAATATGACAGTTGTATTCGGTATAGTCGTAGCCCACAAACTGCTGTTCGCCAGCCATGAGTTCGGTCCAGTCGGAGTTTTCCACAGCGGCAGCGTTGCGTGCGCGATCTTTCTGTTTCTGCATTTCAGCGTTAAACTGTTCCTCATCCACCGAGAATCCGTTTTCGCGGCAAATCAGTTCGGTGAGGTCGAGTGGGAATCCGTAGGTGTCGAACAGTCGGAATGCCTGAACGCCATCCAATTGGTTTTTACCCTCAGCCTTGAGTTTCTCCATAGCATCGCCAATCATCGAGATGCCCTTTTCCAGTGTGCGCAGGAAAGAGTCTTCCTCCTCCTTGATCACCTTGGTGATGAGTTGTTGCTGGGCTTTCAGTTCGGGGAAAGCGTCACCCATTTCGTGCACCAGTGTAGGCACGAGCTTGTAGATGAATCCCTCTTTCTGTCCCAGGAAGGTGTATGCATAGCGCACGGCACGGCGCAGGATGCGGCGGATGACATATCCTGCCTTTGCATTGGAGGGCAGTTGACCGTCGGCAATAGAGAATGCCACGGCGCGCAGATGGTCTGCACAGACGCGCATGGCGATGTTGATTTCGTTCTGCTCCTTGCTGATGGGGTTGGCAGTCTCTTCCTCAAAGGTGAAATATTTCAGTCCTGTCAGGTCTTGCTCAGCCTTGATGATGGGCTGGAACACGTCGGTATCGTAGTTAGAGTGCTTGCCCTGCATCATGCGCACCAGTCGCTCAAAGCCCATACCCGTATCGATCACGTTCATGGAGAGCTTTTCGAGTGAACCGTCAGCCTTGCGGTTGAACTGCATGAACACGAGGTTCCATATTTCAATCACCTGTGGATCGTCCTGATTGACCAGTTCGCGACCAGTTTTTCCGCTGGCAGCTTTCTGTTCTGGAGTGCGCGAGTCAACGTGGATTTCCGAGCATGGACCACATGGTCCCGTATCGCCCATCTCCCAGAAGTTGTCGTGCTTGTTACCATTGATGATATGGTCTTCTGGCACGTGCTTCGCCCAGTATTTTGCTGCTTCTTCGTCGCGTGGGATATTCTCCTCAGGTGAACCTTCAAACACGGTCACGTAGAGATCTTCTGGATTCAGTTTGAGCACACTGACAAGGTATTCCCATGCCATATCGATGGCGCCTTCTTTGAAATAGTCGCCAAACGACCAGTTGCCAAGCATTTCAAACATGGTGTGGTGGTAGGTGTCGTGACCCACTTCCTCAAGGTCGTTATGCTTTCCGCTGACGCGCAGACACTTCTGAGTATCGGCACGGCGGCGTGGTTCGGGCTCTCTTGTGCCCAGGATAATGTCTTTCCACTGGTTCATTCCAGCATTGGTGAACATCAGTGTGGGGTCATCCTTGATGACCATCGGAGCCGATGGCACGATGGTATGTCCGTGCTGTTCGAAGAATTTCTTGTACGACTCTCTGATTTCGTTCGCTGTCATCATTGTCTTTTCTACAAAGTTTATCCCCCATCTGCCACATAGTGGCGGATGGAGGCATTGGTTATGTTTTGTTATTATATATTCTTCATCGTTGTCTTATAACTTGCCATCGGTTCAATGGGCAAATTCCCCGTTGTATGGCCTTACACAGGTTGAAGCCTTTGCCTACCGATGCCACATGGCTATGAGCCACATGGTTATATAGTATGCAAAATTACGGAATTTTTCTCCAACTGAAAGTTGGTGCAACACAAAATTATATATAATTAACAGTTACGCACGTTCATTTTTTCGTGTTAATTAAGGTTAATGGCGTGGAAAATTTCATCAATGGAAGATATCCCCCTCGTTTGTCCGCAGAAAAGCCATGATCATCTTCTTGCTTGCGGACTATTGTTGACTGTGTTGCGGACGTCGGTATAATATGTTGAGAAACAGATGTTTCTCGTAAACAGGCGGTCGATGCGAATGCAAAACAAATTGATTTGCTCAGTAAAACAAATTGATTTCCTTTGCAAAGTAAATTGATTTGCTC